>Ga0197142_1003224_pt1 | contig 13800 bp, 11 predicted proteins | sample GBS60_MetaG_FD_148614 | JGI IMG/M metagenome (GOLD analysis project Ga0197142, IMG submission 148614) | Sediment microbial communities from Great Boiling Springs, Gerlach, Nevada, United States - GBS 60_MetaG | ecosystem: Environmental > Aquatic > Thermal springs > Hot (42-90C) > Sediment... | reverse complement strand
ATCATCGTCACAGCACAAGGGATGGCAATCCGCTTCAACGAGTCAGAAGTTCGGCCTATGGGCCGCAGCGCCGCAGGGGTGAATGCCATCAAGCTGCGTCCGGGCGATGTGGTGGCCGGTATGGATGTGATCAGCGATCCAGATGCCGACCTGCTGATCGTCACCCAGAACGCTTACGGTAAGCGCACGCCTGTGCGGGAATATCCTTTGCAGTCCCGCTATGGGCTAGGAGTGCGCACCCTGGCCCACAACCAGAAAACCGGCCCTATTATCGCCATCCGCACCGTCAAGCCCGGCGATCATCTTACTCTCATCACCACTGGCGGCATAGCCCTGCGCACCCGCGTGGATGAGATTTCGCGCATTGGCCGCAATACGCAGGGGGTGCAGCTCATGAACTTGGCCCCTGGCGACACGCTGGCCTCTGCAGCAGTGTTGGAGGAAGACCGCCGCGTGGAGCGCGAGCGTGCGCTACAAGCTGAGCGCGATCGCATAGAGGCCGGCCGCATTGAGGAGCTGGGCTACATCGTGACGCTGTCCGGTTTTGAGGAAAGGGCAGAGCCTTCTCAGGAAGCGGAGGAATACGGCCTCAGTGAGGAGCCGGAGGCGTCAGCGAGAGATACACCCGCTCAAGACGATGAAGGGCTGTCTCCATGATCGCCCTACTGATCATCAGCGCAGCCTATCTTTTACTGCTGGCCATCGTGCTGCTGGGGCGCATCCGCCACGGCCCGCTGAAGCTGTGGCTGTCGCTCTTCTGCGGCTACTCTGCGCTGCTGATGGGGGTGCACGCTCTGTTACTGGGGAACCAGATACCCCTTTCCCCTGCGCTGACCAATCAGCTGGTGGTCTTGCTGGGCTTTGTCCTGAGCAGCGGCTTGATCGGCCTCCTGACATTGGCTTATTTGGCGGCGGATCGACGGGTAATGATGGGTGCCGGAGCACTCACGCTGGTGTGGGAGGCGGCAATCATCGCTGCCCATCTCTCGGCTGCCCCGCCTCTTATCGGGGCACAACTACGTGTGCTGAGAGCGCCCAACCTAGTCCTCACGCTGGATGCTGAAATCGCCGCTGTGGGCTGGCTGATCTCCATAGCGGTGCTTTTTGTGCTGATCTGGCGGGCATTTCTACGCGAATCGCTGCCGCTGTACGCCAATCGTATCCTGTTCTGGGCTTTTGTGTTGCCGCTAGCGCTCTTCGGCGATGCGCTAGCCGCCACTTGGCTGTTCCCGCTGAACTATGCAGGATACAGCCTACGGCTGGTAGGAACAGTGGGCTTGGTCTACGGCGTAGTAGCGCACCGCGTGGTTGATCTGCGCGAGGCTATACGCTGGATCGTGAGCCGCGCCGTGCTGACGATCGTTGCCGGCTTGTTGATCTTCGGGGGCATCGCGGTGGCGCTCTATCTGAGGCTCTCCGACCTGACACGGCCTGAAGCGCTGGTCGTCGGCGGGCTGGTGGCGCTGGCGGTGGCCATACTGATGCTGCCCGTGATGCGCTTTGTGCGCTGGCTGCTGCGCAATCTGACCGATCGCGATCTGGCCAGCGCCCCTGAAGCCTTACGCCGCTATGCCCAGCGTATCAACAGCGTGATAGAATTGGATGATTTAGCCGCTGTGGCCGTCAAGACGATCAACGAGCTGCTGGCAACACGGCGCAGCCAGCTTATCCTCGCAACCCGCGTAGACGATCACATCGCACTGGAAAAAGTTGGCGCCCCACAGGGCGAGCTTGCTGCTCGCGGTACACTGTCACTTGATAGCCCCATCTATCAGCATTTCATGCTTACCCGTCGCCCTCTGTTGCAGTACGACATCGACTACCACCGCGACTTCTTCGATGCGCCGGACCACGAGCGGCGCTACTTCGCCGGCTTGGAGATGGACATCTATGCTCCCATCGTAGACGACGATCAGCTCATCGGCCTGCTGGCTGTGGGGCCCAAAGCCAACGATGACCCCTTTTACGCCAGCGAGGTTGATCTGCTGGAGGCATTGGCCACACAGACCGTTGCCGCCCTCAAGAATGCCCGCTTGGTGAACGACCTACGTACACTCAACCAACGCATCAGTGCGCTGAACGAGGACCTGCGCACCACAAACGAACGCCTTCAGCTCCTCGACTCGGTCAAGACGGACTTCATCGCTATCGCTTCGCATGAGCTGCGCACGCCCCTAACCCAGATTCAAGGATACGCCGACTTACTGCGCGAGATGGGCGAACGCAACCTGCTCGATCCGCAAGAGACGATCAACATCATTACCAGTCTAGGGCAGGCCAGTCAGCGTATGGCCGAGGTCATCACCTCCATGCTCGATGTCTCCCAGATCGACGTGGACAGCATGGACCTCAACTTTGTGGAAGTCACCCTCTCCAGCGTCCTCAAGCTGGCGATTGAGCCTTACGCCGAGGCTATCCACGAACGCAAGCAGACCCTCACAGCACGCGGCTTGCGCAACCTGCCGCCGATCTACGGAGATTACAAGCGGTTGGTGCAGGCTTTCCAGAATCTGATCACCAACGCCATCAAGTTCACACCCGATGGTGGCAGGATCGACATTGAGGGGCAAGTTTGTGAGCGCAACGAGCAGGGGGAACCGATCAGCATCCAGATCGCCGTTCGGGATAGCGGCATCGGCATTGACAAGGAATACCACTCGCTGATCTTCGAGAAGTTCTTCCGTGTCGGGCCGACGGAGCTGCATTCCAGCGGCAAGACCAAGTTTAAAGGGGCCGGGCCGGGCTTGGGATTGCCCATTGCACGCGGCATCATCGAGGCGCATGGGGGGCGCATCTGGGTGGAGAGCGAGGGACATAACGAGGACACTTTGCCAGGCAGCACCTTCTATGTGGTGCTGCCCATCCACCCGCCGACCATGGAAGCCCGCAAGCGCATTCAGGAAATACAGGAAGCCAAGCAGCAAACGATCATCCATCCTACACCGCTGCAGGACATGCCAGGAAAACCCTCGGCGGGTGTTTGATACCTGCCGACTATTCATTGACGTCCCTCTGCCTACCGCACAGGCAACGCGCTGATTGCAGGGGGTAGATCGGGATGGTATAATCCTGCCCGCTGAACAAGACCACCGGATTTTGCGTTCAGCTTTCATCTCAGGGGCGTGCGTCCCATTCTGGAGCAGACCGCTTGTTCACCCCGCTTAACTGGCTGCTTGGTCTCTTTTCCCTTGATATCGGCATCGATTTAGGGACAGCCAACACGCTGGTCGCTGTGCGTGGTCGCGGCGTTGTGATCAACGAGCCGTCCTGGGTCGCCATCGAGAAGAAGTCGCGCAAAGCGCTGGCTATCGGCGCAGAAGCGCGGGAGATGGTAGGACGTACACCGGCCAACATTATCGCCATTCGCCCCCTGCGCGATGGCGTGATCTCCGAGTTTGAGATCACGCAGGCCATGCTGGAATATTTCATCGGGAAAGCACACGAGCATACACTGGTCCCCTTGCCGCGCCCGCGCGTAGTGGTCGGCATCCCCGCTGGCGTGACGGAGGTAGAAAAACGCGCCGTCTATGACGCTACTATGTCAGCAGGCGCCCGCGAGGCGTTCCTCATTGAGGAGCCAGTGGCTGCCGCTATCGGGGCAGGGCTGCCTATCTCCGAAACTCGCGGCAGCATGATCGTGGACATCGGCGGGGGCACTACCGAAGTGGCGATCTTCTCATTGGGTGGTGTTGTGAGCAGCAAGTCCATCCGCGTTGCCGGCGATGAGATGGATGAGGACATCATCCAGTACATGCGCAACAAGTATAACTTACTTGTTGGTCAACGCATGGCTGAGGAGGCTAAAATACGCTGTGGATCGGCCTATCCGCTCCCCGAGGAGCGCTCATACGTTATGCGGGGGCGCAACCTCATCACTGGCCTGCCGGAAGCAGTGGAAGTCTCTTCTATTGAACTGCGCGAGGCGCTCTCCAGTTCGGTGCAGACGGTGATCAACGTTATCAAGGAAACACTGGAAGAGACGCCCCCGGAGCTGATCGCTGACTTGATGGAAAGCGGTATCTGCATGGCGGGCGGTGGTTCGCTGCTGGCCGGCTTGACCGAAAGGGTGGCGGAAGAGGTCAACATGCGCGTCTGGTTGGCAGAGGACCCCATGACGTGCGTGGTGCGAGGCGCAGCCCGCGTGCTTGAGGACTACGACAATCTGCGCCAAGTTCTGGTCGGACTTGAGCGAGGCAGCACACGCCACTGATCCGCCGGCCTTGGCCGTTTCAGACACAACCGACTTGTTGCAAAGCAGGGGTGGTCTCTGTAACCTTAACAGCGATCACGCCTTTTTGTCTTTATGGGGAAAGATCGCGCCGAATGGGGTAGGGATGCGCCGCGGAAGCAGCCGTTTGTTGACACTGGGGGTCTTGTTGATCCTCTCCATGCTGATCCTCGCGGCAGGCCTGCGATCAGAGGTTATGCGGCCGGCGATCAGTGCCGTTATAGCCCCTCTCTCTCCGCTTATGGGGCTTCTCACCAGTGGCACAGACGCCACGCTGGAACTGTTCAACGAGCCGGAGGACTACACGGCGCTCCGGCAGCGCACGCAGGAGTTAGAGCGCCTGCTGGCTGAGCTGCAAGTGGAAGTCGTCCGACTCCGCGAGATCGAGCGCGACTACTATCGCCTAAGCGGCCTTGTGAACTACGCCGCCGCACACCCTGACCAAGAACTGGTCACCGCTGACGTGATCGCGCGGGATACCAGCGGCTATCTGCGTTGGGTGATCATCAATCGTGGGGCACGCGACGGCATCCGTGAAGGCAACCCGGTCATCAATGAGCGGGGGCTAGTAGGGCGCGTAGAGCGCGTGGCCGCCAATGCGGCGTGGGTGCGGCTGGCTATCGATCAGGCGAGCGCCATCAATGCCTTTCTGCAAGGAAGCCGCGCAGAGGGCACAGTGGTCGGCCAGTTGCAGGGTGGTCTGCGTATGGAGCTGATCCCACAAGAAGCAGTGGTGGAGGAGGGCGATCTCGTTCTTACCTCTGGCCTGGGGGGAAGCTTCCCGGCCAACATCGTGATCGGGCAGGTGGTCAGCGTGCAGCGACAGCAGGCTGCTCTGTTTCAAGAGGCGGAAGTGCGCCCCAGTGTTGACTTCGACGATCTGCGCATCGTCTCGGTCATCACTAGCTTTGAGCCGCTCGATCTCTCGATCCTCGAAGAAGCCACAGGTGGCGGAGGTACGCCATGAGCCTGCAGCTGGGCTTCCCGCTAATGCTGCTGGCGGCAATGGTGCAGAGCACCGTCTTGCCGCGGCTACGTATCCTCGGCGGCCAACCCGATTTGGTGCTGTTGCTTGTGCTGGCCTGGGCCATCCTTGACCATGAACGCGAAGGGATGGCGTGGGCTTTTGTCGGCGGGCTGCTGCTTGACCTCCTCTCGGGCGCTCCGCTAGGGCTTTCGGCCTTGATCATGGTGCCCATTACCTACCTTATTGGCATCACAGAGGCGCAAGTCTATCGCAGCAGTGTGGCTTTCTCGCTGCTCCTTACCGCAGGTGGCGTGTTTGCCTACCATATCCTCTACTTGCTTCTGCTGAACGCGTTGCTAGGATACCCTGTCGCCTGGGCAGCAAGTCTCCGGTACGTGACGATCCCCTCTGTGCTCTTTGACATGATCCTCATCATCCCCATCCTGCGCCTACTGGCGCATCCCTACGAGCAGCTGCACCCGCGCCAGATCACCCTGCAAAGCGGATAAAAAGGGAAGGTGGGGAATGGACAAGGGTCTTCTTCTCTCAAAGTCACAGAACCACCGCCCTGGGCGTCTTGCCATACTTCAGGCACTGATCGTGTTCTCTTTCTTGGTGCTGGCGGTGCGTCTGTACATCATCCAGTTTGTGGAGCGCGAGCTCCACGTTCTGCAGGCGGAAGAAAACCGCTTTGCCGAGATCAGTATTCCGGCCACACGCGGCATCATTCTGGATCGCAACGGTGTTCCGCTGGCGGTCAACGTCCCCAGTGCCAATGTGAGAGTGACGCCTGCCCTGCTGCCTGATGATGAGGCAGAAGCGATGGCGATGTTGGAGCGGCTAGCGGGCCTGCTAGGCATCCCCTTCAGCGGGGAACTGCAAACTGTGGACGAACGCGGCATTCCCCAACGTAGCCTACTGACAATGGTACAGGAGGGTGAGGGCATTGCACCCTATGAGCCAGTAGTCGTCAAGACAGATGTGGACCCCGACGTAGCGCGTATGATCATCGCCGAGCATGATGCCTTTCCGGGTGTTGATGTAGAGTGGGTCTCCGTGCGCGACTACCCGACCGGGGCGCTCACGGCACATATCATCGGCTACATGGGGCCGATTCCGGAGGAACGCGCCGAGGAGTTCGAAGCCCAGGGCTACGTGCTGAACCGCGATCGCATCGGCTACGATGGGATCGAATTCTCATTTCAGGATTTGCTGGCGGGCACACCTGGGCGCCAGATCGTTGAGCGCGATGTGGCCGGGCAAATCATCCGTACCATTGGCGAACCACGCCGTCCACAGCCCGGCTATAGCATCCGCCTGACCATTGACGTAGACTTGCAACGCGCTGCCCAAGAGGCGCTGGTGGAGATGATCGAGGCGCTCAAGCAGCGCTATCCGGACAACCCCATCGGTTACGATCGCGGCGTGGTGATCGCCTCCAACCCACGCACGGGCGAGATCTTGGCGATGGTGAGCTGGCCCACCTATGACAACAGCCGTTTCGAACGCGCCATCGACTATCCCTACTACCTGCAGGTTTGGCAGGACCCTCTGCGTCCCCTCTTCAATCAGGCGGTCAACTCGCTCTATCCCCCAGGCTCGATCTTTAAAGTCATCACTGCCACCGCCGCCCTTGAGGAGGGCATTGTCACACCGGACTACAAAATCTTTGACCCCGGCCAGATTCAGCTCGAGAACCGCTACTATCCTAACGACCCCGGCCAGGCTCAGACCTTCGTCTGCTGGCTGAAGACGGGGCACAAAGAAGTGGATATGATCCACGCCATCGCCTGGTCATGTGACGTGTACTTCTACAAGGTCGGAGGGGGATACAAGGACGAAGTGCCCGGCATCGGGTTGGGCATTGAACGATTGGGGGCCTGGATGGGCATCTTCGGGCTGGGGCAGCCAACTGGCATTGAGCTAGCCGGTGAGGCCACAGGTATCATCCCCAGCCCGGATTGGAAGCGCCGCGTATGGGGTGAGAACTGGTCCACAGGCGATACCTACAACGCAGCCTTCGGGCAGGGATATGTGCTTACTACACCGTTGCAGATGTTGACGGTGCTCAACACCATTGCCAACAACGGCATCCAGCCCAAGCCTACTCTGATCCGCGAGATCATCGACTCAGAAGGGCATGTGGTGAGGGGGTTTGAGCCAACCTATGTGGACCTGCGCGACCGCCTACGTGAATACTGGCCACAGGCTCACGATGGACAGCCCTATCCCGAGACGCTCGACAGCACGTTGAGTATCATCCAGCAGGGGATGCGCGGCGCGGTGACCATGGAAGGGGGCACAGCCCTGCCGGCTCAGGAGAAATACCTTCCCTATGTGCCTATCGCAGCCAAAACGGGCACTGCCGAATTCTGCGATGACATCGCTGCTGCGCTGGAACAGTGTGTGCCCGGCAACTGGCCCGCCCATGCATGGTTTATGGCCTATGCGCCCTACGGCAACCCTGAAATCTCGGTCATTGCCTTTATTTACAACGGCGGCGAGGGCGCCCTTGTGGCCCTGCCGGTCGCCTCGCAGGTGATAGATGCCTACTTCCGCCTCAAGACCGAACGGGCCATCCAGCAGCAGTTGGAAAGCGCCACCCCCCAACCCTAAAGTTCGTTTTCCCCCACTTCAACGCGCTCTACGGCCATCAGGTTGGTTGTGCCCGGCATGTAGGGCGTGACACCCGCGGTGATGACCACATACTGTCCACTCTTGACCAACCCGGCCTTGTGGGCGGCGATCACGGCGTTGCGCTTTACTTCATCGGCGTTGGCGGCAGGCGGGCCAAGCAGTGGAATCACGCCCCACGAGAGCGTGAGCTGGCGTTGGACGGTAGGGTTAGGCGTCACGGCCACGATGGGCATATGTGGGCGGTATTTGGCGATACTGCGTGCTGTTTGTCCGCTGGCTGTTGAGGCAATGATGGCTGCCGCCCGAAGGTCATGGGCAGTATCGCAGGTGGCATGGCTGACGGCGTCGGTCACGTCGCCCGTTCCGTATAGCGCATACGGTGGCTCGCTCCATCGGCCCGTCAGCATGTGTCGCTCGACTTCTTCGGCGATGCGCACCATTGTGCGCACAGCCTCAAGAGGGTATCTGCCGACCGCCGTCTCGCCGGAGAGCATCAAGGCGTCGGTGCCATCCAGAATGGCGTTGGCTACATCGCTGGCCTCAGCACGGGTGGGGCGTGGGTTGCGGATCATGGAGTCGAGCATCTGCGTAGCCGTGATCACCGGCTTGCCGGCGGCATTTGCCAGTCGGATCAAGCGTTTCTGCACCATCGGCACACGCTCCGGTGGGATTTCAATGCCCAAATCGCCGCGTGCTACCATGATGCCATCGGCTGCTTGCACGATCGCCTCAATGTGATCCAGCGCCTGCGGCTTCTCAACCTTGGCTATCACGCGGATCAACTCCTGGGGCGCACAGCGCACAGCAAGGGCCTCCTTTAGACGTTGCACCTCGTGGGGGGAGCGCACGAAAGAGAGCGCCACCCAGTCCACCCGCTGCTCAATGGCAAACCCCAGGTCCTCCCAGTCCTTCTCGGTGACAGCAGGGATGGAGAGACCCGCACCGGGCACGTTAAGGCCCTTATTGCTCTGCACCACGCCGCCTGTCACCACGCGGCACAGGACCTGCTCCTCGCTCACTTCCTCTACAACCAGCTCCATCAAGCCATCGTCGATCAGAACGCGCTCGCCCGGGCCGACATCCCGCGGCAGGTCAGCGTAGCTGACCGGCAGCACAGCTTGCAGGTCGCCGCCTTTCATGCGCCGGCCTGTCACAGAACGGGTAGTAAGCACCACGCGCTCGCCTTCGTAGATCGGCACACCATCTCCCGTCATGCTCCCGACGCGTAGCTTAGGGCCTCGCAGGTCAACCAAGATGGCAATCGGCTTGCCTATCTCCTCCGCTGCTGCCCGGATGCGTTGGATGTTTTCTTCGTGCAGGGCATGATCGCCGTGCGAGAAGTTCAGCCGCGCCACATCCATTCCAGCACGGATGAGGGTACGTAGCATCTCCGGTTCACGCGAGGCAGGCCCAATGGTGCAAACAATTTTGGTGCGCAGCATCATAGCACCTCCTGTGGCCAGCAGCGAAACGGTCCCGCCTACCATTGTAGCACCTAGGGCGCATTGCGGTGTTTTGTCGCTAAAGGTGCAGATGGCTAAAATCCAGCTGCAACTGTTGGCAGGGAGATAACCAAACCTATGCTTCTGGCTATTGACACGGCCACACGACAGGTCAGCATGGCGCTGCACGATGGTCAGGCCATCCTTGCCGAGGAGACGTGGCGCAGTAAAGACCATCATACTGTTGAACTGACGCCTGCCCTCCTCGCCATGCTCAACAGGGTAGGTGTAACGCCCACCGCCCTGATCGCACTGGCTGTGGCACAGGGACCCGGCTCGTACACCGGCCTGCGCATCGGTATGAGCCTCGCCAAGGGCCTCGCACTGGCTGCCGACCCCCCGTTGCCTATTGTCGCCATCCCCACACTGGACATCGTGGCGGCAGCGCAGCCGCACTATGCCGACCGACTGTGCGTGGTGTCACAGGCTGGCCGCGGGCGCATTAACGTCTGCTTCTATACATGGCAAGGAGAGTGGCAAGCTGCCGGAAAACCGTTTGTCAGTACGTGGGCGGCTCTGTGTGAGCATCTGGAGGGAACTGTGCAGGTAGCTGGCGAGATTGATGTCGAGGGACGGGCGCGTCTCGCGGCGCTGGGAGAGCGGGCGTTGGTGGCCAGCGCTGCTCTCGGGTTACGCCGCGCGGGTTTTCTAGCCGAACTCGCCCTGCGGCGCTTGGCAGCCGGCGATTTCACCGATGCGGCCAGCGTCGCACCTCTCTACGTGAGTTGAACGGAGGGCCTCCTTTATGCGCGACGACCGCCTCCATATCATCGTGCGGCGCATGACGCTGGATGACGTTGACCGAGTGGTAGAAATAGACCGCCTCTCCTTCCCCATCCCCTGGCCCGCCCGCTCCTACCGCTATGAGCTGCTCAACAACAGGCGCAATTCCACATTCTATGTGGTAGAGAAAGCGCAGCATAGCCCTCAAGAGAGAGAGCAACCATCGGGATGGATCAAGCGGCTCATCGGTGCGGAGTCGCATGTTCCGGAGACCCCCGCGCCGCAGGTGCTGGCCTATTCTGGCTTCTGGCATATTGCGGATGAGGCACATATCAGCACTATTGCCGTACATCCTGATTGGCGTGGTAGGAAGCTGGGAGAGCTGCTCGTATGGGTAATGGTGCGGCAGGCTATCCTTCAGGGAGCGACAATGGTCACGCTGGAGGTGCGCGTCTCCAACACGGTGGCGCAGAACCTCTACCGCAAGTACGGCTTTGAAATCACCGGCCTGCGGCGGGGCTATTATCACGATAATCATGAGGATGCCTATACGATGACCGCCGCGCCACTGGACGCCGCCTACCGCGCACGGCTTCAACAGTATGGCAAGGAGCTCCTGCGACATCTGCGTATTGAGATCGCAGAGGATCAACACACGGGATAAAGGAGAACCTCATGAATCTGGACGACATAGAGCGCTTCCGGCAAATTGATGTCAGCGATATGCTGGGTTATATCGATGCTTTGCCCCAACAGCTGGCACAGGCTTGGGAACATGCCCGTCGCCTCGACCTGCCCGACCATTTCGCCGCCGTGCGGCAAGTGGTACTCTGCGGCATGGGCGGCTCGGCCATTAGTGGCGATCTGCTGGCAGCGCTGGTGCGGGATACCTGCCGTGTGCCGCTGATCGTCAACCGCGAATACGATCTGCCGGCCCATGCCGCAGGAGCAGAAACGCTGGTTATCGCGCTGAGCCACTCCGGCGGCACAGAGGAGACGATTGCCGCGGCGCGTCAGGGTATTGAGCGCGGCACGCGCCTGTTGGCAATCACCACCGGCGGAGCGCTAGCACCCCTCGTTGAAGAAGCAGGGGGAACCGTCTGGAGGTACGATTATCGCTCCCAGCCGCGAGCAGCACTAGGCTGGCTCTATGGCTTGCTGCTGGGGGCCTTCTCGCGCTTGGGGCTGACAGGCGATTTGAGCGATGAGGTACAGGAAGCCGTTGCCCTGCTGGAGAAGGGCCGCGAGGCGTTGGGGGCACAAAGACCCGCTGCACTTAACCCCGCCAAGCGCACCGCCGGACAGATGGTAGGGCGCATCCCTATCTTCTGGGGCGCCGGCTTGCTTGCACCGGTGGCTCGCCGCTGGAAGACGCAATTCAACGAGAACAGCAAATCAGCGGCCTATTATGAGGAATTACCCGAGCTGGATCACAACTCTGTGGTAGGACTGGACTTCCCGCAGGAGCTGGTGAGCAAGATCGCCGTCATTGAGCTCGTTTCCGAGCGCTATGATCACCCGCGTGTGGCACTACGCCAGCAGGCCAGCTACGACCTGCTGCTACAGGCAGGCATCATGGCCGACCGCGTAGTGGCGCGTGGTGAAAGCCGTCTGGCGCAGCAGATGAGTCTCATCCAGTTTGGCGACTATATGAGCTACTACGTAGCGATGGCCTACGGCGTGGATCCCACGCCGGTGGAGAACATCCGCTGGCTTAAAGAAAAACTGGCTCAGTCCGACTGAAGGACAACCATGAATGTCATCGATGCGCGATATGCCGAACGCGGCGCGCCCAGCTACCTCTGGCGGGCAGGACAAGAGCGCCGTCTAGCCATGATCCGCCAGTGGGGGCATCCAGAGGGGGCAATGATCTTGGTAGACGGCTGCGGCGTGGGCGCATATGCCATCCGCCTGTTGGAGGACAGCCCATATGTCTTCGCCTTTGACATTGAGCATGACCGCACCGTGAGTGCCCATCAGCATGTGCCCAACACGCATGTGGCAGCCTCGGAGCATAAGCCCTATCCCGCCAACACATTTGACTTGATCCTCTCGCATGAGGTACTGGAACATGTACAGGATGACCGCGCCGCACTGGCCGAGATGGCGCGTGTACTGCGCCCTGGCGGGCGGGCAGTGATCTTCTGCCCCAATCGCTGGTATCCCTTTGAGACGCACGGCCACTATTGGCGCGGAAAGTACTACTTCGGCAATACACCTCTGATCAACTATCTGCCCGATGCTTTGCGCAATCGGCTGGCTCCCCATGTGCGGACCTATCGCAAGCGCGACCTCCTGCGCCTGATAGATGGCCTACCGCTGCGCGTGGTGCATCACACGCGTATCTTCGGTGCCTATGACAACATCATTACCCGCTTCCCCCGCGCGGGGCGGCTGCTGCGAGCGATGCTCCACGCACTTGAGCACACACCGCTGCGCATCTTGGGCCTCTCTCATCTGCTTGTCCTTGAGAAGGTTGCGGTGTGATGGGTCCCTCCCTGCTTGTGGAGCTGCAGCAGACGGCGTATCTGGCCGCCCTCCGCGCCGGAGAGGTGGTGCGTCGTCGCTATATGAGGCCCGGGGAAATCCGCCAGAAGCGCGGCCCACGCGACCTTGTCACTGAGACCGACCACGCTGCGCAAGCCGCCGCGCTAGAAGTGCTCCGCGAACGCCATCCCGACCACCGCATTCTGGCCGAAGAAGACCCACAGAGTCAGCCGGACGCTCAGGGTGTGTGGACTATCCCAGCGGGCACAGTGTGGATCGTCGACCCGCTTGACGGCACCACTAACTACACCACCGGTTTACCGATGGTGTGCGTTTCGGTGGGGGCAGCAGTAGATGGCGAGCCGCTGGTGGGAGCAGTTTACGATCCTCTGCGCAAGGAGATGTTCCTCGCAGCGCGAGGGCTGGGAGCAACGCTCAACGGGCGCCCCCTCAAGCCCTTACGTCCCGTTCCGCTGACCCATGCCATCATCAGCGTGGATTGGTCCCATGCGCCGGGCACGCGAGAACGCATGGTGCAGACGGTGCTGGCCCTTTCGCGCAGGTGCCGCACCCTGCGGGCATTGGGATCGGCGGCGCTGGGGCTGACCTACGTAGCTTGCGGTCGGGTGCAGTTTTACGCCAACTACGGCCTCCAGCCTTGGGATGCTGCCGCCGCAGCAGTGCTGATCCGTGAGGTGGGAGGCGAACTGCGCCGTCCGGACGGCTTGGCGTGGCAGCTCGGCGAACCGTGGGTCTTCGCCGGTCACCCCGAATTAGTTGCCCAGACATTGCGGGAACTGCCAGAGCACCCTGGCTTGTGATCCGCAGCAGTGGATAGTACACTTGTGCTATCACGCATTGCCTTGCCAGCAGATGGGGTGTGTCTACAATTACAGCGTGAAAGGGAAAAGGCGGCGATGGAAGACCGCGTGCGGGAGCTTGTTGAGCAACTTGTAGGCGATGCCAGTCTAACCGAGGATATGGACGATGCCCCAGCCCAGCAATTGCTGGAGTGGGGCATTGCGCAGGTGCGACAGTTGGCCCTACGCACCGCTCAAATGGACGAGGGTCAGGCCCAGGAGTATCTGGACGCCCGTATGCAGGCCTTGCGCCGCCTGATGCGCTACATCAACCGGCTGATGGGAGCGCTGCCTTATGCAGAACCGAATGCGCTTGAGGAGCACCTGCGGCAAATCTCTGAGGCTGCCGACTCTTTAGAGGGATTGACCTGCGAATGGCCTGTCGACCTGCAAACA
>Ga0197142_1003222_pt1 | contig 13815 bp, 9 predicted proteins | sample GBS60_MetaG_FD_148614 | JGI IMG/M metagenome (GOLD analysis project Ga0197142, IMG submission 148614) | Sediment microbial communities from Great Boiling Springs, Gerlach, Nevada, United States - GBS 60_MetaG | ecosystem: Environmental > Aquatic > Thermal springs > Hot (42-90C) > Sediment... | reverse complement strand
ATCAAGGATACCCTCAACAAAATATACCTTATCCTCAACAAAATATACCTTATCCTCAACAAAATATACCTTATCCTCAACAAAATATACCTTATCCTCAACAAAATATACCTTATCCTCAACAAAGCATACCTTACCCTCAACAAAATATACCCTATCCTCAACAAGCTCCCAAACCACAAAGTACATAAATAGTATTATATAAATAACCACAATTATGAATGAAAGTCTTAGTATTTGGTTTAGGTTCAATAGGTAGTTATTTATATTTTTTAATAAAAAAAAATATAGAAAAATTTAAAGATATTGATTTATTTTTATTAACATATAATAAGCGAGAACTTAGTAATTACCATTTAAGCATCTTTGATAAAAAAAAACTAATTAATAAAATAAAAATAGAAATAGACTATAACATCCAAAATATTTCTTTTGATATTGTAATATTAACACCTAAAAGCTATGATATAATAAAGTATATTGCGTTTTTAATAAAAAACAATATAAAATTTAAAAATTTAGTTTTAACTCAAAATGGGATAGGTCAAGAAGAAGAAATATTATCTTATTTAAAAAATGAGCATAATATAGATTTTTCAAATATTTACTTTTTTACTATTCTAACTGCTTTAGATTTAATAGATAACAATTTATATATATACAATCTGAATAAATCTGAAATAGTAATAAGTTATTATAAAAACAAAATAGATAATGAAATTTTAAAGCTAATAGATATCATTAAATCAAGTGTTTATGTTAGCGTATATAATGGAAATTATAATGATGTAAGATATTCAAAATTATTTTTAAATTTAATAATGAACATAGTACCTGCTTTTTATAAAAAAGATATAAAAGAAACATATAAAAATTTACAAGCAATAGAAGATGAAAAAAATTTAATGATTGAATTTTTATGGTTTATAAAAAAAATTAATCTAAAACTTTACAAATTCAAGTATTACAATACAAACCTAATAGCATTTTTATATAAATATTTACCCTCTTTTATTATTTATTTTGCATATAATCAAGATTTTATAATATCAAAAATAAGAGCAAACAGAGTTCCTTCATTTATAAAAGATTATATAATAAATCCAAAACAGAAAACAGAAATAGAATATTATCTTGGTAAGATTTTAAAAAAAGCCAATGAATTAAATATAGATATAAATAATCTGAAAACAATAGCGAAAATTTATAATAAATTAAAAGGACAAGGTTTTAATTTTTAGAATTAATATAGTAAGAATTTAAAAAATAATAAGGAACAATTTTGAGCAACTAAAAGTAAGAGAATTAAGTGGGGAAATGAGGATGAGTAATGATAAGGTTTTCAATAGAGAGATGGGTAACAGTATTTGTTATCTCATTAGCAATTTTTCTATTAGGGATTATATCATTAACAAGATTAAATATAGAGTTACTACCTGATATAAACTATCCATTAATAGTAATAACAACTGTATATCCGGGAGCTTCTCCAGAAAGAGTAGAAGAAGATATAACCAAAAAAATAGAAAACACAGTAGCATTAGTAGAAAATGTAAAAACAATAACTTCAACAAGTAGTGAAGGATTATCAATAGTAAGAGTAGAATTTAACTGGGGAACAAATTTAGATTTTGCTATCTTCGATTTACGTCAAAAACTAGATCAAATAAGGGATTCTTTACCAGATGATTCCAAAACACCGTCAATAGTTAAGCAAAACGTTAAATCAATCTTGCCAGTAGCTTTTTTAAGCTTAACAGGAAATGTAGACCCAAAATATCTAAGATTCATAGCAGATGAAATAGTATCCAAAAAAATAGAAGAAACTCCAATGATAGCTAGCACAACAGTATTAGGAGGAGCAAAAAGAGAAATTCAAATAATTTTAGATCCTTTAAAACTTTATAAATACAATATTTCTGTAAATTTAATTCAAAATATAATAAAATCCAATAATATTTCCTTACCAACAGGATACATAACCTTAGGTAATAAAGATTTTACAATAAGACCATATAGTGAAATAACAGAGATCTCTGAATTAGAATTAGCTCCTTTAAAAGCTAATTTAAATGATGTTATAAGGATAAAAGATGTAGGGCAAGTAATAGATGGAATAAAAGAAAGAGAAAGTTACGCATTAAGCAATTTCAAACCAGCTGCATATATACTAGTATTTAAAGAAGCTGATGCTAATACTGTAAAATCAGTTAAAGAAGTTAGAAAAGCTATAACTAAAATTTCTAAATTTTTGCCTGAAGGATTTGATTTAAAAGTTGTTTTTGGATTTGATGAAAGGATAGAACCAATAATAAAAAATATTCAAGAAGAAGCATTGTATGCTACTATATTAGCTATAGCTATAATATTTTTATTTTTACTTTCCTTTAGATCAACTTTAATAGCTTCAATTTCTATTCCTTTATCAATTCTAACAACAGCAGTAGGATTATATTTTAATAATACTTCTATAAATTTAATAAGTATAGGAGCAGTAAGCTTAGCTATAGGTAGAATAGTAGATGATTCAATTGTAGTTATCGAAGCTATTATCAGGAATATAAAAAACAGTAATATAACAACAATAGAAGAGTTAAAAGAAACAATAATAAAAGGGACAACAGAAGTTTTGCCTGCCATAGTAGCCTCTACCATTACCACTCTTATAGTTTTTGTACCAATAATTTTTATTCAAGGTTTAGCTAGAGAAATATTTTTAGATTTTTCAACTGTTATTGTTTTAGGATTATTAGCTTCATTAGCAGTAGCTGCTTTCGTAGTACCTCCACTATTCTTATTTTTCTACAAAAATAATTTTAATATAAAACATGATAATTTTATAGATAAAATTTTGAAAAAAATAAATACCAATTTATATATTCCTCTCTTAAAAATTTCATTAAAAAATAGATTATTAGTGTTATTAATAGGATTAGGAATATTTATTTTTTCTTTAATATTATTAGCAAAAACGAAAAAAGATTTTCTACCTACCGGAGCATTTCCTGTAATAAATGTTCAAGTATATAATTCAGTTGGAGGTACTTTATATGACACTTATGAAAAAGCTTTAAAAGTAATAAAAATAATATATGATACTGCAAAAAAACATAGTAAGCCATTAAGTGTAACGTTAAGTGCTGGAGCTGATAGTGAAGCAGTAAATTTTGTTGCTACAATTTCTGGGGCTTCTACCATAAGCGCCATAGCAGAAACAAGAGTTAAATTTGATTCAAAAGATTTTTATAAGTATCCCCAAATGTTAGCAGAAATAAGACCAAAATTAAAGGAAATTCCAGGAATTACTATAAACATTGCTGATACTTTTAGATCAATAGCAGGATTAAGTCAAACAAGAATAATAGAAGTTGTTTTTAAAGGAAATGATATAGATACTTTATGGGAAATAGCTAATGATTTTAAAAGAGAATTTGAAAAAATACCAGGAGTAACTGATTTAGATTTTTCTTGGAAAAAAGGGGTACCAGAATTCAGAGTAATTATAGATAGGAAAAAAGCTGCAGTATATGGGATTAATGCTATAGATGTAGTAAATATCTTACAAGCATCTACTTCGGGAACCTTAGCAGGAAAATACAAAGAAAGTGGTTATGAATATGATATAAGAATAAAAATCCCTAAACCAACTACTGAAGAAGAATTATTAAATTTACCTGTATTTTCCCCAGTCCTAAATAAAAATATACCACTTAGAAATATAGCATATATCAAACCTGATTATGGACCTGTTGTAATAAGCCATTACGATAGAGTTAGAAGTATAAGCATATATGGAAATAAATATCCTAATTATAGTTTAAGTGAAATATTATCTAATATAAAAAAAGTAATAAACGAAAAAGGACTACCTGCAGGATATACTTACGAATTTAAAGGAGAAGAACAACAACGTTCAGATACCTTTATAGCTTTCTTACTAATTATTATACTAGGTATATTTCTAATTTATGCAGTTTTAGCAATACAATTTAATTCAATTATTCAACCTATAGTTTTAATGATGTCAATTCCTTTTGAATTAATAGGAGTAGTTATTGCATTAAATTTATCTAACTCTTCTTTAAATTTGATGTCATTAATGGGAATATTAATGGTAACTGGAATAGTAGTTAGCAACGCAGTTTTATTAATAGATTATACAAATTACCTAAGAAGAAATTATAACTTATCAAAAGAAGAAGCATTAATTAAAGCTTGTAATACAAGATTAAAACCTATATTAATGACAACTTTAGCTACTATATTTGCTATGATTCCAATAGCGTTAGGTTTAAGAGAAGGAGGAGAACTCTTAAGACCATTAGCTATAGCAGTAATAGGTGGATTAACCACTTCCACCTTACTAACTCTAATAATAGTACCTGTATTTTACTCCTTAATAGAAGATATACAATATAAAATATTAAAAACCAAAGATTATTAATGCCTAAGTCTTCTAAAGGAATTAATTCTTAGCAATTATTGTTAACAGTACAAATATTTAGCTTACTTACACAATGTTTCTATATTTTTTTATACTTACAATTCATCCTAATCTTTTAAGATACTTTTTTTAGTTGAGGAATCCTCATTAAGTAAATAATTCCTAAGTTTTTGAAGTGCTCTAGCTTGAATTCTCGAAATTTTTACCTGTATAGTATTAAGTTTCTTAGCTATTTCTTCCTGTGTTAACCCCTCAAAAAACCTTAAATTTATTACCATTTTCTCTAAGGGATCCAATAAATTTATAGCATTATAAATATCTATTTTATCATCAGTATCTAATTTCCCTGCTTTATCTTCTAGAAAATAAGATAAATTATATTTATTTTCATTATTATATTCATATTCTAAGGATAAATTCTTTTTATTTTTTTGAAATTCCAAGTACTCTACAATTTTTTCAGAAGATATTCCAAGATATTCAGAAATTTCTTTAACGGTAGGTTCCCTTTGCAATTTAGTTCTCAAAAAATTTATACCTTTAGAAATCTTAAAGTAATTATCATAGATATCTCTTGGCATTTTTATAAGAAAATGTTGATCTCTGTAATATTTTTTGATTTCTCCAACTATTGTAGGAATAGCGAAATTTAAAAAACTAAAATTATTACTTTTTTCAGCTTTACTTATATCAAACCTTTCAAGAGCCTTTAATAATCCTAGAACTCCTACTTGTGTTAAATCTTCTAAATCATTTACATTTCCGTTCCTTAAAGCTAAGTACTTAATTAATGGTAATAGTAATTTTATTATTTCTTCTTTATAAGAATTATCTCTAGTATAATAATATTTTTTTACTAATAAATCTATTTCCTCTTTATTGAATTTCATTATTAGAATTATAGATAGTATTTATAAAGTTTAGATATATTAAGTTTATTAACCTCTATCATTTTTAATTAACTTTCTTAAAAAGGGTATATTTTAATATCATCTAATAATAATATTCTCTCATTTATGACATTTCCTTTGATTAATTTATTCCCCAATTTCTTTATATCTTAATAATTAAATATTTTTAACTAAAAAATTAAAATACCAAATAGTATTTCAGCTTGAAATAATCTTTCCTTTTATAATTTTTTAGATATATAATTTAGATAATTCTTAAAATTAAGAACCATCGCTTTTTATTTCTATTTTTTTAATACCTCATAAACATTTACGCCTAAAAAATAAAGGTTTTTATATAGTTTTATATAATATTTATACTGTAAAAAAATAGGTTTTATTTTAGTTTACCAAAGTTTATGATAGAGTGTTTAAAAGATAAAAATATACTTATAGGTGTTAATTACTGGCCTAGATATAGTGCAATGTATATGTGGAAAAGTTTTAATATAAACTTTATTATTCAAGATTTAAGTTTGATAAAAAACCTAAAAATGAATTGCCTAAGAATATTCTTAATATGGGAAGATTTTCAAGATTCTCCTAATAAAATTAACCCTGAATCTTTTCTAATGCTTGAAAAATTATTGTTAGAATGTAAGAAAATGAACTTAAAGGTTATTTTAAGTATTTTTCAAGGACATATGAGTGGAATCAATTTCTTACCTGAATTCACGTTAAATAAAAGTGTCATTAATAAGCAGTTATTCCCTATTTTTTGCAACGGCAAAGTAGGATATTGGGAAGTCAAAGATATTTACTCAGATCCTTTAATTATTAAAGCTCAGAAATTACTAATAAAAGAATTGGTAGGAAATTTTAAAAATCTCGTTTATTCATGGGATATAGCTAATGAAATAGATAATGTACTTATACCATCTTCTACTAATAAATTCAATAATTGGGTTAGTTTTATTAGTAGTGAGATAAAGGAAATAGATAAAAATGCTTTAGTTACTTTAGGCACTCACTCTCAAAATTTAGAAAAAAATGTTAATGTAAATCTAAAAGATCTATCTAGATATCTTGATTATATTTCTATGCATGGATACCCTATATATTCTTCCTTAGCTACTCACCATCTAGATGATAATTATGTACCTTTTTTATACTTTGCTTCTAAAATTTTTACAAAAAAGGAAGTCTATTTTACTGAATTTGGTTTGCCATCTATGAAAAAAAGTAAGTTTATAAAAACTCCAACTTCTAAAGTATATATACCTAATGAAGATCAAGTTTATAAATATCTTAATAAGGTTTTAGAAAAATTATATATTTTAGGTTGTAGATGCTTTTTATATTGGTGTTTTGCAGATTATGACAAATCTTTATATTGTTTACCTCCATTTAATTTATTTAAACACGAAAGATATTTTGGGTTAGTTGATAAAAACGGTAATTATAAAAAATTTGCTAAAATATTCCTTGATTTTACTAATCAATTTGATAATCTAAACATAAAAATGAAACAATTAAAAAATAAGTTGCAAAATTTTTATCTAAATTTTAAATTAAGATCTAAAAATTTAGATAAGTTCATTAAATCTTTGCAAAAAAGATTTTATTACTTTATGAGCAAGTAAAATAAAACTATAGCTAATATAAGTTCTATAGTTGTGTATTAAAAGGAGGTAATATATGTCAAAGATTGCATTGATTAGCTTTACTGACCCTAGAAAGACAGCTTTATCCTATGAAAGAGAAAATACTATAAAGTTTAAACATAATAGTCTAAAAAATGAGTTAGTCAATTATGGATTTGATGTACTTGATATTAATGAAAAGCTTTTAAATTACTTTGATGATGATATTTTTGGAATATTTTCTAAGGATCTTGCTTTAAAAGCTGGGACACTTATAGTAGAAAACGATGTCTGCTGTATTATATTGGGTTTATGGCATTGGACTGAATCTAATTTAGTTACTACTATGCTAAGAATAACTAAGGATATTCCTATTATGCTTTATTGTGATGGTGACCCTGCTTGGGCTGGGCCTACCTGTATTAGCTCAGTTGGAGCTTCTTTATGGGAAACAACCTTAGTTAATAAAAAACCTAATCACTATAGATTAATTGGTAATGCAGAGATTCTCAAAAAATGGATTAATTCAATGATCACTGTTCATAAAATGAAAAGATATTCTATTGTTATTTTTGGGGCTCCATACACTCTTGGTATGGAACATTTAATGGATGATATTCCTTTTCTTAAAAAATTTGTAGAAGATATAATAATGTTAGATCAATATCTTATAATCAAAAAAGCGCAAGAAATATTAAACGGAGAACCCCAAAAAATATCAGAATTCGTTAACTATTTATCTAATAAGTCAAAAATAAAATTTGATAATAATATGTTAACCAAAACTAATTTTGAGAAGCAAGTAGCTTTATACATTGCTACTAAAGAGATATTAAGAGATATGAAAAATGTAGCAATTATATCTTTAAAGTGTCAGCCAGAACTTTCAGAAATATTTGGAGTTACTGGTTGTTTAATTCCTGCTTTTTTAAATTCTACTTGCGAAGGAGATCTTAAAGGTACTATATCTTCTATGATTCTTCAATTTTTATCTAATTTACCAGCTTTATTTGGGGATATTAAATATATTTCTGATGATTATATATTTATTGCTAATTGTGGGGCATCTTCCATTTTTTATGCTAAACTAAGAAGCGTATTAGAAGAAAATTTAGATTCTATAACTATAGAAGCTCAGTGTCAAGGTGCTGGTGGAGGAGCTGTTAAATACAGAACCCCTCCAACTGATTTAACCGCTTTAAGATTAACCAGAATCAATAATAACTACTTTGCTCAATATTTCAATACTAAAAGTATTCAATTTAATGAAGAAATGGAAAATAAGTTAAAATGGGGTAGAATGTGGCCTCATACTGCTATTATTAATCCACTTAATAATTCAAATATGTTTATTAACCTAATAGGGGCTAATCATCTATCCTTAGTTCCTGGTAATTTTTCAATTGAAATAAAGTATGTTTTCAATGAATTAGGAATTAATTCTGTTTGTTTTAATTCTAAAAATGAAGTAGATAGTTTTTGTAAATATATTGGTTATAATTTAAATTAAATAAGTAAAATAGTTAGTAGTTTAAATAATTAAGATGGGTATTTTGGTATTTGGTGAAGTATTAATAGATTTAATAGGTGTAGAAGAAGGTGGATTAGATAAAGTTAAAGGTTTTTATAAGTTTCCTGGAGGGGCTCCAGCTAATGTAGCCGTGGCCATTTCTTCTATAAAACCATTTACTTCTTATCTTATTTCTAAAGTTGGTAATGATAAATTTGGAAAATTTTTAGTAAACGAACTTGAAAAAAGAAAAGTTAATGTTGATTATGTTTTTTTTGATAATAATTATCATACCGGAATCGCTTTTGTAGAATTAAAAAAAGCTAAACCTAATTTTATAATTTACCCCGATGTGGCTTATAATAACTTAACTATTAATAATGTAAAGGATATAGATATTGAAAAACATAGTTTATTTCATTGTGGTAGTCTAACTTTAAAATATAATAATCCTAAAGAGGCTCAATTTTTTTTGTTAAAAAACTTTAAGCAGTTAAATAAGATAATTTCATTTGATGTAAATATACGAATGGATTTTTGGAAAGATTTTAAAGAATTAGAAATATTAAAAGAAGCTTTAAAATTTGTTAATATTCTTAAATTAGGTTTAGAAGAACTTGAAATAATTCTTAAGATGCATAATGAACATGATATCAATTTTAGTAATATCAATTTTAGTAATTTTAGTAATATTGATATAAATTTGATAGAAAAAGCTTGTAAGAAATTAAAAGATATGTATAATATAGAATTAATTTTATTAACCTTAGGCGAAAAAGGTAGTATAGCAATAGGCTATGATTTAGTAGTGGCTAAACCATATAAAATGAGAAAAGTTATAGATACTACAGGAGCAGGCGATGTTTTTATGGGGACTATCTTAGCTTCTATATATTCTGAAACCAATGGTAATCCTCAATCTTTTAGGAATTTATTATTAAACAACGGTTTATCAAAAATCCTTGATTTTGCTAATTTTGTTTCTGCTTTATCTATAACAAAAAAAGGGGCTTGGAATATACCTAAAAATCCTAAATCAATATATCTTAAAAAGTATCCTAAAAAGGAGGGAAATAAATGATAGAAACAACTAATGAAACAAACTTTAGAGGTAATGTAAATCAAGTCTTTAATCAATTAATAAAAGAAAATAAAATAAAAATTGAAGGAGATAATCTAATTTTTCCTCCTGTTATTAAATTAGGTAAAAAGGTATTAGAACCTTCTTTAGATGGGTTTGATAGTAAAAATGTGTATAATTGTGCTGTTTTTATTGAAGATAATACTATCTTTATGCTGTATAGAGCAGAAAGCTTACAAGAGGATCATACTGTTTGCACTGGAAGATTAGGATTAGCTTATTCACAAGATGGGATAAATTTTGTAAAACACGATAAATTTGTAATGATACCTGAATATTCTTATGAATCAAGGGGAGTGGAAGATCCTCGAATAGTAAAAATAAATGATTGCTACGTGTTAACTTATACAGGATTTAGTAAAGAAGAAAGAGTTACTCCTAGATTATGTTTAGCTATATATCAAGGAGATATAAAAGATATGTTAAAAAATGAAAATCCTTATAAAATGTGGGATAAAAAAGGGCCTATTTTCCCTAATTTTTTACCTGCTACTAAATCAGGAGCTATTTTACCTATTCCTTTAACTACTAAATACTTTTCTAATTCTTATGTAATGATTTTTGGAGATACCAATCTTTATTTAGCTTACTCTAAGGATTTATTGAATTGGGATTATTTTGAAGAACCTATTATTAGAGTTAGGCAACATGATTTTGATAATTTATTAGTTGAAGGTGGGCCTCCTTTGATTCTTACAGAATATGGCATCTTAGTTATATATAACAGTGCAGATAAGAGTAAAGATGGCAGATTTTATCATAACTCTTACTATGTAGGAGCATGTTTATTAGATATTTATGACCCCTTTAAGATAATAGCTAGGACTAAAAAACCTATAATGATACCTGAGTATAGCTGGGAAACCCAAGGGTATGTTGATAATGTTGTTTTTACTGAAGGTTTAATAGAAAAAGATCAAAAAATATTAATATACTATGGAGCAGCAGATAGATACATAAGTATTGCATTTATAGAATAATTTTAAAATAGTTAATAAATTAAAAAAATAATAATATGAGGTTGTATGTTAAATTTTTACAATTTATTTTAAGCTTTTTATTTGGTTGTAGTAGCATTATCTTAAGTAAAGATTTGTATATAGGTGGCTATTGGGAAGTACCACCAGCTTTTAATTATAATCCTTATACTATTGGGGGTACCACTAGTTTACTACCATTTATATATAGTCCACTTTTTTATTATATACCCTCAGATAATAAGTTTATTCCTTGTTTAGCTGAAAATTTTTTAAAAAAAGATAATAAATATATTATAATTCTTAGAAAAAACATTTACTGGACTGATAATCATTTAGTAACTTCTAAAGATATATTATCCATTTTAGCTATTGGAATTTTAATTAACTTATACCCACCTATAATAGATGTTAAAATAATTGATGATAGAAAAATAGAAGTGATATTTTGTAGGAGATTAACAAAATCTGAAGAAGTGAGATTTTTAACTGCCTTGGTTAATACTCCTTATCATATTTATAAAGATGTTGTTAATTCTTCAGTTGATTTTATTAACACTTATAAAGATTACTTAATTTTTCAAGATTATAAATATAATTTTTTTCTGTATAATAAAATTAGTGAAAATAACTATAAAGTTTCAAATTTTGATTTAAAGGAAAATTTTGATTTAAAGGAAAAGAGTTACTATAAAGATAGGAAAAATATTTTAGTAAAATTATATTCATATAAGCCAGTTTTTGTAGGAAATGGTATGTTTGTAATAGATAAAATTTCTTTTTCAGAAGCTTTACTAGTCAAAAATAAGCGTTTTTTTAAAGATATACTCATTGATAGAATAAAGGCTATAAGGTGGAGTAGTAACGAAGCTGTTTGGGCTTCCCTTATTATGGGAGAACTGGATATATCTCATGTTGCTACACCTTTCGATGTTACTAATAGAATTACTCAACTTAATAAAGATATAAAAATATTATATGTTTCTGATTATAAAGAATTTGGAATAGCTTTTAATTTAAGAAAAAAGCCTTTTAGTGATATTAATTTTAGAAAAGCTATTAATTATATTATAAATAAAGATGAGATAAGAAAAATATCTAATTTTTATTCTCAAACTACTTATTATACTACAGGTATAATTTATAGTCAATTTGAAAATTATGTAGGTAATTTAAGTTTAGAGAGGTACAACTGGGATTTAGCAAAAGCTAAAAAATTTTTAAAAGATGCTGGTTATAGTGTTAATAAAAATGGGTTTTATGTTGATTCTGAAGGCAAATTAATAGAGATAGAAATATTAGTAGAAGCTGGGTATAGCGATTGGATAGTTGCTGCTGAAATTATCTCTTCTCAACTTAATAAATCAGGAATAAAAACTAAAGTTAGGATAGTAGAAAGTACCCTTTTTAATGATTTAGTCCTTAATGGTAAGTTTGATATCTTCTGTAGATTTGTAGTAGATATGTATTTAACTCCTGAAGATTCATTAAAATTAATATATTTTCCTAATTCTTTTTTTAATAAAAGTATTTCTATTCCTGAAAAGCTACGTAGTTTTAACAATAGGTCATATTTTTTACAAAATTTATTGATATATTATTTTCAAGGTGATAATGAAGCTTTAAAGCATTTAATATGGATAACTAATAATTATTTACCTTTTATTAGTATTTATGAGAAAAGAATGGTTTTGTTTGTTAATTATAAGAGATTAGGTTGGGATATACCTTATAATTATTTATCCCTTGCTCCTAAAGGAGTTGAAAATTTCTATAGTTTACTAATATATCAACATAAAGTAAAATAAATAAAAATAAAATATGAATGAAAATGTTTATTTATTAGAAATTAAAAATTTAACAGTAAGTTATATTAATCAATTAAAACAAAATAAGGTTATAATTGAAGATTTTAATTTAAGATTAAGGGATAAGAGTGTATGTATGATAATAGGTGAATCAGGTTCTGGTAAGTCCACAGTTGCTAAAAGTATCTTAAGATTGCTTCCTCATAATTTTGTGTTCTCTAATTATTCTAAGATAATGTTTGATAATAAAGATTTACTTGAAATGAGTGAAAATGAATTAAGAGAAGTAAGGTATAAAGAAATAGCGATGGTTTTTCAAGCTTCCCAAAATTCCTTGAACCCTTTGCTAAAAATTAGAAGACAATTAATTGATTCCTTAATTGATCATAATATTAGTTTTACTGAATATGATTTAATACATGCATTAGAGTTGGTTAATTTAGATAAAAGGGTATTAAATATGTATCCTTCTGAATTATCTGGTGGTATGAAACAGAGAGTTATTATTGCTATGGCTTTATTACCTAAACCGAGATTAATTATTTTAGATGAACCCACTTCTGCCTTAGATTACTTTACTCAAAAACAAATAATTCTAAATTTAAAATATTTGAAACAAAAAATTTCTTTTAGTATGATATTTATAACCCATGATATATTAATAGCTAAGGAATTAGGAGATTATATTATTGTTATGAAAAATGGAAAAATAGTAGAAGAAGGAGATACATCCCAAATCTTTAATAACCCTAAAAATGAATATACTATTTCTTTAATTAATTCAATATGTTGAATAATCAATTATTTAATAATAATAACTTAGATAATCTAAAAATATTAAAAATAGATAATTTAACTATAAAAATAGATAGAAAATTGATATTAAAAAACATAAATTTAGAAGTTTATAAGGGTGATTTTTTAGGAATAGTAGGTGAATCTGGTTCAGGTAAAACTACTTTAGCTAAAGCTTGTTTAGGGCTAATTAATCCAACTATGGGTAAAATCCTTTTTTACAATAAAGAAATTACAAAATTAAATAAATATGAAAAAAGAAAGATAGGAGTTATTTTTCAGGATCCTTTTTCTTCCTTTAATCCTGTTAAGAATATATTTTCCTCCTTATTTGCTGTTTTATATTATGTTTGTAATATTAAAGATGTAAATAAAGCTAAAGAATTAATCAAAGATTTATTTATAAAATTCGAATTAAATTTTGATTTAATTTATAGATTTCCTTATGAAGTATCTGGAGGTCAATTACAAAGGATTGCTATTATTAGAACCCTATTATTAAACCCAGAGATTATAGTAGCGGATGAACCTACTTCTGCCTTAGATGCTAACACTAAATTAGCTATTATAAAAATATTATCTAATTTACCTACTACTTTTATTTATA
>Ga0197142_1003221_pt1 | contig 13815 bp, 16 predicted proteins | sample GBS60_MetaG_FD_148614 | JGI IMG/M metagenome (GOLD analysis project Ga0197142, IMG submission 148614) | Sediment microbial communities from Great Boiling Springs, Gerlach, Nevada, United States - GBS 60_MetaG | ecosystem: Environmental > Aquatic > Thermal springs > Hot (42-90C) > Sediment... | reverse complement strand
TGGTCACGGCGGGGGTCTGAAAAACCTCAGATGGCAGTTCGACTCTGCCCCTCGGCACAAAAAGCGGGTGTAGTTTACCGGTAAAACGTCTCCTTGCCAAGGAGAAGACAGTGGGTTCAATTCCCATCACCCGCTCATTAAATTTAAGACTTAATTTACTAGTAAGATGCCACCCCATGACCGAGAAAATTGGTTCTAATTTATATTGCTTATTTATCTTTTATGAAAAAACAAATTTTTCCGGTAGTTATTGGCGTTATTAAAAAAGATGATGACAATTATCTTCTTACTAAACGTCAATCACCAAAAAAAGAGTGGAATAAATGGCAGTTTCCGGGAGGCAAATTAAAGTTATTTGAAACTTTAGAAGAGGCAATAAAAAGAGAGATGAAAGAGGAAACAGGCATAGAAGTTTTAAGAGTAAAATTTGTTCCCAAAGTTTTTGAGATCATTCGACCAAGAGATAAATGGCATGGACTGTTGTTCGTTTTTCGCTGCTTCCCAAAAGAAAATAATTTTTCTGTTACAATAAACAACGAAGCTTCAGAATATGGATGGTTTAAGTTAAAGGAGATTTTAAAACTAGACTCTCTTTTGGGAACAAAGGAAATTGCTTCTTTTATTGACGAAAATGATTTGTGAAAATTTTTAATATCTTCTTAAACGCCTCTCTATCGGCCTTATAAGTTAAAATCTTTCTTACTTCATCTTCCAAAACAAATTTAGCGTTACTTATCTCCCAATCATGATTTTTTGGATCACCGGAAATATACTCCATTAAGAAGTAATAGACTGTTTTTTTGACTAATATATTTTGGCCATCTTTTCCACCATGGGGCGATTCTTGCCATTGGTACTCGTAAGAAACTTTAACTGGTTTATCATCAATAATTTTTGCTTTTACTCCACCTTCTTCTTCAACCTCCCGTAAAGCTGCTTCTTTTATATCCTCATTTTTATTTTTATCAGCAATTAAGCCTTTTGGAAAAATCCAGCCTTTGTGATAAGAATGTTGACAGATAAGCCATAAAGTTTCTTTGTTTTCTATTTTAAAAACAATACCACCAGCTGAAGTCTCATTTTTTATCTTCATAGTAATCACCTCCCATTTTGTACTCAAAAATTGGCCTTTTTATTGGCCCAAAAAATAACTGATAAATAATTGCTCTTATCGACTTAGAAAGACTTTTTACTAAGCCTTCTTTCTCAAATCGACGCGGAGAAACATAAAGAATTGGTCTTGAAAAAACTGCAAACCTTGTTTTAATTTTGGCCAATCTTTGAATCAACTCAAAATCCTCACCAAACACAATCTCCTCATCAAAACCCTGAACTTTATCAAAAGAACTTTTTTTTACAATTATACACGCTCCGTTGGCAGCAGGTTTTATTTTTTGAAATAATGACATAGAAAGATTAAGAAGGAAAAAGATTAATTTATTTTTCCAGCCTTTTTCTGCTCGATTCCAAACGGTGAGGGCTTCGAGGTTGAGTTGATTAATTCTTTTATTAACTTCTTCTAAAAAATTGCTCTCAATTTTTACATCAGCGTCAAAAAAAACTAAAAACTCATTTTTTGAGAGTGAAGCACCATAATTTCTTGCTTGACTGACATTTTTAAACTTTCTTTGAATAAACTTCAGATTAGGAAGCCGTTTTTTAAATGACTGAGCAATGTATTTTGTTTTATCAGTAGAAAGGCTATCCACTATTATTACTTCAAAAGCTTTATATTTCTGTAAACTAATTGTTTCAAGAAGAAGAGGAAGCTTTTTCTCTTCATTAAGGGTGGGAATAACAATGGAAAAAGAGTAATTCTTCATAGTTTTAATTATATCTAAATCATTTCAATAACCACTATCGGAAAATTATAAATCTTTTCGTGGTAGAATATTAAATAAGGCGCAGTGGCGAAGTGGAAACGCAGCTGTCTGCAAAACAGCTATTGCAGGGGTTCGATTCCCCTCTGCGCCTCAAAGACATAAAGGAGGCATGCCGGAGTGGTTGAACGGGCTGGTCTTGAAAACCAGTATCCGCCTTAAACGGTGGATCAGAGGTTCGAATCCTCTTGCCTCCGCTAGGTTAAAAATTAAATCATCTTAAATGGACAACAATTTACTGCAATTAATTATTAAAAAATTAGAAGAAATCGATGAGCGAGTAAAAAAAATTGAAAGTGAGGCAATTAAAATTGAAAAAAAAGAAGAAGAGGAAGAAAAAGATCCTTTGTTTTTTCAAGCCCTAAAAATTGTTGAAAAAAGAGAAGAAACACCTGCCTCTCTCTTAGCCAAGGAGTTAGGGATTGATCAAAAAAGAGCTGAGAAAATTTTCGATCAGTTGGCAAAAGCTGGTTATGGAGAAACTTACTGGGGCAAAGTCTAAAAAATGGGAAATTGTTGAAGAAAAAAACATTGCCGATGTTTTAGTAATTGTTTTTGGAAAAACAAAGCATGATTTGTTAAAAAATGTTCTCGAAGCTTTTGCATCAATCATCACAGAAATTAAAGAAATTAAAAATTTAAATAGAAAAGTTACTTTTAAAGTTAAGGCCGATGATTTTTCTGAACAAATTTTTTTGCTAATTGAAAAATTGATTTATCTAAAAGATACTAAACACCTAATCTTTAAAAAAGGAAATTTTTGTTTTAAAAAAAACTCAATCGAAATCACTCTTTTTGGTCAAAAATTAATTCATTTACCAATAAAAGTTGATATCAAGGCGATAACAAAACATAAATTTGATTTAAAAAGAAAAAATCGCACCTATTGCTTAAGTTTAGTTTTTGATGTTTGAATATGGTTAACCTAAAAGAATTTTCTTTACAAAAAATTGGCGAAGCCGAGTGGGTCATTGATGATAAAGATCTGAAAAGAAAAGTAAAAATTTTTGCCACCGAAAAGCTTTTAAAAGAAATGGATGATGAGGTTTTTATCCAGGCAAGAAATGTCGCTAATCTTCCTGGTCTTTTTGGTGATGTTTGTATCATGCCCGATGCTCACTCAGGTTATGGCGCACCAATTGGTACTGTCTTTGCTATGGATGAAAAAGAAGGTTTTGTTTCACCTGGGGCCGTGGGTTACGATATAAACTGTGGCATGCGATTAATTACAACCAATCTTACGAAAAAAGAAATTTTACCATTTCTTGAAAAATTAGTTGATAAACTTTTTGAAAAAATTCCAGTTGGGGTTGGAAGATCGGGTTTTTTAAAAATTAGTAAAGCTGAATTAAAAAACTTAGCGGAAAGGGGTGTTCCCTATCTTATTGAAAAATTTGGTTTAGGTTGGCAAGAGGACATAAAACACATCGAAGAAGAAGGAGTGTTAAAAAAGGCTGATTTTTCAAAGGTCTCCAAAGAGGCGATTGAAAGAGGAATTTCACAGCTGGCTACTTTAGGATCAGGTAATCATTACTTGGAAATTCAAAAAGTTGAGAAAATTTTTGACGAAAGGGTCAGCAAAAGTCTTGGAATTTTTGCTAAAGATCAAATAACCGTGATGATTCATTGTGGTTCACGTGGTTTTGGTCATCAAATTTGTAGCGACTATCTTAAGCTTTTTGAAAAAAATCTTAACCGTCTTAAAATCGAAATTTCTGATCGCCAATTAGTCTGTGCGCCAATTAACTCCTCTTTGGGAAAAGACTACCTTTCAGCGATGAGTGCGGCAGTTAACTTTGCTTTTGTTAATCGTCAAGCAATAACTTCTCAGGTAAGAAAAGTCTTCGAAGAGGTTTTGGGTAAAAACGCAAAAAGTTTATCAATGAATCTTGTCTACGATGTGGCTCATAATGTGGCTAAATTTGAAAACCATCATCAAAAAAAACTTTTAATCCACAGAAAAGGGGCCACCCGTTCTTTTCCGGGTCAACCTGTAATTATCGGCGGGTCCATGGAAACTGGAAGTTTTTTACTTTTAGGAGAAAAGAGAGCGTTGGAAAAAAGTTTTGGCTCAACCGCTCATGGTTCCGGCCGAACCATGTCTCGGGCTAAGGCTAAAAAATTAATTCACGGCGAAAAGTTACTCAAACAACTTAAAGAGAAAAAAATCTATGTAAGAGTAGCTTCCTTATCCGGAGTTGCTGAAGAAGCGGGATTTGCCTATAAAAATATTGAAGAAGTGGTAAAATCAGTATCGTTGGCAAGTCTATCAAGACCAATCGCCTATTTTAAACCAATAGGTAACATTAAAGGATAATTTCAACTTAAAAGTTTTGATTTCTAATTTCTGAAACTTAAGATTTTTTATGTTTCATAGTCCAACTCATGGAAAAATTAATACTAACAAACTTAAGAAAGTGATAAGTGAGTTTATGGCCGCTGATAAAAAAAGTCGTTATGAAATAATCGTTGGTACTGATTCTCAAAAATTTGATAAACACTCTTTTGATTTTGTATCAGCTTTAATCATTCATCGTGTTGGTTTTGGAGCAATATACTTTTGGAAACGAGAAATACTAAAAAAAAAGATGTCCCTTAAGGAAAGAATTTATACCGAAGCAACTCTTTCTTTGCAAACGGCAGAGACTTTTATTCAATTTCTAAAAACCAACGGCATCTCCCGCTACAATATCCAAATTCACGTTGACATCGGTTATAATGGTGAAACAAAAGCGATGATTACCGAAGTGGTGGGGATGGTTAGAGGCAGTGGTTATCAGATAAAAATTAAACCCGAGTCATACGCTGCTTCAAAAGTGGCTGATCGTCATACTTAATATTTTATCTTGTTATGCAATCTTTATTGATTAGTCTTAGTGAAAAATTAGAAAAAAGTTTTTTTTTAAAATCAGTCTTTTTTTCTATTGCAACAATAATTACGATATCTTTTTTAGGTTATTATTTTGGTACTTTCGATCAAACAAGTCATATTCCTTTTTTAAAAAAAACTGTTGACCCAAGTCTCTATCCAAACGATCATTACTTTACTCTTAGAAAAAGTCATTACTCTTTTTTTTGGTTGTTCTTTCAGCCATTTTACAAACTAAATATTTTAGAAATAACTCTTTTTATCCTCCATATCCTGGTAATTTACCTTTCTTATTTTTTAATTTACAAACTAGCAAAAACAATATTTAATAATCATTTAACAGCCTTTATCTCCATATTTGCTTTTATTTTTCCTCACATCACTTTCGCCGGATTCACCATTTTTGAATTCAGTCTTCTTAATCGTACCTTTGTCTTTCCTTTTCTTCTTCTTTCATTTAATTTTTATCTTAAAAAAAAGTATATCCTAGCTTATTTAATTCTAGGTCTTATGTATAATCTTCATGTAATTTCTGTTAACTTTGTCTTAGCAATGTTTTTATTTGATTCTTTTCTTCGTTGGAAAAAAATTGGCTTTAAAAAGATAGCCTTAAATATCATCATTTTTTTAATCGCGGCATCACCAGTGCTTTTATGGAAGTTTTCCCATTCGGGTCTAGGCTTTGAGATTAACTGGCATTGGTTTAACACAATTAAAAAAAGCCTTTTGAATAACATCTTTAATTTGACCGCAGTTTCTCCACCGTTGTTTTTTTTAACTCTTAATGGTCTTTCTTTAATAATCCTCTTTTTTCTTCTAAGAAGATATCTACTAAAAAAACATTTTGTTGTTATTAATAATTTTTTTTATGCCGGAATAATAATTCTTGTAATTCAGGTAATTACCTCATACTTACTACCTTTAACAATCATTATTCAGTCTCAAATTATTCGTGTTGGAGTATTTTTTATTTTATTTTCATATCTTCTCTTTTCTCAGTTTCTTGCAAAACTAATTATTGAAAAAAGACTTAGTAATTTTCAATTGTTTTCTCTTTTTATTTCCTTAATTTTTTCTATTTTTCCTATTTGGCTTTTATTTAGTTATATTAAATATATAAAACAAAAAAAAATTGAAAATTATTTTCCTTTGCTGACGATTTTTCAATTCTTATTATTTTGCTTTATTGCCTATAGACTAGATCTCTGGCGACCAGGAATAAATATCTATCCCAATAAGATAAAGGGTTATAAAATCCAAAGCTGGGTAAAAAACAATACTCCTAAAGACACTGTCTTTATTGTTCCTCCTTATCTTTTAGGTCTTTATAGTCTTGATTGGCGAGTAATTTCTGAAAGAACCCCAATTGTCACTTTATCAGAAATTGGAGAAGCCGCTTTTGAGCCAAATTACATTGGGTACTGGGAGAGGAGATTTAATGACGTCGTCCCCGAAGCTTTAACTAAGTTTAAAGGAAACTTCTTTGAAAACATATCAATAATTAAGAAAACATATAAATCACTTTCCGAAGAACAAGTAAAGCATCTATCAAAAAAATACAATGCCTCTTACTTTGTAACTGAAAAATCAACTAGATATAACTTTCCCATTGTTTATGAAGACGAAAGTTTTTATCTGTACAAGATTAGATAAATTATCCAATCAAATAGCGAAAAATTTTTTTTATTTTTCTTATTATCTCTTTTTTTTCAAGTTTAATAAGAATTTTATTTTTTGATAGTCTTTTGTATAAATGACCACCCATTTCATACTCAAAAAGTCTTTTTTGTAGTTTATCATTAAAAAGAAGGTAAAGATGAGAAATAAAAATTTTGTAAAAAAGAGAAAGCCTTCCTTCTCTTTTCATTCTTCTTAAAGAAAACTTTATGCTGGGTTCCTTTAAAATTTTTGCTCTTACTCCCCAGAGATGAGTCTTTCTTATAATGTCATGATCCTCAGTGATATCAAGCTGTTCATCAAAACCACCAACCCGTTGAAAAAAACTTTTTTCCCAAATCATATTACCACTAGCAGAAAATGCTTTTTTAAAGTTCTGTGAAAACTCAACCACGGTATTTAAAATAGGAAAAATAAACCTCATTTCAGGAAAAGCTCTTGTTTCTTGAGGATGTAGATGAGGAATAAAAACTAATCCCTTTTTATTTTTTATTGCCATTTTTAATTTTTTTATAAAGGAGGAGTTAACTCTTGTATCAGCATCAAGAAAAATTAGATACTCTCCACAGGCTTTACTTGCTCCAAAATTTCTTTGAGAAGAAACATTTTTTCCTTTATATTGATAAAAATTTATTGGTAGTTTTGATTTAAAAGATAAAACCACTTCCTTAGTTCTATCTTGAGAAAACCTATCAGAAACAATTACTTCAAAATCTTTATCTGTCTGTTTTGTAAGATCTTTTAAAAGTTTTGGTATAAAATTTTCTTCATTAAAAGTGGGAATAATAACAGAAAAAAAGGGTTTTTTAAACTCCATTTTTGCATGTTAAATTTGTAAAATTTATATTCCAAAAAAACACAATAAATTAACTAATGTTTTTGGCTTAAGAACATCTTTCTTATCTCATTCAACGTCGTAACATCATGAACATGTTTGTCTTCACGGAAGCGCTCTAATCTTGGAAATCTTAAAGCAAAACCAGGAACATCAACCTCTTCTGCTTGACCGGTTTTTGTTGGTTTCATTTTTCTTCCCGCAGTGTGAACTGGTGATCGCGTGATCTCGTCGGCACGAATTTCAACTACTATTTTTGGGGCTACCCAGACATCACATTCTATCATTTTGTCAACCAAGTAATCTTTTGGTTTTTCTTTTACTTTTACTTTCTGACACTTTTTATAAAGTTTTTGCCATTCTTCATCGGAAAGACCAGTGCCAATTTTTGCTACCGTAACATAACTATCATTTTCCTCATCAAAAACACCAACTAAAAAGGCACCGATTCCAAAAGAAGAACGTTTTCCCTTTCCGATATCATAACCCATCACCAAGCAATCAATAGTATCCTCAATCTTTGAGGAATAACTTCTTTTAAATTTTATCCAGTTCCAACCACGAGCTCCTGGTTGGTAAATACCATTAAGTTTTTTAGCCACAATTCCTTCAAGACCACGAGTTAATGCTTCATCAAATAGAAACTCCAATTTTTTCTCTTCCTCAACAATGTCCTGAACCGATAAAAGAATAGTTGCTTCAAAAAGATCTTTGTCTTTACTAATTATCTTTTCTAAATTTTTTCTTCTTTCCTCAAATGGTAAATGAATAAAATTCTTATCGTCTAGAAACAAAAGTTCATAGGCAAAGAACTTTAAAGGAATTTCTTTGCTTTTTTTTTCAATGTCATATTTTCTTTTTCGCTGAACAGTTTCTTGAAAAGGAAGAAAGTTACCAGTTTGCGGATCAAAACCAATTGCTTCCCCTTCGAGAATAATATTTTTAACTTTTATTTCTTTCTTAATTCCAAAAACGATATCAGGGTACATCAAAGATACTTCTTCTAAGTTGCGGGAAAAAATTCTCACTTGATCCTTTTCTTTGGAGTAGTGAATTTGCAAACGAAAACCGTCATATTTTGATTCAACCGCACACCGACCAATTTTTTCTAAGATCTCTTTAGCTGAAGAAAGCCGCTCTGCCTTCATCATTAAAATTGGTGTAAATAACTGAGGAGTAATGTCTTTTAATGAATTTATCCCTCTTTCTTTGATTAATTTTGAAAGAGATCCTAAATCTGGCCTAACTTGATAAGCATTTTCAATTATCTTTCGTAAGCTTTTATCTCCTTTTTCCATCCATGATAGGGCATCCAATATTGTCATATCAGAAAAACCTAAACGCAAAACTCCGGTAGGAATTCTTACTAAATAACGACATGATAATGGATCAAGTTGACGAATTAACATTGACAAAAGACTGATCTTTTTTTCTTGTGAACCTTGACCAGAAGAGGTAGCAATTTGATAAAGCAAATCAAAAACTTCATTAATTGATAATTTTTTTTCTTCAAAAGAGGAGATCTGTTTTTTAAAGAACTCAACTGTTTCACCCAAGTCTCCAATTTTTTTATATTGGTTAGTAAAAAGTTTACTCTCTAGGTTTAAAGATAAAATTACTGCCTTAATAATCATTTTCTCTGCCATTCCAAATTCAACTTTTTCATATAAAGGAGCAACCCGTCCCTGAAGAAGATAAATTGTTTTATTAATTTCTAAAGAATCTAGTTCTTTAAACAACGAGGAAAGCAACCTAGTAATTTCTAAACGACTGCTTGTTTTTTCAATTTTTTCAAAGTAAGAAACTAACTTTTGAAATGTCATACCATTATGTAACGGGCTTTTTTAGTTGAACCGACTTTTTTAACAAGACCTTTATTCATTAAATCTTTTAAGTCACGTAAAACACTATCTTCGGAAATATTAGGAAAGAGAGTTTTAAAAGCTTGATTTTGAAGAAAACCAACCTCTTGAATATACTCAATAATTTTAATCTGTCTTTCCGTCAGAAATATTTGCTGACCACCAATTTTTTGCTTAAGTTTAAAATCTTTGGAAAGTCTTAGTACTTTTTCTTTTATTCTCTCAAATTCAGTAGCCGCACCTAGAGTAAAATACTCAAGCCAAGAAGTTAAATCACCAGAGGAGGCTTTTTGTAAATTCTCGTAATAGGAGGCTGCGTCTTTATCGTAGTACTCTTCTAACGAAAAAAACCGACGAATATCGTATCCTCCCAAGAAAAGAATTAAAGTGGCCAAAATTCTGGCCACTCTGCCATTACCATCTAAAAAAGGATGAATTCTTACTAATTCATGATGGGCAATTCCAGCCTTTAAAACTGGGTGAATTTTTTCAAAATCCCAGGTGTTTAACCAATAAACGAATTCTCGCATCAAAAAAGGCACCTCAATCGGCGATGGAGGTCGAAAGGTTACCTCTCCTGTTTGAGAGTTACGAATTACTACCTGCTTTTTTCGATATTCTCCTTGTTCTTCTGGTGGTAAAATTTTATCGGTAATAATCTTGTGCAGCTTTTTTATTAGCTGTTCGGTAATTTTCTCAATCTTTTTCTTCGCTTCTTCATCAATAAACGCAATCACTTTGCGATAGTTTATCACCTCTTGAATATCACGAGGACGAGCCGCCACCTCTTTTCCCAAAAGAACATCTTTTGCCTCTTCTTTATTTAAAAGATTGCCTTCAAGATGAGTTCCGTGATAAACCGCGCGAATAATTGCTTCTTGTTTGAACTGTTTTTCCCACAGAGGAAGAAGCGGAGCGTTTTTTATGATTTCCTCAGCCGCTTCAATTTTAGCGATGTTGTTTAAAATTTTATTAGTAATGTTATAGGAAGGAAAAAACATAAAAACATTATACACCAAAACGTCTTTTTCTTTTTTTATATTCTTCAACGCATTTTTCTAAATCATAAGGAGTAAAATCAGGGAAGTGTTTTGGATGAAAAATCCACTCAGAATAAGCTGCTTGCCAAATCATGAAACCTGAGGTCCTTACTTCTCCACTTGTTCTAATAATTAGATCAGGATAGGGATAGGGAAGATCTTTTGTGTCTAAAAGTTGATTAATTTTTTCTTCAGAAAAGTTTTTAGCCTTTATTTTTAATTGATTTATTTTATTTATCACTCTTATAATCTCATCTCTTCCTCCATAATCTAAAGCAATAGCCAGGTAATAATTATCAAAATTTTTCGTCTTTTCTTCTGCCTCGGAAATTTTAAGACGAAGTTTATTGCTTATCCGATCTTTCCTTCCAAGGTGAATGATTCTTACTTTTTCTCTTAGGGCCTCTTTAATGTTTATCTTCATCATTTGATAGTAAAGATCCATAAGATATGAGATTTCTTCTTTATCTCTTTTCCAATTTTCGGTGGAAAAAGCCCAGAAACTTAAAACCTTTATTCCGAGATTTCTTACTTTTTTGGCTATTTTAATTGATTGATTAAAGCCTTGGCGATGGCCCTCAAAGGTAGGCAAACCCTTCTCTTTAGCCCATCTTCTATTTCCATCGGGAATAATTGCAATATGCTTTGGTAAGTTATTCATAGAATTTTTAGTCCCCTTGACTTTAAAAATCATTTTCTCTAAAATCTTTCTATGATTTATGCCATAGAGATAAACCCTACTACTTTTTCTCCCGCAAAAATTAACACTGTTGCTAGCTTAATGAGAATAATTTTACCACTAATAATGACAGCGGTAGCCATTTTTTTTCTTATTATTCTTCTTCAAGCGGCCTTTAAAATCTTAACCGCTGGTGACAATAAAGAAACTGTGGCAAAGGCTCAAAAAACAATTAGTTTTGCTGTCCTTGGGCTTATTGTTGTGGTGATAAGTTTTTTTTTGGTAAGAATTATTGGAACAATATTACAAATTAATTCTCTTTTACCTTTTTAATGAAAAAGGTTTTTGCTAATGAAAATCCTATTGGTAAAATTAGCCCGCCTCCGGGAATTGGAATTTTAGGCGGTGAGGTAGGAACTGCTTTGGCAAGGTTATTTGAAACCGGTATTAGAATTTTTATTATCGTCGCCGGTTTTGCCTTAATTATCTATCTACTCTGGGGTGCTTATGACTGGATTATTTCTGGTGGAGAAAAAGAAAGAATCGCCAAGGCTCAGGCAAAAATCACTAATGCAGTCATTGGAATGATTTTAATTTTTGTGATGCTTGCTGTTTGGGGATTAGTTACGGGAAACATTTTGGGGATAATCAAAATTAGCGAAACAGGAATCGAGTTTAGCCTTCCCACTCTTTAAACTATCCAAGTACCTTCAACTTTTTCTCCCAAAAGAGCATTTTTCAAAAGATCTTTCTTGACTGTTCCGTTAATGATAAAGCTTTTTATTTTGTGTTTAGTTAAGCGTAGACTTTCTTCCACCTTATGTAACATCCCACCCGTCACATCAAATCCTAATGTTCGATAAAGATTTTTTTTAATCTGAGAGAAATTTTTCAAGGTAATTTTTTTTACTGTTCTTCCTTTTTCATCCAAAACTCCTTGGGTAACACCGCTATGAATCACTTTATTGACTTTAAAACCTTTCTTCTTTAAAAATAAAGCTAAAAAATTCAAAATTCTCTCTGTTGACAAAATAAAACTTTTGTTTTCTTCATCAAAAACAATATCGCCATAAGTTACCGGAATTAAACCTAAATTAAGAATAGAAAAGAGTGGGTAAGAAAAAATTCTTTTAATCTTTCCCTTTCTGGTAATAATCATCGATGAAGGACTTAAAGAGACAGCTTTTAAATTATGTCTTAAAAGGGAATCAACAACGATACGATTTAATCTTGAGGCAGCGTCTTGAACTAAACAAAAACCAAGCTTCTGTTCATCTCTTTTTATTCCTTGATTCATTTGGTACTTTAACGCCGGGTAATGAGGAAAAGAACCACCACCGTTGCCAATTACTAACTGAAGATTTTGATCTATCTCTAGTGCTTCTTTTATCTGGCGGGATAAGTCATCAATTATCGAAATTTTTGGCGTAAAGGGCTTTTGTTTGTCGGTAATTAAACTGCCACCCAGTTTTATAAGAATAATTTTCTTTATCATATAAATCTTGTCCCAAAATCTGGATAGTTTTTAATAATTTGTAAAACTTCTTTTTGTTTTTTAAAAAAATTTAAAAATTTTTCTTCATCTTTTTTTTGACAGATTAAATGAATATTTTCCCCGGCATCAATGGTAAAATATCCTTCAAGCCCCTTCTTTCTTTCTTCAATGATTTTTTTTATTATCTCAACTGTCTTTCCACTCCAATAAAAAAGAGGCGGTTTTTGAGTCATAACTACTGAGTGCATTGAAACTGCCTCCTCCTCTAAAAGATAGCCAAAATAAGTAAAGTTTTTTTTAAAAAAAGCGTTTTTAATTTCCTTTATCCTTTCTTCTAAACTTAAAAGTCGATATCTGAATAAACCACTTGTTTCAGCACGCAGATGCCCTTCCAAAGAAGAGACTTTTTTTTCTTCTTTATTTAAAATTAGAACCAAATCAACTAAATCCCAGTAAGATGGTGGGGCAATCGATACCGCATAACTGTTGCTACTTTTTTTTCCTTTATACCACCAAGAAAAGCCATCTGGAATAGAACGACAAGAAGAACCAGAACCAGAAAGACGAGCTAGAATTGAAAGATTTTTTGTGTCTAGATTTTTTTCAAAAAGCCAGGAAAAACCCAGTGCTAAAGCCGAAAAAAAAGAAGCCGATGAGGCAAGACCAGCTTTTTTCGGAAAAGAGTTAGCAGAGTAAATAACAAAACCATAATCTTTTTTTACTTTTAAAAATTCTTTGGCTCGATGGTAAAAAGTTATTACTTTTTTAAAGGAGTCATCAGTTTTAACTTCAAAATCATCTTTCTCATACTCTTTAACATAAAGTTTTTTAATTTCTGGATCTTCTTTCTTTTCTATTTCTAAAATCGTGTAACATGAAGAAAGATTCATCGAAAAGCTATCGTTGTAGGGAAGAAAATTTTTTTTATCTTTTTGCCCCCAGTATTTAATAAAGGCGATGTTGGCTGGACTTTTGATTTTAACTTTGTTCATAAACACCTTTATCATCAAAATCAAACTTAAAAAAATTAATTTTTTCCCTTTTTAAAAAACTTATTAATTCTTTCTCTTTTTGGGCAAAAAATAAGATAAACCCTGAGCCATCTTTTTTTCCACCAGCACCAGTAATTTTTCCGACACCAAAAGAATAAAGTTTTTGTAAGAGTTTTTTAGTTTTTGAAGAAACCACACCAATAATCTCCAAAAAAATCTCATTGTCCAAAATTGCCTCTCGAAAAAGAGCCTTGTTTTTTTCTTTTATTGCTAAAACCATTTTTTTTGTTGTCTTTTCCATATCAAAAAAAATATTATCGAAAAATAAGGAGTTTTTTTTATATTTTTCAAAAACTATCCTCACCATCTCTTTTGTTTCTTCCTTTGGTCTTCCCGAGTAAATTAAGTAAAGTAAGAAATTTTTTGGAATTTTAAAGTTTAAGAAATTAATACTTCTTAAAAAGTCAAATTCTTTTCGATAATAGA
>Ga0197142_1003220_pt1 | contig 13818 bp, 10 predicted proteins | sample GBS60_MetaG_FD_148614 | JGI IMG/M metagenome (GOLD analysis project Ga0197142, IMG submission 148614) | Sediment microbial communities from Great Boiling Springs, Gerlach, Nevada, United States - GBS 60_MetaG | ecosystem: Environmental > Aquatic > Thermal springs > Hot (42-90C) > Sediment... | reverse complement strand
AAAGAATATGCCTAATATCATTAGTTACGAATAAGAGATACTATAATATTATATAACTGTTATAAGGGTCATAAAATATGAAAAGTAGACTGTATTTACCTAAAAATCTTTTAAATTTAGTCCATAATTTAGACTTGCAAGATTCTGAAGTAATTAACAGAATATCAGAAATTTCTTTTGAAGAAGTAATTGTTCAAAAATCTCTTTTATCATCTTTATTAACTACAAATCTACAAGAAAAATTAAATTTAAGCAATGAGAAATTTTTATCTTCATCAGTTCCTTATTATGCATTTTATTTAGCAGGATCTCTAATTCCATACGAAAAACTTTCTCAATTAGAAAATACTCTTATATCTAAGATAGAAGGTGTAGTATTACGTACAGCAATAAATTCTTTATCTAAAGACATTTCTGAAACTGAAACCAAAAAAGAACAAACAGTATTAAATTTAAGTACTAGCATAAAAGAAAATTATTACAAAACTATTCCTACAGAAGATGTACTTGAAGCTTATAATAAAATTAAAAATGAAACTTCTGAAAATAGAGATTATATTAAAGAATTAGAAGAAAAATTTATAAATCCATTAACAATGGAAAAGATTAGTTCTGAGGATGACGAGTTTGATGATTTAGATGCTTCTAAATTAATATCTAAAAGAAGATACTTACATATACCAGATTCTATTTTTTCTTTAGCTCTACTAAAATTAGTTATCATACTTCAATATTTCGCTACTACAGATGAAGATCCAGTAAAAAAATTAGAAATAGAAGATTCTTCTTTCTTTTTTAAAGTTTTAGTTTTTAATTTGAAAAAATTCTTAAGGAAATTAGATATAAAAGCTCCTACTTCTGAAGACACTCCATTATCTTCTGTATCTTATATTTCTAACTTAAAGAAATTTCTTCTTTATAATTTTAGAGAGGATATTCCTAAAATAGAATCTTTATATTCTGGAATCAAGGATAATCAACAATTTTATGAATTAGAATACAAATATAATTCTACTATTAAGTCTTTAGTTGGTAAAAATATTTATGAAGATAGTACTTCAGGACCTAAACTTTTTAGGTATCATATGTATTTATTACATAATTTAGCTTTATCTTCTTTAGATTATTTGGAATCTATTTTAAAGAAATCTTCTAATATTTTTGATGTAGAATCCTATATATCTAAAAAATTAGAATATCCTTTTACTAAAGAAACCGACTCTAAAAGAATTCCTTCAAATCCTCTTTTAATTTTTGAAAAATCTTCAAATCCTTTAGAAGTAAAATTAGAAGTTATAAATGAGCTTAAGCAAAAAATTAAAGAACAACTTTCTAAAAATAAAACTACTATAAAGAAATTTTTAGAAAAAGAAGATCAATCTAAAAGTGAAACAAGAAAATCTACTAAAGGACAAACTATAGTCGTAAATGTTTTTAAAGAAGAAATAATTTTTGCTTTACAATATTCTGTTCCTCTAATAGAATTAGCTCTAAATTTTAGTCTATTATTTAAACCTTTTACCAAATCAGTAAGGTCAAAAAAACGACTAGAAGAACTTAAAGATATTCTCATAAAGAACATTTCTGTTCATTTTGAAATTGCTAATATTTCTTCTAAAGAAATAGAAGATATTGTTGAAGGCTTTATTGTAGCTGCTTTTAATAATAATGAATTTGATGAAGAAAAATTAGAAGACCTTATTTCTCTTAATTTAAAAAGAATAGATTCTTTAATCAATGACCCAAATTTTTCTGAATTTCTTTTAAATATAAAAGATTCTATTTCAGAATTTAGAAATTTGGATCTATCTTTTTCAGATAATCTTTTTGAAAGAGCAGACCTTTTAGTAAAAAAACTTTATAACATAATAGATACATATATAAAAGCTTTTAAAATAGCTTTTATTAGTCCTATATTTTTAAATCTTTTACAATTTATACAAACGGAAAACAATATTTTACAAGTTGATTTTAAGGCTATTGAAGAATTATTGAATGAGGCTGCTGAGAATTCTTTAAGAGATAAACAAAATCATACATATTTAATAAATGAGATTACAGAAGTTTTAAAAGATTATTTTTCAGATCCAGAAGTACATAATAAGCTTTTAGAATTTTTTAAAAATTCGTTTTTCGTATATGAAAGAAAATCTAGTATTAGGCCTTCTGATTTAGAAATAAGTGAGAGAGAATTATTTGAGCAATTAAACAATCCAAAATTTTTAGACTTATTAAAAAATAATTTAAACCAAAAAGACTTTAAAGTTCTTGATGAAGAGGTAAAAAATATTTATATTAAGATATTATCTTTAGCTTCTAATAAATTATCTAGTTCTGATTCAGAATCTTTAGAACAAATTCTAAATCATATATTTGAAGACTCTATAAAAAAATTCATAATAGATTTACTTAATCTCTTTCCTACAGAAGAAAATATAAAGAAATTTATAGAGAATCCTACAGAAAAACCTAAAGAAGATCCTGTAACAAAATTCTTAAAGAAATTAAGATTCTATTTAGATTTAGCTTCTAATAAAGTAGAATCACTTTCTTCAGATGATAGGACTAGATTACTATTAGCAGTTGCTAGAAATTACTTAAATTATTTAGCTACTAATTCTATTCTTGAGAAAAAATATCCTATTGCTTTTGAAATTATTAATTTAATTAGAAAAAATAAAGATCTTTATAATGAGGCTGTTTATTTTGCTGTAACTAAAAATTTAACACCTACGACTTCTAAAATGTTCGTATGTACCACAAAAGCTTTAAGAGATACATTTCTATTTATAAATAAGCATTTGAACAATTATATTACATTAAAAGCTAGAAAACTTAAAAACTCTAAAAATGAAGAAGATCAAAAACTTTTTGAGATTTATAAGTCTGTTTCTAGTAATGTTTATTATCTTAAATCTTTTAGAGTTTTTCAGTATTTGGAAATTTATCTTTTAGAATTCCTAGAAGTAATAGAGAGTTTTAGTTCATTTGAAGATACTTTAGTAAAATCTTATAATAGTTTTGAATCAACAGTACGTACTGAAAATTTTAGTAATGTTAAAGTAAAAGTAGGTGCTTCTAAATCAGCTGCTAAAATAGAAGAAGTAGATCAAACGTCTTCAGATGAGGTAGAAACAGAAGAAGAAAGAAATTTAAAAGAATTTATAGAAAGAAGAGCCTTAGAAGAATTTAGTAATTTAATTTCAAAATTTGAATACTTAGTTATATCAAATTCTTCTTTTTATAAAGACCATTTAGGTATTACAAATTTAGGAGAACTTTTAGTTATTAATATCAAAGATTATGATAAATTTATAAAGGATAAAGCTAAATTTTTTATAGAAAAAATAAAATCTAAAGCTGAACTTTTTAATGAAATATTAGCTATAGCTATAAAGAAATTCTTATTAGGAGAAGATTTCTTTAAGCCTAAGGATAAAGATGAAGAGACTAAGAAGTTAGTAGTAAATATTCAACTAAATTTTTCAAAAATTCTTAAAGAAGATAAATATTTAGCTTATTCTATTTCTACAAAATTAAGCACTGATTCAAAATTCTTTTATTTTTTTAAATCAGAAAATATTAAGGATGCAGCTTCTCAAGAGCTTCGTTATTTTTCTAATTCTAATATAATAAATAAGGATGGAAATTTAGATATATCTCTTTTAGATAAAATTTTAGATTCAAATTTTAGTATGATTTCTAAATATTTAAGAAACAAAATCTCTTCTGCTAAGGATACAGAAGAAGCTAAAAATTTAGAAAGAATTTTAGACAAATATACAATTAATTATGATACAGCTAAATTTTATTTAGAAATTCTCAAAAAAATCTTAAATAAAAGTATTGTATTTTATTTGAGTCCTAATTTAGACTCTAGAACTTTTGCTTCAGATATAATAATTCCAGAAAGAAATTATATATTCTCTTTATTTAGAGATTCTGTAATACAACAATTTCTTTCTCAGTTTGACCCTATACATGTTACTAGAAGAAAAGAAGTAATATATAAACCAAATTTAACTTATTTAATTCTTCAAAATATGTTTAATGGATACTTTGAAAGAAAATTAAATTCTCAATTTTCTAAGCAATCAATGAAATCTTTACTTTCTTTATTAAATTCTTCTTTAGAAGGAAAGCGTATAGATTATAAAAATCTTAATAGAGATTTACGCAATAGCCTAATTGATGATAATTTTATTACTTTACTTCTCAAAAAATTCTTAGCTAATATTTATTATTCTATATTCAAAAATGCTGAATACATCAAAGTAGCTTCTTTTGGAGGAAAAGATCTTGATGAGGTCCTAAATAAATATAAAGGCTTTTACAAAGCTTCTATTATAGAAAAACTCAAAAACGAGAACAATCCTTTTGTTGTGGAATTTTATTCTACAGGAAAAATTGTTAACTTAGTAAAAAAAGAATTTTATATAATATTTTTACACTATCTTATCTTCTTACTAAGAAGATCAATTGAGAATGGAGAGGTTAATCCTAGAGTTTTAGATTTTATTTTACATTATTTAGGTATTCCTGAAAATGATAAAGATTTTAGAAATACTTTACAAAATTTGGCTACTTCTAATGAGTATACAGAAAGTCTAGAAAATTTAGATAAGAAATTTTTATATTATGAATCTGTATATAGAACATTCAACAAAGCCTTTCATTCTGTCCAAATAAATTCTTTCTTTTCATTATTTGTTAAGAATAAAGACTTATATAGAATGTTATCTATTATAGGAATAGAAGATATTACTAAAACTATTTCTCATAAAGATAAAGAATTTGAAGCTGAAGTAGTTTCTGATGAAACAGCTCAAGAAATAGCTGGTACAGAAGAAACGTATGAACCAGAAAAAGTTGAAGTTCCTTCTATAATAAGTAGAGAATTTTATGCAATTTTGATGCAAATAGGTGCTGGAGCTAATAAAGATCTTTCTAGCGATACCATATCTCTTATTGAACAAATAGTAGAGAATGCAACTAGTTCAAAAAGTGTAAAAATACTTTCTTCTATTATACCTACTATTTTACAAAGATGGAAAGTAATAGGATTAACTACTATAGATATATCAAATGCTTTAATTTTATTAGCTTTAGAATTAGGATTATTAGATCCTTCTAATAATAACATATTGAAAAATAATCCTATCTACCTCTATTATTTAGCTAATTCTATAGCCTCTATATTTTCTTCTGAAAAGAATATTTCAATAGAAGATAACTTTATTGTAAAAAGATTATTTAATGTATTTCTTCCTAATGAAAAAGTTAATTCTGAATTTGTAACTTTTGCTTTAAATATTTCTACTTATTTTACTCATACAGTTCCAGGTAATGGCCTGTTTGGTATAGCAATTAAACAAAAAACTCATTTTATAACAAAATTATTTAGCAATGATATATCTTTTATAGATCAAAAAAGTATAGGAAAATTTGAGTTTTCAAATATTTCTATGAAAGATATGACTGAAAATGAGTTTTATACTATAAAAGGATTACTAAATAGCAAAGAATTAGGAGAAAGATTTAGATCTTTTGCTTTAAGAAATGGTTTTTCTTTTAATTTAGCTAGACTAAGAGATTTATTAACTATTCAAGAAGATAATGACCTATATAAATTTTCTAAATTAGTAATAAGAGCTATAGTAGAAAATAAACATATAGTTTTCGAAAAGAATACAAAAAATGGAATGTACACTCCAAAATTAGTAGATAAATTTAATACAAATGATATTTTAATTACTGATATTAGAAGATAAAAATATGCCATACAAACAAAAAGACTTTATAATACAATTTTTAAAGAACTATTTTAAAGATGGAATTTCTACCTTTTCAAAGTCTCATGTATTCAAATGTCAAATATGTAATCATGTTTTTACTATAGAAGATACTGAAAAATGGGTATCCGAATATGCCTCTTGTCCAAATTGTAAAAATTGGTTTTGTATTTTAGAAAAAGATTCTAATGAAAGAACTTTAAGAATTCTTCAAGAGAAGCTTTATAAAAATTTAGGTAAAGAAGATATTCTATTAACTAAAATGTATAATGAAATAACTTCTTACTCTAAAAATATTTTAAAGTCTTATCTTAAAAATAAGAAAGCTTCTCTTTTAGAAGATGAAGAATTTTTAGATGATGTTTCTAAAGAAGTAGCTATAATTTTTTTAGAAAGAATAAAAAAGAGAGAATTATATATAGCTAGAAGCTTTGGAAGCTTTATAAAATATAAAATCATTCAAATTCTCTATTCTAATAAAAATATAAAATTTGAATATTTATCTGATAATTCTCAAGATGAAAAATTAGATTCTAGAAAGATAGATAAAATTTTCTATAGAATAGAATGTAATAAGACTTCTAAATTCTTTAATAAAATTGAAGTAGAAAATATTCTAAACAATTATATAGATTTTCTTAGAGGATCTGAATTTTTACCTACTTTTCTTTTATTAATAATAATTTATTTCTCTACCAAAAACATTCATAAAGTGAAAAGTTTTATAGAAGGAGATCCAAAAAAAATAATTCCTTATTTAATTTTTAAAAAATTCTTAAAAGAAATTGAGGAGGTATAAAAATGGAAGACAAAGAAATTATAAGCAAAACAAAAGAGCTTATAGAAAAAGATTCTGAAAATTTAGAAAAATACTTAAAGGTTTTAGCTTTGTATATTTTATCTAAAGAAAACGAAAATGCTTCAGATGGATTTTTCTATTTAGCAAATTTATTAGACTTAAATAAATTAGAAGAATTTATTACTATCTTCTCAGGAAAGTTTATAAAAGTTCCTCCTAAAAAAGATTATATAGAAGCTACAATAATTTCTTTTATTCTATTAGAATATTATAAAGGTCATTCTTTTGATGAGGCTGTAAATATTATTAAGAAAAGAATACCTGAAAATTATGCATTTTTATTAAAGCATAGAAATTTATCTTTAATTAGAGAAAAAGTCTCTAAATTTAAAGAGGAACTAGATTTAGAACTTTGGAATTTTCTTATTGAAAAAATAGGATAATTATTTAAATTAAAAAAGGAATTGCTTATGGATAAAGAAATTAACATAAAACCTAAAGACAATTATGAAGAACACTATAAGAAAACTTTAACTAATTTTTTAAATTTAATAAAAGAAGATTTAACTTCAAGATCTATTATAAAGCAAAAATTATTGCTTTTAATAGAAGATAAAATTGATAATCAAGGAGAAGAGCTCTCCTTAAGAGAAATAGCTTATATTTATAAAGTATTAGCAGAAGCAGATTCTAATTTATTAACACCTATCTTTTCTTCTCAAAGAGGAATTACTGTAAATCAAGCTACTTTAATAAAAGAAGATAAAATTCCTTCTATTAAAACTATAGAGGCTCAAAAGGAAGCTTTGGAAGATAAAACTATAGATTATAGTAAATTATATTCAAAATTAATTTTAGAAGATTCTAATGAGTAATACTTTTAAAATATTTTAGGAGGAAAAAATGACTAATGAAGAAAAGCTTATACCTTATGTACTTCAAGATTATGAGCTAGCTCATAAAATAAATTTAAATTTCATTAAAAATAAGCGAATCAAAGAGCTTTTACTAACAATAAAAGAATCTAACACTAATGACTTAATTCTTTTAACTACTAATACAACTTATTCTTTAGAAGAATTAGAAAAATTCTATAAAACAAAAGTAGATATAAAGCAATTTGATAAGATTTTAGAAGAAGTATATTTAGAATATTTCAAATCTGACTTAGCTTATAGATTAATAAGCTCTAAATCTTTAAAAGAATTTAGAGAGATTTTAGATGAAAAATATAGAGAAAACCTTTCTATAGGTAAAAAAGCTGAAGAAGATTTTTCTTTTAAAACATTAGAAGAAATGATTTTAGAATTAGAAAAACATAAAAAATATACTAAGCTATCTTTTGGACTAGACAAATTAGATAAACTAGTTACATCTCCTTTAGAACCTGAAGAAATTACTATATTAGTAGGTCAGAAAGGAATGGGTAAATCCTCTGTAATTAAGAATTTAGAAATAAATTTAGTAAAGCAAAAAATACCTGTTCTTTCTTTTAATTTAGAAATGAGCTTAAGATCCAATATTTGTAGAATATTATCTATCTTTACTGGCATTCCTTTCTTAAAAATCCTTTATAAATATACTAATGAAGAGGAAAATAAAATTTTAGAAGAAGCTAAAAGAGAATTAATTTCATTACCTTACTTATATAATGGTCAAGAATTTTTAAATTCTTATTCTTTATTCTCTTTAGTAGAAAAAGGAAAGGAAATTTTAAAGAAGAGAGGTTTTAAAACAGATAGAGTAATAGTATTTGTAGACTCTTTAGATATGTTAGAAGGATTTACTTCTCCTTCTTTTATAAAAGAACAAATGGAAATTTTACATTCTTTAGTAAGAAAACATAAAGTACATTTAGTAGGTACAGTACAAGCTAATGAAAATAAATTAAGAGGAGGAAACTTTAAAAATCCTGAAGAATTTGATAATTTTTCTGTTACTAAATATGATATTTATGGAAGTTCTTATTATGCAGCTAGAGCAAGATTAGTTTTATTTATAAATAGACCTTTAGTTTATAAGAAAGAATTCTTTGGACAAAACTTAAAATTTGATATAAAAGAAGAGGAAGACTTACTTTATTTTAATATTGTTAAGCAAAATGATGGAGATTTAGGAACAGCTATATATAGATTTAATTCTTCTAATTTTAGAATAGAAAAGTATGATGAAGAAGATCTAGTTAGAAAAGAAGAAGAAATATTTGAGGATTTAGAAAAAAGCTTTGAGCAATTATATTCCAGTAAAAATTAAGGAGGAAATATGAGAAAAGCTTATAAGCCAGTTAAATGTAAATATTGTTCGAAATATACAGTCATAGAAATGACTGCTAAAACTTTTACTTGTCAATATTGTAATAAAAAACAAAAGAGGCCTAAAGATCATATTCCTAAAGGTCCTTTAATTCAAAAAGGCTATACTGATGAATTAGGAATTTACCATAGAGCTAATTCTTCTCCTAGAAAACCTAGCTACTATGGAGTTGAAAATTCTACTTGGATCTAAAATATGAATCCAAAAAGGAAAGGAAATCAATTTGAAAGAGAATTAGCTAAAATATTATCTAAATGGTATTTTAAAGATGAAAAAGCTAAAGACTTAATATTTTGGAGAGATTTAGGATCTGGTACTACTTATCTATATAATAAATCTTCTAAGCTTTGTGGAGATCTAATTTGCTTTTTAGAAGATCCTAGGATAGATTCTCTCTATATAGAAGCTAAATATTATTCTAATTTTACTTTAAATGATCTTAATACTTTAGAAAAATAATAAGCAAACTTCCTGAAGATAAAAATTCTTTTTTCTTTATAAAATGTAAAAAAGGGATATTTATAGGAACAAAAAGACATCTTTCAAAAAATAATTTTTTTATTTATATAAAAAAATATTATGTTTATTTCTTAAAAGAAGTAAGAGCTAAATATTCATTTGAAGAAATTTTTTTAAATTAAGGAGGATTAAAAAATGATTTTAATATTTGGAGACTTACATTTGCCTAAGTATTTGCACAAAAACAATTATAGTTTAGCTATATTAGAATTCTTAAAATGGTTAGAAGAAAATTATGCTAATGATAAAAATATAGTAATCTTTTCTGGAGATGTTTTAGATTCTCCTAATGATTTTAATTTTTTCTTTATAAAAGAATTTTATAAAGTTCTTTCTAAATTTAAAGAAGTATATTTAGTAACAGGAAATCATGATAAAAATTCTAAAGGAAATGCTTTAACTATTTTTGAACCTTTAAAAAATGTTCATATAATAGAAGAATTATCTTTTATTGAAATAGAACATAATTTATTTGGCTTCTACCCTTTCTTAGATAGAGAAAAATATTTAGATTATATTCCTAAAGAAATACCTAATTTTACTTTAGGTCATTATGCTTTTGTAGGTTCTAATTTTGGTCAACCAGACGAAATTCAACTTCCTTATACTCCTAAAAGCTTAGAAATAATAGGACATATTCATAATTCTTTCTTTGTTCCTAAAGATAAAAAATTATGTTTAGGTTCTGTATTACCTACTAGACTTGGAGAACATACTACTAGAAAATATTACTTAGAAATAGAAGATGGAAAGTACGAAGTAAAAGAAATACCAGAATTCTTAAAGTATGTTCCTATAGATTATAAAGATTTAGATCAAGTAAATAAAGAAAAACTAAATATTTATTTAGTTTATAATTGTCCTAATCTTATAGAAGCTACAGAAAAATTACAAAAATTAGGAGTAGAATATAGAATAATAGAATCTATAAATAAAAAGAAAGAAATAGAACTAAATATAAATATAGATTCTTCTACTTTTCAAAATATGAATTTAGAAAAAATATTTTTAGAAAAATTCTTAACAAAAGAATTAGAAAAGAAATATGGTTTAATTTTAGAGGAGGTAAAAGATGCATTTAGGCAATTATATACAATTAGCGAAGAATAAAAATTTAAAAATAGGTAAAATATATGAAGACTATTTTGAAGTCTTATGCCCTTTTCATAATGATAGAGAATTTGGTAATGCTTTTATTTTTATATCAGAAGATTCTTCTGCTAATTTTAAATGTTTTTCTTGTGGTAAATTTGTACCTAATTTTCTTTTTAAGCAAGGTTCTTTTAGAAAAATCTTTTTAGATAAGACTAAAAATGTAATTCCTTTTAAACCAAAAATAGATTACTTTAAATATCCATACGTAAATCCAAATAGCTTTGAATATTGTATTAAGAGAGGATGGACTTTACCTTTTGTAAGAAATTTTAATATTAGATTATATACTAGAAAAGAAGGATATTGTATTATTCCTTTACCTAAAGATAATTATGAGCTAAGAAAAATAAAAGAAGTTCCTTCTAATAGAAATCAGCCTAAAGTTCTTTATCCAAAAAATATGGAAAAAGATTTTATTTTTAATCAAGAAAATCTAGATTTCTCTAAAGAACTATACGTAAAAGAAGGAATTTCAGGAATAGCTAAAATATGGAATCACATTTCTAAAAATGTTACTGCTACATTAAGTAGTAATGTAACTACTGAACAGTTTAAAATACTTTCTAAATTTAAAAGAATTATATTGGTTCCTGATTTAGATGAAGCTGGAAAGAAAATGATTTTAAATTTTATAAAAAATATAGAGGAGGAAAAATTATATTTTGTAATTTCAGTAGATGATTCAGAAGAAGACTTTTTAAAATACTTTAATAGAATTTACTCCTTTAAAGAAATATATCCTATTCTCCTTGAGAACTCTCTGAAGAAGTTACTATTCCTTCAGGAGAAGGAATTAAAGAAATATTACCAGAACTAATCTTAATAGCTGAAGGTACTTTATTTTTATCAAATTTAAAAGTATCATCTGTTAAGCTAAGAGTTAAATATAATTTATAAGAAATATGAATTGAATTTATTTCAGAACTAATTTTCTTAAGATTAGTTCCTAATCTAGTCATAGAAGCATGAAATGGTAATGTATAAGGATCTGGTTTCTTTAAAGATTTTTCTTCCTCTTTTATAATTTCTACTAAAGTTTTTAATAATTTAGAAGAATAGAATTCATAATCACCAAAAGGAATTTCTTCTTGGTGTATAGTATAATATTCCATATGAAGAGTACCGTAGTGAGTTTGAAAAAATTCATCTTTAAATATAAGTCCATAAAGAATATCAGGTCTAGGATAGACTAAAGATAAAGCTTCATCAAATCCTTTTAAAATTAATTTAGCTTCTTCATCTGTACTAAAAATATATAAAATTTTTTTAGCTATGGTTTCATGTTCAAATTGTTTTGTATGTACACCGTATTTATTATTCATATTATATACTTAATAGTAAAGTTAAGGAGGATAAAATTTATGTATATAAAAAGTTTAGAAGTAAAAAACTTTAAAAGCTTAGACCATATTAAATTAAATTTTGACCATATAAATATAATAAAAGGACCTAATGGCTCTGGAAAATCTTCTTTAATAGAAGCTATAAAAATAGCTTTATTACCTAATTCTTCTACTTCTTTAACTGAATATATAAAGAAAGGAAAAAGATTTTTAGAAATAATTTTAGAATATGAAATTCCATCAGTTGGTCCTATAACTTCTAGAATTTATGTAGATTCTTCCAATAAGGAAGTAGAATTGAGACTAAAGAATAAAACTCTTACAAAAAAGACTGAGATTTATGAGTATTTAAATTCAATTGGATTAGAGAAAGATATTTTCTTAAATTCTTGTATTTCTTTACAACATAGAAGTACTGATTTTATCTTTTCTTCAGATGCTATTAAAGCTAAATTATTAAGAGATCTATTTAGAATAGAAAAGCTAAGGCTATTAGAAAATCTTTTAAAGGACAAAACTAAAGAATTTTCTGATAATATAAAAGTTCTTATTGAAACCAATAAAGCTTATGAAGTTTCTTTAAATAATTTTTCTTCTTTAGAGAAAAAACTATCTAATATAGATTCTGAAAAAATAAGAAAAGCTAAAAAGATTTATAATAAGCTTAACCAACTTAAACAAAAATATGAAAAAGATTTAATTAAATACTTAGAAGAAGTAAATCTAATAGAAAAGAAAAAGAGATTAGAATCAAAAAAAGAAGAATTAAATGAAAAATTAGTTTCTATTAAAGCCAAAAAACATTATAAAGAAAAAATAGAAAGATTATTTTCTTTAATAGAACAAAAAGAAACTGTATTAAATTCTAATCTTCTTTTAATTAAGGACCAATTAAAAGATCAAAATGAAAATCTATTATTAGCTAAAGAAAAAATAACTTTATTTAAGGAATATATGTCTTTAAAATCAAAAAGAAGTTCTATAAGAAAGCATCTTAAGGAATTTGGATCTTTCTCAAAAGAAGGTCTAAAAGATATAGAATCTTCAATAATAAATTTAGAAAAGAAAAAATCTTCCTTACAATATAGCTTAGAAAAGAATGCTAATCAAAAGAAAGCAGCTGAACTAGGAGAATGTTTTGTTTGTGGTTCGAAATTTCATACTAGCTTAGATCATTTAATTCAAGAAGAAAAGAAATTAAAAGAAGAATTGGGCACTCTTTCTTTAAGATTAGAGGAAAAAAGAAAATTAAAAGCTACTTATGAAAAAGCTTTAGCTAAAAAAGAATCTTTAGAAATAGACTTGGAAGACAAAAATAAAGAGATTTCTGCTCTTAAAGAAAAAATTCTTTCTATAAAGCCTAAGTATGATAAAAAGCTTCTAAAAAAATTAGAATTAGAAAAAAGTAGTATAGAAAGAAAATTAGATAGATTTAAGATTTTAAAAACTAGATTGAAATCAGCTTTATTATATACTGAAAACTTTCTAAAAGAAGAATCTTCTATAAGAGAAGAATATGAAAAAACTTTAAAAGATTTAAAGGCGATTCCTTCTAATTTAAAAATAAGAAATAGACCATCTTTTACTAAAGAAAAATGGATTAAAGATATTTATGAGAAGTATATATCTAAAGAAAATCTTTTAGCTGAATTAAAAGAAAATTTTAAAAAGATAAATGAAATAAAAACTATTATGGAATCTAATACTACAAACATAGGATTATTAGAAACTAAAATTTCTTTAATTAAGGATTTTATAAAATATGTTTTAGGAAATTTTTCTGCTTTTATTTTACAAGAAGGAATAACTGCTATAGAAACTATAGTAAATTCTTTTCTAGAAGAAGTATATCCTAAATACAAAATAAAAATAGAATACGAAAATACTACCTTAAAGA
>Ga0197142_1003219_pt1 | contig 13821 bp, 14 predicted proteins | sample GBS60_MetaG_FD_148614 | JGI IMG/M metagenome (GOLD analysis project Ga0197142, IMG submission 148614) | Sediment microbial communities from Great Boiling Springs, Gerlach, Nevada, United States - GBS 60_MetaG | ecosystem: Environmental > Aquatic > Thermal springs > Hot (42-90C) > Sediment... | reverse complement strand
TGTCGGCGTCTCGTCCGTTGATGCGCTTATCTATCAACCGGATCCGCTGACTAGACAGCTAAAAGGCATTCAGCGATGTCTACTGTCGCGTGATGCCAGCGACATAATAATCTACTAGCGCTATAGCTAAATTAAGCCCGCCCCGATGCAGTAAAGCCGGGGCGGGCTTCATAATAGCTAGTTTTGCGTCGGACGGGGAAACTATTATTTCACACAATATTTAGATACCAGTCTTACCGAATCAGATAAAAAGTGGGAAGGGGGACTGAAAATGAAGTATCTTTTGGGACTGCTACTCTTAAGCCTTGCGGCAACGGGTATAGCAAATGCGCAAGGAAGCTATCCAGTTTACGGTATCCACTTCTATTCGGATAGTGCGTCCCAGGGGTCGTTACAGATTCAAAACGGTCGACCCATGTGGACTGTGGAGCTATACTACACACAGGATACAAGAAACTGGAACGAGACGAAATGGCAACAGGAACGTGCCAAATTCCAGAATATGCGCAACAAAAATTTCCGGATCATCTTGCGGGTAGATCAAAGTTGGCAACTTTCGATTCCTGCGAAGGAGGATTGGGTCGGGCGTTACTATTTTGCCATGGATTGCAAAAAGATCGCCGAGAAGGTTGGAGATCTCATCGAGTGTATGATCATAGGTAACGAATTCTTAGAATCCTCCGATCCAGACTATCCATACACACCGGAGTGGTATGCCAAGGTATTCAATGCCCACGACGATAACTGCGTCTACAAGCAGGTCAAAAGTGTGCGTCCAAATTTAAAGGTAGGAATTTATGCTCCTGGAGGTTGGCCTGGTAGCGCAAACCTCAGTTTTTGGGATAAAGTTGTAAGCAACGTCAACAAGGATGCCAACAATCTTCCGCAGATCGATTGCTTCCCACTGCATGCTTACAGTGGTGCCAGCACTATTTACAATCAAGCTGCTGAAGATCCGCGCTATGGCGATGAGTGTGATTTCAGAGGCTTCGTGCCTTATATGAGGCGGATATACTCCATATTCGGAGCTAGCAAACCGGTCTATATAACAGAAACTAATACCTATTGGTACTATGGACAGTGGGCAGAAAACTCTCGCTACTCGCAGGACAGCTATAGAAGTTGTTGGCTTAAGGAAGCTTTTCAGGCTATCGATGAGTGGAATCGTGGTAATGACCTGAAGATATGCGCGTTCTGCTGGTACGTATGGCAATATCAATGCGTCGAAAATTGTGATCAGTGGGAGAACGCCTTGTGTCGTACGGACGACTGGGAATTAAACCAGGCACGTTCGGATTATCACTGGGTGACTTACAATAAGTGGATTCCGGCAGGCAATCCGGGAGATAACATTCGGATTCAAGCTGAGAACTATACTAACAGCGATACACGATATGGTCGAGGTATGACCAACGGTATTGCCGGCACAGACTACTATGATACGACTCCAGGTAATAGCGGTGGTGTGGATCGAACTGAGGATGTTGATATAGGAGTAGATCCTTATTACACTACCGTTTTTGTTGGTTGGACTGCTGCTGGCGAATGGCTCAGATATGAAAGCCTGTTTGGTGGATACAACTACAGGTTAAAGTTCAGGTTCTCACGTGGCACTAGTGGAAGCAGCAAGGTCAGGTTGCTTGTGGACGGCGTGACGAAGTGGACTATGTATTTGGATGATCCAGATGATAATTGGAATACATACCATGAGTCTGGACTGGGCTCGAGCGTCTACATAGCACCTGGTGATCATATATTAACGCTCGTCTTCGATCAGGGATTAGTTAACATAGACTGGTTCGAGCTCGTCAGACAATAGTTTAACAGATTAGCGGTTTAATGCATTATAATATGCCTGAGTTCTTATGGACTCAGGCTTTTTTGTGTTTGGAAAGGCGGGATTTCGGTGTCAGAAAACTTTGTGATAAGACGGGCGCGCATTGATGATGTTCCTGACATTACTCGCATATACAACTATGCTATTGAGCATACTACCGCGACCTTCGATACAGAACCAAAAACTGTCGATGATTGGTTGGCTACCTTTCGTGAACACGGCGATAAGTATCCGATTCTAGTTGCAATTGTGGATTCTCAGGTAGCAGGGTGGGGGCTTATTAGACCTTTCGGTGAGCGTAAAGCCTATTGCTATACCGTTGAGAACGCGGTCTACATAGATTGCAATTATCAGGGCCGAGGGTTGGGTTCCGCGCTGCTGGGTGAGTTGATATCAATTGCTTGTAAGACAGGATTCCATGCTATGCTGGCACTTGTGGTAGGCGGTAACGAAGTGAGTCTACGCCTGCATGAGAAGTTTGGATTCGAGCGCGTGGGAGTTATGAAAGAAGTCGGCAGAAAGTTCGACCGCTGGTTAGACATTATCTTGATGGAAAAGCTGCTTTGATAGGCAAGTCATCATATTCGAGGTCTTCATTTTTATAACAAGACAGACCTCCGATCTTCGGCCTATGCACCGTTTGGCTTCCTATGAAGCCATTCGCAGTCGAACGGTAGGCTTGGGACTAATAGTTTTTTGATGCGCTCCTACTAGGCAGCCAGCTGACGGGCGCAGCACACCCTTAAAGAAGGTTGTCCATTGCAGCTTTCTGTGACAAACACAGCACGTCTCCTGGCGCCGTTCGTTTTCTGCTCCACACCAGAAACACTTAACCATCTTGTTTTACGCTCCCTCCAAAGGTGGTGGGACCTGCAAGGGGCACAGGACCACCGCCAAAAAGGGCTGCACAATCCGTGCCAACAGGCCCATCAATAGTTAATCTGGGGAATTTATCCCCAGCAAGATTGATGCTTGGTCGCTATTTCTAATATACCCGACAAGCGTATGGTTCAAACATTTGTCAAATAACCCCATCGGTATGTCGAAAAACTCCACAGTTTTGAGGTGTTGTCTGGGGGATGGTGGCGATAATCTATACTAACAAAGCAACGATCCGAGACCTGAGTGTCCCGGATCGTTGTCTCAATGAAAATCTCGGAGTTAAAGCCTTAAATACAGGTTTCTCTTGAGCTGTTCACATATCTATAACCATCGATCCGTCGTCGATGTTGACTATATGGGCGCCTTCTGAGGTTATCAATCCTACAGTACGTACTAACTCACCGTTGTATTTGAACTTCGGGATTGCAGGGCTGCCTGGATTCATAAGTACGAGGTCTTCGTGTCTCTCAAGCACTGGAACGTGCGTATGACCGGAAATAAAGTAGCTAGCCTTATACCTGCGGCCCAAGTTTATCATTTGTTCCTTTGAAAGCAAGTGACCATGATTGACTACTATTCGTATGCCTTCTAACTCCAAAACCGCGTAAGGTGACTGCACCGGCATTTCTAAAAGCTCTTCGTATACCTGCGAATCACAGTTCCCTTGGGCAATCACAATTGGAATGTCGAGGCCATTCAGAATTTCAGCAAATGCAGGAATGTCATAGTTCTCCGTGCATCCCAATCGCGGTGGATGATAGAGCACATCACCTGCGTGCACTATCAAGTTTGCGTCTTTGAAGAAATACAATGCTTTGTTTAGTGCTTCTACGTTGCCGTGAGTATCACTAATCACGCCGATTTTCATAATGGGTTACTACCTACTTTTTGAAGTTCGTTTCTGTAACTTGTGAATCACTAGACTGAAAATCATCTATTGCGACAAGTTCACAGGTCTCTCTGCAACACGAACACCGACTGTGCTAATATGTCCGTCTGCAGCGTGCCAAACCTCCAGCAGAGCACGATCGCCAACCTTTAGCTTAAGAATCTCGTCTGCAATGCTTACCTTACCACGTTCTGGTTTAATATGGCCAGATACAGGTTTCCCGTTGAACTTTAGAATCACATCTTGTGGCTGTAAACCAGCTTCCGCTGCAGGACTACCACTGTATACCTCAATAATTATCGCGCCGTCTTGTTTGGGCAAGTTAGTGACTCCGCGTCTTTTGAGTTCCGAGCGTGTTTCGTCGTTGAGCCCCATGTAACCAATTCCAAGCCACGGGCGTACTACTTTTCCTCTCTTGACAAGCTGATCGGCGATTCTCTTGGCAGTATTGCTTGGGATGGCAAATCCAATGCCTATATTCCCGCCATCAGGTGAGGCCGTTACTATAGCTGTGTTAATTCCAACCAGATTACCGTTCAAATCGGCTAGCGCTCCTCCGGAGTTTCCTCGGTTAATTGCAGCATCCGTTTGAATAAGCTCTTCAGCAGGAAGAGCCTGATCAACATCTCCGCGGTGTCTTATGGCGCTTACAACACCTACTGTGACTGTAGATTTGAAGCCTAGCGCATTGCCTACCGCTATCACCCAATCGCCTACGCCCAACGTGCTCGAATCGCCGAAAGTTGCGTACTTCAAGCCGTTTGCGTTTATCTTAATAACAGCAAGATCCGTTGTCGGATCGGTCCCTATAAGCTTGGCAGGATAACGCTTGCCGTTTTCGAGTGTAACTATAAGCTGGGCAGCGTCTTTGACGACATGATTGTTTGTGATTATATATCCATTCGGTGTGAAGATAACTCCTGACGCTTGACCTCGAGGTGTGACTTCTTCCGGTCTCAAAAAAGGAAATCCGAAGAAATCCGGGAATCCTTCACGACCAAATCCCAACACCGGCCTGCCAACCGTGTCGATGTTGACTACGTACGAGCTTACTATCTTTGCAGCCTTGCGAACCTGATTCGACGAACCTGATGCTAAAGATAGGGCTGGTCGTGGCGAGTTAACTGATGCTATTCCTTGGAAGTCCTTTGGTGATCCGTAGAAATGATAAATTACCCATGCGCAAACCACGAATCCGAGTATGAAAACGATAAAATAAGAAACAAACTTCTTCATGAAGCTATACTCCTCAACAAATTAGCCATCTCGATTGCGGACTCAGCCGCAGCAAATCCCTTATTACCCGCTTTAGTGCCCGCACGTTCTATTGCTTGCTCAATATTGTCTGTGGTTATAACTCCAAAAATGGTGGGAACTCCTGTAGCCAACCCAACTTGAGCTATTCCCTTAGCAGCTTCGGAGGCTATGTAATCGAAATGGGGCGTAGAACCACGAATGAGTGCCCCAAGACAAATAACAGCATCGTACTTTCCGCTTTCGGCCATCTTCTTTGCGCCGAGCGGTATTTCGAATGAGCCAGGTACCCACGCGATCTCAATATCCGTATCTTTCGCTCCGTGACGCCGCAGCGCGTCGATGGCTCCTTCCAGCAGTTTGCTTGTGATGAACTCATTAAATCTGCTTGCAACGATGCCGAATCTCAACCCCTCGGCGATTAATTGACCTTCGTATGTTTTGGGCATTATGCTAGTCTCCTTAGGTCTGGCTAACATTCTCTAAGTTCACTACTATTTTATGGAGTGTCTTGTGTCTCTCCTGCTTTATTAATCTTCGAGCATTCATCCGAGGCGCACTTATCGAGCAAATGGCCCATCTTTTCGCGCTTGGTGTTTAAATACCGCGCATTATCTTTATTGGGCTTACAAACAAGCGGCACGCGGTCGACGATTTCTAGATCAAATCCTTGCAGAGCTACATACTTGGCAGGATTATTGGTCATCAGACGTATTTTTCTGAGTCCCAGATCTACCAGCACTTGTGCTCCAAGTGAATAATCGCGCATATCGCCAGGGAATCCAAGCAGCGCGTTGGCTTCAACCGTATCAGCTCCATGATCTTGCAACACATAGGCTTTGAGCTTGTTGACTAGGCCAATGCCACGACCTTCCTGGTGATAAATATAGAGAATGACTCCTTTGCCCTCTTCAGCAATCATTTGCATCGCCATGTGAAGTTGTTCGCCGCAATCGCAACGAAGCGAGCCAAGCACATCGCCTGTGAAGCAACCGGAGTGGATTCTTACTAATACCGGCTCATCTCCGGCCACGTCTCCCATCACTAATGCTATATACGGGCTTGATTCTACTGTAGATTGATAGCCGTGAGCGATAAACTCTCCGTAGCGCGTCGGAATTCTGCAGGAAGCAAATTTGAACACCAGCCGCTCGTTAAGCCGACGATACTTGATAAGGTCGGCTATGGTGGCTATCTTCATATCCCATCGATTAGCGATTTCAACAAGTTCCGGCAAGCGGGCCATAGAGCCATCCTCGCTTAATATCTCACACAGAACGCCGCTGGATCCCAGTCCAGCCAATCGTACCAAATCTACGACAGCCTCTGTATGACCAGCTCGTACCAACACGCCGCCGTCCACCGCTCGCAAAGGGTGAACGTGTCCTGGTCTGGCAAGGTCTTCAGGTCTGGCGTTTGGATCGGCGAATGTCTTTATGGTTATCGCCCGATCATGGGCCGAAATGCCGGTTGTGGTTCCTCGGATTGCGTCAACGCTTACCGCAAATGCAGTGCCGAGTTTGGCCGTATTGCGCTCCACCATCATCGGCAGTCCGAGTTCTTCAAGCCGCTCGCCAGTTGTGGGCACGCATATCAGCCCACGACCGTGAGTAGCCATAAAATTGACTGCCTCAGGCGTAATCTTCTCGGCCGCCATCACGAAGTCGCCTTCGTTCTCGCGATCTTCGTCATCAACTACAATCAACATCTTGCCTGCCCGAAGCTCTTCAAGAGCTTCAGGTATGGTTGCAAATACCGATTTATCAGATCCCATTATTTTATATCCCGAGCTTGTAATCTTATTCGTCAGTATTAGATAATCACCGGTGGTTGAAAGTCTCTTTATACGAATCCCGCACGGCGAAGCAGATCTTCAGTGATCCCATCAACGGGTCGATTTGTCAAAAACTTCTCTACATACTTACCAATAATGTCAGCCTCTAGATTTACCTTATCGCCAGGACGCTTCAAGCCAAGAGTAGTGACCTCTAATGTATGCGGGATTACCGCTACCGTAAAGCTCGAACCGTCAACCGAGGCAACAGTAAGACTTATACCATCTACTGCTATTGAACCTTTTTCAACCACGTATTTCATTACCTCGGGCGGTGCGCAAATCCTGACAATTGCCGAATCTTCTATTCGTCTGATGCTATCGACAATGCCAACACCGTCTACATGTCCTTGAACAAAGTGGCCTCCGATGGCGCTACCTGCCTTTAGGCTAGATTCCAGGTTAACCCGGTCGCCAGAACGAAGACTACCGAGCGTGCTGCGAGAAAGCGTCTCTGGCACTGCGTCGAAGGCAAGCTCATCACCTGATACTGATGTAACTGTAAGGCACACACCGTTTACGGCAACACTGTCGCCAACGCAAGCGTTCGCGGCAACGCGCACCGACGCCACGGTTAGCCGATTTACCGTGCCGCGCGTGAGTGATTTTACCACCCCAAGTTCTTCAATCAGTCCGGTGAACAATATACCCCTCTACAGCGATGTCGTCGCCGAATCTGCGTACCTTGATACGGTCCAATTCAATTGAAGATGAAACCGTTTCGATTCCCGTACCGCCGATTGCTCCCAAAGCTTCTTTCCCGCCGATTATCCTAGGCGCGTAAAAGAAGATTACCTTATCGACCACTTGTTCCGCAAGTGCCGACGCTGCCAGTTCGCTTCCTCCCTCAATTAGCACTGATAAGCAGCCCATACTGGCAAGCTTGTGCATCAGATCGGCTATAGACGCTCGGCCGCCTATACTTCTCAACCTAATTATACGTGCTCCTATGCGTTCGAGTTTCACCAATGATTCGGTATCGCCGCTATTACAACAGGCGATATAAGTCTCGCCAGGCTCGCGAAACATTTCTAGGTCGAATGGCAAATCGCCGGTTTTAGTTACGATAACTCGAATAGGATAGAGAACTTTATTCCTCATCCGCGCAGTTAGCTTGGGATTGTCCGCGCGCGCAGTGCTGGCTCCAATTATTATCGCATCTACTCTGCTACGAAGTCTATGTACATAAGCTCGCGAACGCTCGTTGGTAATCCATTTTGAATCGCCGGTCTTGGTGGCGATCTTACCGTCCAGACTCATTGCCAACTTTAGAACGACAAACGGCATCCCGGTTGTTCGATGTTTGATGTAGGCTTCGTTTAGAGCCTGAGCCTCATCTTCGCACAACGGATAATGAACGCGCACGCCAGCAGCTTTTAATTGCTCCAGGCCGTTGCAGTCAACTCGCGGATCTGGATCCGTCATCGCCACATATACCTCGGCGATTCCAGCCTCAATTATCGCTTCAGTACACGGAGAAGTCCTGCCATGGTGGCAACAAGGCTCTAAAGTGACATACATAGTTGCACCTCTTGCCTTATTGCCGGCTTCCTTCAGCGCGTATATCTCTGCATGGGGTGCACCAGCACGCGGATGGAAACCTTCTCCCACTATCGCACCGTCGCGGACGATTACCGCACCAACCATAGGGTTCGGACTAGTTCTACCGCGCCGCGCCAGTCGAAGAGCACGCTTCATATAATATTCGTGGCTCACTTTTTGCGTTGATCACCACCGAAATCTAAGAACGTTCGACGACACATCTTCGCGTAGCCCCTTATGACTTCACGAAGATCAACCACTGCTACCACAATTACTATAAGTCCAAGAAACAAACAAATTACCCAATACAAAAGCTCAACTAAAGGATTACCATATTCGGTAACACGTATACTAGCATACATCATTACGAACAGCGTTTCGACCAACACTATAAGAACAATCCGACAGATTCTTTGTTTGCGTCCAATGATTGAACCAAGTTGTTTCCATCTTCGGAGTTCTGTTAAAAACAATGCAGCGACGGCTGCAAAACCGAATATAGCTATCCACTGCAGCCAGTATTCAGGCATCACATTAAACCATCCTACTTGCAAGAGCAGTCTCGGCCGCCAACTTGAGGGCGGAGCACGCGTCTTTCACTGATGTGTCGTTGCCAAATATTGAAGTGCCAGCTATCAGAACGTTTGCACCCGCTCTTACAACTTTCGGCGCTGTTTGAGTGTCTATACCCCCGTCTACTGCGATGTCGAGGTCTACGCCAGCTTCTTCAGCCATATGTCTAGCCCGTTCAATCTTTGGAAGCATCGTCTCGATGAAAGTCTGGCCGCCAAATCCCGGATTGACGGTCATTATTAGCAATACGTTTATATCGCTAATCACGTTTTCGACTAGACAAAGCGGGCTGGAAGGATTTAGCGCTACTCCAACGCCAATACCTAGTCCTTTCACTTGTTGGATAGTTCTGTGCAAGTGCAAACAAGCTTCAGCATGTACTGTGATCTCACTTGCGCCGGCTTCAGCGAAGGCCTCGATATAATCTTCTGGCCTCTCAATCATTAGATGCACATAAAGCGGTAAAGATGTGTGCGGTTTTATTGCGCGAACTACCAACGGGCCAAATGTGATATTTGGTACGAAGTGGCCGTCCATTATGTCGCAATGCAGCCCGTTGACTCCGCATCCGTCAACAGCTGCTACATCCTTTGCCAGGTTGCTAAAATCTGCCGCTAGAAGCGATGGAAGAATCTTGACTTGCATTTCTCAGTATCTCGAATCGCTTACGAGTTCTCCGCCAACGTATACTCTGATTCTAACGTTTGATCCAATGGTAGTGACGCGTTTACTAAATCTTTCGCCAGGTGAATGCATGTCCTGATAGGCGATTGATTCGCCGTTTGCATCATTTACCACAATCTTTACCTCTTGATCTCCTTCCGCATCAGCGGGCACTTCTATAGCGACATTGAAGTGACGCTCAGGTTGACCTACTATATAACCAGAGTCAGCTCTAGTTTTGCCTGGTGGAATAATGGGCTCTTCCCTCGGACCGCGACTTAGGACCAAGTCGATAGCGGTCCCCGGCGCTCGCTTAACGCCGCCAGGCGGGTTCTGAGATATCACGCAGTTAATCGGCACTTTGTCGCTATATTGTTCTTTCACCTTTCCGATTATAAAGCCTGCCTTAACGGCGGTTTCGTTGGCGTCGGCTTCTGTCATTCCTACCATATCAGGGACCTCAACGAAGCTAGGACCATCGCTAATCTTAACTTTTACAACAGGATTGTCACGGGGCACCGTGCTGCCCGCGGGCGGAATAACCGAGCAGATTTTTCCCGCTTCGTATACATCGCTATGAACGCGACCGTCATCTACGAGTTTGATGCCCTTTTGTTCAGCCTCATATAATGCTTCGTCCCAGGTCTTGCCAAGAAGTGGAGGCACGACTATTTCGCGTTTCTGGCCCACAACCAGAATGGTTGCTCCCAAAGACACCAATACGGTTAGCACAAAAAGCGTAAGGAGTAACCAGAACCGTCGGCCAAACGATTCGTTTTCAGGTTCTATCGGAGCACCGACAGTCTCTCTGCGTTCTGCAGTGGCGGGTGCTGCATGGAGTGGCTGACCGATCCTTAGAGAGTCACGCAGAGCCTTGAGATCAGCAAGCATTGCCGATGCATTTTTGTAACGATTTTCGGGAGAAGGCTCAATAGCAGTTAGCACTATATCATTTAGGGTCTTTGGAATAGCGGCGTTAATAAAGCGTGGTGCCGTTGGTGCTTCTTTGATCTTTTTGAGTGCTACGGCAACTGCTGAGCCGCTGTTGAACGGCAAAGTGCCAGTTAGCATTTCATAAAGTACAACGCCAGCCGAGTAAATGTCGGACGCAACACTCGGCATGTTGCCCTCGATTACCTCGGGGGCCTGGTAGTGTATGGAGCGCATCTGATATTGCTGCACCACGGCGGGATACTTGTTCAGCGCTGAGGACAAGCCAAAATCAGTAAGCTTAACCTCACCATCAGGACTGACTATTATATCATGTGGTTTTAGATCTCCGTGGACAACGCCGTTTGCATGGGCGTATTCTAATGCTTCCAAAACCGATATAATAATATCAAGCGCCAGGGGAACGGAGATGGCACCAGCGCGATGAATACGATCCTTAACGCTTATACCTCGTGCATATTCACACACCACGATGCAACCTTCGTTGCTGCAATCGGCATCGATAACCCTTGCTATATTGGCATGCACGAGTCTCGAGACATCTTGATATCCTTGTACTACGGCTGATGCGAACTCACGATCTGACGCAAGTTCACGGGACATTACCTTCACGGCTACCAGCCTGTTAAGAATTTTGTCTCTGGCCTTATAAACCGAAAAGAACTGGCCATCGCCGATTTTTTCGAGAATTTCGTAACGATAGTTAACTATCTGCCCAATCAATTTTGTGGCCTCCCATAGGCTTTAAACAGCTCTCCCCACTCGGTTTTCAGTATCTCCTTAACTCTCTTCTTCCCTATGCAAGGATACCAGAACCCGTCATAATAAAGGCGGGAGGCAAAGTAAGACCAAGGCGTAATGAAACTACGCAAAAGTATGTTCTCAAGTGGTTTAAGCGGACCGTGATAAATCATCTTTTGTCCGCGACTCGCCAGTGTCTCCATTTTTTCGTGGAAGTGGAAGTTAACCTCCGAAATATCTTCACCAACAACCTCTATTTCTTTTGGATCAGCACATCCAAGCCCTCTTTCGTGGGAAAGACGCAGAAACTTGAGGCTCATAGGGTCAAAACCCATCATCTTTGCAGCAATTGCGTCGATAGCAACTTGATCGGCGCTTGCAAGAATGTAGTTCTTTATATGTGGTATCATAGCTCGCGGACCAGGTCCGTCGCCAGCTATAGTCCCGTCGGTGACGGCAAATATTCCAGGATGTATTTCTTTTTGGATTGCCAATAAGTCGACCAACGTCTCGTGAATCACCGAATGTGTCCAGTGGCGATTCTCGCGAAGCAAACCACCAAACGCATTCTTCATCGCTCCGGTCATGGTGGTAAAAACGTGAGTCTTTAGTGTTGGAAGATGGACTGCATTTCTACCCACCATAATGTCGGGTATTAGAATCCCGTCCGGGAAAACCTTGTCCAGTACAAGCATTTCAGATCTGGGCTCATAAGTGATCCAATTGACGCCGGGTTCGTAGAGATAAACAAACTCCAGGCCGTGCTTCTCAATAACAGATTCCAAATGATTGTTCTTGGCCCCTAGTTTGGGATCAACAACTACTGTGCGGTTCTGTGCGGGTATCAATTTGTCGTAGCCTGCGTTTTTGAGAGCTCTGGTTACTCCGTCAAGTTGCCAAGGCGTGGTAGAGCAACCAGGAAAGTAGTAATGCCACGAAATGTTGATCTTGAGTATAGTCTCTCGGCCGGCGGGTAGGTGGCGTTCAAATTCTGCGAGCTTCATCAGCCGCTCATAGTCTTCTATCACCGTTTCGGGCGAAGTCTTTAGTACCGCTACCTTCGAATTACTCATTTTACGCGCCTGGATTTTTTCGCGACCAGACCGGTCTCAATTTGTGTCCTTAGCGCTCTTAGCGCGGCTGAGATCAAGCAAATCGCAAGTACCAGTGCATATACGCCGCGGCCCAGCCTAATCCATTTCTCTGCACATATTGTTAATCGCGGCAGAACGAATAGCGCAATGGGATAACTCACAAAAGCCAGTGTGCATAGCGTTATCCACACCGCAAACAACCAATCGACTACCTGTGATTTACCGCTTATTCTAGTGTTTGATCCTACCATCCTATTCCGGTTTCCACACGCGGTGGGTTTCTATTGCCCGTGACAGCGCATCGCGGCTTACAGCATACACACCGCATCGGCCTATGCTTGTGGGTAATGCAAGTCTAATCGTCCCGCCAATTACCTTCTTGTCGAGCTCTATTGCTCTGAGCAGTTCTGCTGTCTCAAGCGATGCGTCCATAGCCGTCGGAAGTTTGAGCTTCGCAAGTAATCGAGCTACATTTGAGGCTAACCCCCGATCTGCATAACCTTCGGATTCGGAAACCAGCGCTTCCGTTACCATACCTATTGCAGACGCCTCACCATGTCGATACTTACCGTATCCACTTACGACCTCGATGGCGTGTCCTATGGTGTGGCCGTAGTTTAGTATTGCTCGCAAACCGGACTCGCGTTCGTCCGATTGCACAACGTCCCGCTTTATCTCGACCGAACGAAGCACTGCTTCGTTTAAAGCTTCTTCGCGCCTGTGAAGCAGATCGACAGCGTGTCGATCAATATATTGAAAGAAGCCTTGATCATAAATTATACCATGTTTAACCACCTCAGCCAAGCCGGAACGAAGTTCGCGTGCGGGAAGTGTAGCCAGCGTAGCCGTATCTATTACCACGGCTCTTGGTTGGTAGAAGGCCCCAACAAGGTTCTTTCCTTGCGGCAAATCTACTCCAGTTTTACCGCCCACAGACGCATCAACTTGTGCAAGTAGTGTGGTCGGCACCTGGTAGAAGTCGATCCCGCGCATATACGTTGCTGCGGCAAAGCCAACCACATCTCCCACAACTCCACCGCCGAGTGCAATCAGTGCTCCTGCACGGTCAATGTTCATATCCAGGAGCATCTCATATATTCGCTTTACGGTCCCTAGCGTCTTAAATCGCTCACCAGATGGGATGAGTATAAGTTCAGACCGAATATCGGCGGCGCGGATGCTTTCCAGCGCAATGTCGGCGTAGTGACGAGCGACTGTAGGATTGGAAACCACCACAGCCGCACTGGGCTTGCGAACAGCCGCTATTATCGCGCCCAACTTCGATATAGCTCTATGCTCTATTGTGATAGCGTATGAGCGTTCGCCAAGGTTAACTGTAACTTCAGACATTGTACATGCTCAAGGGGATTGCCGTTACGCAATCCCCCACTGCTCACCCTTCTTTAAAGTAATTAGCCTACGGTATGGGCATTTCTCCGACAGTCCCACCGCCCACCTCCGGGATAATTGTAGGCGTTATGAAGATTAGAAGCTCACGTTCGACTTGCTTTTTCGCAGTTGTACGGAATAGCGACCCAATTATAGGCAGATCTGCCAATAC
>Ga0197142_1003218_pt1 | contig 13824 bp, 11 predicted proteins | sample GBS60_MetaG_FD_148614 | JGI IMG/M metagenome (GOLD analysis project Ga0197142, IMG submission 148614) | Sediment microbial communities from Great Boiling Springs, Gerlach, Nevada, United States - GBS 60_MetaG | ecosystem: Environmental > Aquatic > Thermal springs > Hot (42-90C) > Sediment... | reverse complement strand
CTTTTCTGCCACCTCGTCCATGGCCCTGGTACGGATCTGCACCTCAAAGGGGAGCCCCCCAGGGCCCAGGACCGTGGTGTGCAGCGACTGGTACCCGTTGGACTTCGGCATGGAAATGTAGTCCTTAAACCGCCCAGGGATCGGATGCCACGTTTGATGCACCAACCCCAAAGCCATGTAACAGTAGCTCACCGCCGGGTCTCGCTCCCGCCTTTGAGCAAAGAGCCCTTTTTCCCCCGCTTCATCCTCCGACAGCAAACCCCCGCCGTTGTCCTCCCCCACCACCACCCGAAAGGCGAGAAAATCGTAAAGCTCCTCGAGGGAAATCCCCTGGTTGCGGAGCTTGCGCCAGATGGAGTACAGGTGCTTGATTCGGAACCGGACCTCTCCGGGAATGGCGTGCTCCGCCAAAAGAGCGGTAAGCTGGGAACGAATGGCCTCAATAGCTTCTTGAGCTTTTTCCCGTCGAGCTTGGAGCTGCGCCCGCAGCCGAGCCGCCTCTTCGGGGAACAAATGGCCGAAGGCCAAGTCTTCAAGCTCTGCCTTGATCTTCCCAATCCCCAACCGGTGCGCCAAAGGCGCGTAAATCTCCAAGGTTTCTTGGGAGATGCGCCGTCGCTTGCTCTCCTCCAAAAAGTGCAAGGTGCGCATGTTGTGCAGCCGGTCGGCAAGCTTCACCAAGAGGATGCGGATATCCTCGATGGAAGCCAAGAGCATGCGGCGGAACGACTCAGCCTGGGCCGCTTCCCTCGCGGCATAGGACTTTTCCAACGTCGTGATCTTGGTAAGCGCCTTGACCAGGTTGGCAATGAGCTCCCCAAACTGGGTGCGCAGCTCCTCCTCGGTCACATAGGTATCCTCGAGCAGGTCGTGCAACAGCCCCACAGCGATGGCCACCTCGTCCAAGCGCATCTCTGCCAGGATGCGGGCCACCTCCAGGGGATGCACCAGATAAGGCTCCCCAGAAACCCGCACCTGCCCCCGGTGCGCCATAGCGGAAAAGACGTAGGCCCGCCGCAGCAGGGCCTCGTCGCAGGAAGGCTTGTAGGCCTGGACCTGCTCGAGGATGTCCTCGAACCGGGGGAGCCTGTGCTCCATGCTCCCATTGTAAGACCCCGGGGCACCCTGCCCCCAGGGCAACGATGGTGGGTTACCGGCGACTGCGGGCCTTGCGCTTGGCGAGGAGCTCCGTGAAGAAAAGAGCTACGGGTGAAGCAATGTAAATGGAGGAGTAGGTGCCGACCACGATACCCACCAGCAGCACAAAGGCAAAGGTGTTAATCACGTCGCCACCGAAGACGAACAGAGCGATGACCACCAAGAGCGTAAGACCAGAGGTAATCACCGTTCGGGAAAGGGTTTGGTTTATGGCGCGGTCCGTGATTTCCGTTAGCTTCTTTCCTCGCTCAAGCTTTAACCGCTCGCGAATGCGATCGAAAATCACCACGGTGTCGTTCACCGAGTACCCCACCAAGGTGAGGAGCGCCGCCACCGTGGGAAGGTTGATTTCCCGTTGGGTCACCGAAAGCGCCCCCAGAGTGATGAGCACGTCGTGGAACAGCGCCGCCACTGCGCCAATCCCGTAGGGTAAGTGGAAGCGGAAAGCGATGTACACGAGCATCCCCAAGAGGGAAAACCCCACCGCCTGGGCTGCTTTTTTCCGCAGGTCCCGGCCTACCAGCGGACCCACCGCCTCGGCCGCCAGCACCGTGAACTCCCCAAACCGCCCTTCCCGCTGGAGAAAGGCGCGCACTTCGGGGCTCAACCCCTGCACCCTGGAAAGCACTTCGGGGGAGGCGAAGATCCCCAGCTCCTTGCGCAGCTGGAGCACCGCCATTGCTTGGGCCTGGTAATGCTGCCGGCGGCTTTCCAAGCTGCCCCCGACCCCCTCGGGATCCGCTGCAGCCAAGGCGTCCCGCAGAACGTCCACGCCCACGTTGTTCAGGTCCAATCCGGCGGCCGCCCCACCCTCGAACTCCCGTTGCAATGCCTCCACCATGGCCTTGGAGAAATCCCCCTCCTCCCCTGGATTTTGGACCCGGACCAGGAACTCGTGGAGCTCGGGCTCATCGAAGCGCTGGATCGTTACCTCCCCAAGCTTGAGGCTCTCCAGCGCCCGCCGAACCCTGGCCAGGTCAGGCTCTTCCTTGAACTTGAGGGTGAGCTGGGTACCGCCCGAGAAATCCACGCCCAGCTTGAGCCCTGGGCCCCAGAGGATGCTCCCCAACGAGGCCAAAACCAGAGCCACCGAGACACCGAGCCAAAAGCGACGGTACGCCATGAAGGGGATGTTGGGGTTGGTAAAAAAACGCATAGGCACTCCTTATATGGAAAGCGTTTGGGGCCCACGCCCGGTTTTGCGGACAAGGACCTGCTCGAAGAGCGTCCTCGAAACGAAAACTGCGGTGAACATCGAAATAAGAATCCCTAAAGACAAGGTCACAGCGAAACCCTTGATGGGACCAGTGCCAAACTGGAACAAAAACAGCGCGGCAATGAGCGTGGTGAGATTGGAGTCGATAATCGTGCCCAAAGCTCGAGAGAACCCTAAATCCACAGCGTTGCGCACGGTCTTTCCCAAGGAAAGCTCTTCGCGAATGCGTTCGAAGATGAGCACGTTGGCATCCACGGCCATACCCACCGTGAGGATGATGCCGGCGATGCCGGGGAGGGTGAGGGTTGCCTTGAAAGCCGCCATGGCCCCCAAGAGCAGCAAGGCGTTGAGCGAAAGCGCCAGGTTTGCGTTGATCCCCGCACCCTTGTAGTAAACGAGCATGAAGAGCATCACCAGGGCCATGCCTACCAACCCCGAGCGCACCCCCCGCACGATGGAATCCCGCCCCAGCGACGGCCCAACCGTCCGCTCCTCCAGGTAGGTAATGGAGGCGGGCAACGCGCCGGCCCGGAGCACCAACGCCAGATCCTCGGCGCTTTGCACCGTGAAGTTCCCCTCGATGATTCCCGAGTCAGTGATTTGGCTTTTGATCACCGGCGCTGAATGCACCTTGTTGTCCAGGATGATGGCCATCTGCTCACCCACGTGAGCCCCGGTGTACGCGCCGAACTTCTTGCCCCCCTCAGGGGTGAGGGTGAAGCCCACCGCTGGCTGTCCGAACTGGTCCTGGGACCGCCGAGCAGAGCGCAGATCCCGGCCCGTGACCACTGAGGCTTTCTTCACCAAGTAGTAAAGCTTGCCCGTCACCCGGTCCGTAATGTCGCGCCGGTCTCCCACAACCACTTGGGCGTCGTCGGGAACCTTGCCGCCGAACTGGGCAAGCAAAGCCTCCTCGCTCTCCGCCACCGCTACCACGGGCTTGATTTCCAGGAACGCGGTAGCCCGGATCAGCTCTTTCACCCGGGCTGGGTCATCCACCCCCGGGAGCTGCACCACGATGCGGTCCCCATCACCTTGGCGCTGGATGACCGGCTCGGCCACGCCGAACTGGTCAACGCGGTTGCGGATGCTTTCCAAGGCTTGGCGCACCGCCAGGTCCCGGAGCTCCCTCACCACGGTCTCCTCCAGCCGACACACCACGGTTACCCCCTGGGAAACCTTGAAGTCAGGGGCCTTTTCCGAAAGGACCTTCCGGAGCAGCTCTTGGTCGGTGTTGGGTGCCGGACGGAAAGAAAAGCCCGTGTTGTCCTCGAGACGCGTGAGTGTCTCAGGGGGAAAGCCCTTTTCAGCTAGGGCCTGCCGGATGCGTTCCATGGCGCTGTCCACTTCGGCCCGCAGGGCATCATCGGTGTTGACCTTCAACACCAAATGGATGCCCCCCTTGAGGTCTAACCCCAAGCGAATCTTTTCCTTGGGTGGCCACATCAGAAAAAAGGCCAAAGCGGTCACCACACCGATGAGAGCCCAACGCCAGGTTAGGTTTTTCCTCATGACCCCTCCTCACTCCGGGGATGCAAAGCTCACGTTCGGGGCATCTTTGGCCAGGCCGGCGATGGCCCCCCGGGCCACCTGGATCTTCACCCCTTCCGCCACTTTGAGGGTGATCACGTCCCCCTCCACGTTGACGATGGTGCCGTAGATCCCGCCGGTGGTAATGACCCGGTCCCCCTTCGTGAGGGCCGCCAGCATCTCCTGGTGCTTCTTTTGCCGCCGCCGCATTGGCAGGATCATAATGAGGTAAAAGATCACGAAGATGATCAGCAGCGGCATCATTTGCACGAAAGGGTTTTGTGGGTTCATAACGCCTCCAGGGCCTCCGCCCCACGCTGCGCAAGCTCCGCCCGCAGGGCGGTGAAACGGCCAGCAATGATAGCCCACCGGATCCGCCGCATCAAGGACAGGTAAAAGTGCACGTTATGCACCGTGGCCAGAACCACGTACGCCGCCTCCCTGGCCAAGTAGAGATGACGGAGGTAACCCAAAGAGCAGGTGCGGCAGGTGGGGCAGGGGCACTCCGGGTCTGGGGGATCTGGGCACTCTCGGAACGCCGCGTGCTTAACCACCACTGGGCCGCGAGAGGTGTGCAGTAGGCCATTCCTTGCGTTGCGCGTGGGGATCACGCAGTCAAAGAGATCAATCCCCGCCGCCACCGCTTCCAAGATGTCCTGCACCGTTCCCACCCCCATGAGGTAGCGGGGACGATCGCTGGGAAGCTCCGGCGCAAGTACCCTCACGGCTTCCCACATGGCCTCAGGAGGTTCCCCCACCGAAAACCCTCCCAAAGCGTACCCATCGAAGTCCAGCGGAACCAGCTCCCCAAGAGCTTGGCGCCGCAACTCGAGGTCAAGCCCCCCCTGCACGATCCCAAACAAAAGGGGCAGTTGTCCCTTCGGCAGTGCCCGGCGGCAGCGTCGTGCCCAAAGGGTGGTGAGCTCCACAGCCTCTCGAAGCGTCGCCGGTGCAGCTGGCAATGGCGGGCATACGTCCAAGGCCATGGCCACGTCTACGCCCAGTCGCCGTTGGGCTTCCACGCACCCTTCCGGCGTGAAGCGGATCTCTCGCCCGTCGAGGTGGGAGCGAAACACCACCCCCTCGGGGCTGAGCTGGCGCAACTTTGCCAACGAAAACACTTGAAAGCCGCCAGAGTCGGTGAGAATGGGGCCCCTCCAACCCATGAACCCGTGCAAGCCTCCCAGCTTTTCCACCACCTCCACCCCGGGCCGCAGCAAAAGGTGATAGGTATTGGCCAGCACCATTTCCGGGCCCAGCGCCGCCAGCTCCCAGGGAGCCAGGCCTTTGACGCTGCCAGCGGTGCCCACAGGCATGAAGGCAGGGGTGCGCACCACGCCGTGGGGCGTCACCAGCTCCCCCGCCCGGGCATGCCCATCCTGGCCCAGAACCCTGAACGCACCCACCGAGCCCATAAAGCTTTACTCGGAGCCCCGGACCTTCAGCTCCGTCACTTTTACCCCAGGGGGCAGATCCAAGGCAAAGATCCCTTCCGGAAGGGAGCGGTTGACGGCAATGTTGCTGAATTCGTAGGTGGTGAGGTCCCCATCCGCTTCACTGTAGGTGACCTTCACGGGGAGCAACGTTTCCCGATCCACCACCAGCTCCACCGAACTCAGGCGGTTTTTGATAGCGTGGGTTACAGGGGTGAGGAGCAAGTTAAAGTGGCGCCCCTCGCCGGCATCCCGCAGCGCGAAAGAAAAATGACGGGAAAGGCTTGCCAGGGGCTGAGTGGCAGAGAGAAAAGAAAAGATCTTCTTCTGGTGGCGCCCCAGCTCCAGCCGCTCCGCTTGCCGCTCCAGCGGTCTATAGGTGACCATGGCCTTTGAGGTCATGAGCACCACCATGGGGCGAGGCTCCTTGTAATCCCAGCGGACCTGGTCCGGGGCGGCAAAGAAAAAGGTCCCCGAGGCCCGGGAGGGCTCTTGGAGCAGGCGGGATACCTTTACCTGTCGGAAATCGGCGGAAAGGGTGCGAACCGCCTCCTGGGCCTTGGCCATTTCCTGGAGAAACGCGTCCACCTTGGCCTTGCCCGAAAGCCCCGTAAACTGCCCGAAGGCCACCTCACTTACAAGAAAAACCAAAGGGGCAAAAACCGGCTTCCCCATAGCCTGCCAAAGCTAGCAGAGCCAGCTTCCTCGGTCAAACCTGGCAGTTTTGCCGCTGGGCAAACCGCAGAGCGGAGTGCAAACCAGCTCAGCTCAAACGGTGCGCTCCACCTGCCTGGGAGTAATCTCGTAGGTGAGCTGATCCCGAGAAAGCGTCACCTTGGAGTAAGGCGGCACCGAGGTGGTGAGCCAAACGTTGCCCCCGATGACCGAGCCCCGTCCCACCACCGTTTCGCCCCCGAGGATCGTGGCTCCGGCATACACCACCACGTCGTCCTCCAGGGTGGGGTGGCGCTTGACCCCCCGCACCAGCTTCCCCCGCTCGTCCCGGGAGAAGGACAACGCTCCCAGCGTCACCCCTTGGTAGAGCTTGACCCGATCCCCGATCACCGCGGTTTCGCCGATCACGACCCCGGTGCCGTGGTCAATGAAGAACTCCCGGCCAATCTTGGCCCCTGGGTGAATGTCCACCCCGGTCTCGTTGTGGGCGAACTCGGTCATGATTCGCGGGATCAGCGGAACTCCCAGCTCATGCAGCACATGGGCAAGACGGTAGGTGAACACTGCCTTGAGCCCGGGGTAGGCAAGGATCACCTCTTCCAAGCAGGTGGCGGCGGGATCCCCCTCGTAGGCCGCTACCACGTCCGAAGCGATGAGCTCCATCACCTCCGGTAACGTCTCGAAGAACGCCACCACCACCTCCGCCGCGTCCTTGCGGGGGAACGTCACCACCTCCCCCCCTGGTCGCCGGTAGGGGGCACTGAGGGCCTTCTTCACCTCCGCCTCGAGCCGCTTGGCAAGAGCGTAGAGCTGATCGGCGAGATGGGCGTGGAGGTACTCCCGGTACAAGGCCTGGTCACCGAAGTAGCCTGGGTAAATGACTTCCTGCAAGCCTCGCAGGATGGCAATGACCTCTCGTTTCTGGGGAAGCGGCTGCTCTCCCCCGTGGAACAGCGGCTCTCTCCGGGTTTCCACGGTTTTGGTGATGGCTTCTATGGCTCCCATCAGCCGTTTTTTCTGCACTGCGTTCGCCACGGCGCTTCCTCCCCGGGCCATTGTACGGCGCGTAGAATGCTGCAGGAGGCGGCGCCATGGTGGGCAAAACCCTGGTGGTGAGTTTTGCTGGCGAGCGGCGGCAGGTTCTTGCCGGCACCACCGTTTGGGACTTCTTCCAAGAAGTATGGGGGGAAGTACCCCGGGACGTGCTGGCAGCGTTGGTGAACCGCCGGATGGTGATGTTGGACTTCCCGCTCCGGGGGTTGCAGGTGGAGCTGGAAGCGGTGCGCATCGGCAGCCGCCTGGGGGAAACCGTTTTGCGACGCTCCGCAGTCCTGTTGCTTCTGGCTGCTGCCGCCGAGCTTTACCCCGAAAGCCGCTTGATCGTGGGGCAGTCTTTGGGGGGAGGGTACTTCTTCAGCTGGCACTCGCCCCTTCCCCTCACCCAGGAGGTGGTGAGCTCCTTGGTTCGGGCAATGGAGCGGATGGTCCGAGAAGATGTGCCTTTGACCCGTAGCGTGATCACGTTGGAAGAAGCCGAAGCGATCTTTCGCTCCCGGGGTGAAAGTTCAAAGCTTTCCCTTTTGGCCACGCACCGCTCTTCCACCGTCCCCGTAGTAGCTTGCGGCAGCTTCGTGGACATTGCCCACGGCCCTGTAGCCCCCTCGGCCAGCCGGATCCAGGGTTGGAGCTTAACCTTGTACGAGGATGGCCTCCTCCTGCGCTTTGGGCGCAACGGCACACCCCCCCTCCCGCCCGTGCGACCGCAGCCTAAGCTCTTCGCCACCTATCGAGAAACCCGCAAATGGAATGAGGCTGTGGGCATTGCCAACGTGGGGTCTCTGAACCGGGCCTGTCTTTCCGGGGAAATCAGCGAGATTATCCGGGTGGCTGAGGGGTTCCACGAAAAGAAAATTGCCCAAATTGCCGACGCCATCGCCGCCAAGCCCCAAGTGCGGGTGGTCCTGGTAGCTGGGCCCTCAGCTTCGGGCAAAACCACCTTCATCAAGCGATTGGGCATCCAACTGCGGGTTTGCGGGCTGGTTCCCGTGGGGATCTCCCTGGACAACTACTTCGTGGATCGGGACAAAACCCCCTTGGACGAAGAGGGGAAGCCGGATTACGAATCCATTGAGGCACTGGACCTGGAGCTTTTCAACCAGCACCTGGTGGCGCTGCTGGAGGGGAAGGCCGTGCAGGTGCCCAGGTACGACTTCGTGCGGGGGCGGCGAGCCGAGCCGGAGCGCTGGACTCAGCTGGCTTTGCAGCCCGGGCAGGTGCTGCTCATCGAGGGGATCCACGCCCTCAACCCCCGCCTGACCCAGGCGGTACAGGAAGACAGCAAGTTCCGCATCTTCATTTCTGCCCTCACCCAGCTCACCTTGGACGACCACAACCGCATCTTCACCGCCGACGCCCGGCTTTTGCGCCGCATCGTGCGGGACCGCTTGTTCCGCGGCCACCCCGCGGTTCGCACCCTGGAAATGTGGCCCTCGGTGCGCCGGGGGGAGATGCGCTGGATCTTCCCGTTCCAGGAGCAATCAGATGTCATGTTCAACTCAGCCCTGGTTTACGAGCCGGCAGTGCTGAAGGTGTTCGCTGAGCGTTTCCTACTGGAGGTCCCTCGGGAACACCCCGCGTACACCGAAGCGTACAGGCTTTTGAAGTTTCTCGCCTGGTTTGTGCCGGTTTTCCAGGAGGATGTGCCCTCCACCTCGATCCTCCGGGAGTTCATCGGTGGCTCCGCCTTCGAATACTGAGGGCTTTCCCCCAGACCGACCCAGCGGTAGCATCACCACGGAGGAGGCATGGTACGTACCCAAAAACAAAAACCGGTCTATCGCGTGTTGTTTCTCCAGCAAGGCCAGCTGTACGAGCTCTACGCCAGTGAGGTGGCGAGCTCCGGGCTCTTCGGTTTTTTGGAAATCGCTGGTCTTTTCTTTTCTCGCAGCGAGATCATCGCCGATCCCAGCGAGGAAAAGCTCCGTCAGGAGTTCGCCGGGGTATCGCGCATCTTCGTGCCGTACCACGCGGTGATCCGCATCGATCAGGTAGAAAAAGCCGGCGCCAGCCGCATTGCCAACGCCGAAGGGGCAGTGATGCCTTTCCCTTACCCGCTTTCAGCTCCGAAACGCCCCGAGCGGTAGTTTTTCAAAGCCAAATCGCCACTAGCGCCGCGGCCACGGCTAGCGCTGCAGCTTGCAAGGAAGGTGCATTGAGCCCCCACTGTCCCAAGGCCATCTCCCCCACAAATGGACCCACGATGCGGGCGAGGGAGCTCGTGGCTTGAAAAGCCCCCAGCACCTGACCCTGGAGGCCCGCAGGGGCGTTGCGGGAAACCCAGGCCGAGAGCGAAGGGCTCACCAAGCCCTGGCCCAGGGCGAGGAACGGGAGAAGAGCGGGCAGGCTCGAGCTGGTCCGCACCTGAGCTGTAACCACCAGCGCCAGGGCAGAGCAGCCAAGCCCAGCCAAAAGCAGGTGTTTAGGGGGAAGATGCGCCGGAAGGCGCCGCACCAGCAACCCCTGCACCAGCGCTGCAAGAGCCCCCAGGTATGCAAAAAGCCAGGCTACTTGATGAGGGGCAAGGGCAAACCGCCCGTGGAGAAACTGAGCAAAAGTGACCTCAAACCCGGCCCACCCGGTCACCACCAAAAACGCCACAAGCAGCAGTGGGGCAACCGGTCCCGCTCCGGTGAACCTGGACCAGAAACTGCTCCCCTGCGCTTGCCGGCGGGTTTCCGGTAGAAAGTACCAGGCGCCTACCCAGGCCGCTGCCGAAAACCCCGCAGCCGCAAAACCGGGAAGTCTGGGCGAAAACAGCAGCAATAACCCAGCAATGGCTGGTCCAGCCACGAACCCTAGTCCGAAAGCCGCCCCAATCAGCCCCATCCCCTTGGTGCGTTCCTCCGGCGACGTGACGTCGGCGATCACCGCTTGAGCTGTGGCGATGTTGGCCCCAGCGATCCCAGCCACGATTCGGGACAAAAACAGCATCTCCAAGGAATCGGCCAAGGCAAAAAGCAAGTACCCCACGGCCGAGCCGGCCAGGGACACCAGAAGGATCGGTCTCCGGCCCCACCGGTCGGAAAGGCCGCCAAGCACCGGGGCGAAAAAAAACTGCATGGTGGAAAACGAGGCCATGAGCAAACCGAAGAGCCAGGGGGGTGGGTTGTACGCCTGGGCGTACAGTGGCAGAAGCGGAATCACAATCCCAAACCCCACCAAGTCCAAAAACACGATGGCAAATAGGATCGCCAGGGCCCGCTTCCTCATACCCTCCCCCTAGGTCCAAGCTACCACAAGCTCCCCCCTGCGTTGCGAGTCAAGCTGCGAGGAGAAAGCCTCAGGCCTGGCGCGGAGCGCTTGCGGCTGGGGAAAGTGCCTTATAGCGGGAAGCCACAAAAGGCCAGTTCACCACGTGCCAAAAAGCCTCCACGTACTCTGCCCGCCGCCACTGGTACTTGAGGTAGTACGCGTGTTCCCAGAGATCCAGAGCCAGAAGCGGCTTTTTCCCGCCGGTCAAAGGCGTGTCCTGGTTTGCCGTGGTTTCCACAGCGAGCTTGCCCCCTTGGAGCACCAGCCACACCCAGCCAGAGCCAAAGAGCGACAGCGCTGCCTTGGTGAAGCGCTCTCGGAAAGCCCCGAAGGAGCCAAAATCCCTGGCGAGCGCCTCAGCCAGCGCCCCTGCAGGTTCTTCTGGGGGGTTGGGCGCCAAGCACTGCCAGAACAGCGAGTGGTTGTAATGCCCGCCCCCGTGGTTGCGCACCACCTTCCGCACCGGTTCCGGGACCAGCTCCAGCTGCGCCAGAAGCTCTTCCAAGGAAAACCGCTGCAGCTCCGGAAACCGCTCCACCGCCTTTTGCAAATTCGCGAGGTACGCCGCGTGGTGCTTGTCGTGGTGCAGCCGCATGGTTTCCGCGTCGATGTAAGGCTCGAGAGCATCGTAGCCGTAGGGAAGCGGCGGCAGCTCCAGGGAAAGCCGCGGTGCTTGCTGCTCCCGGGCTGGTAAGGCTGGAGCGAGCGCGGCCGCCGCCAGCAGCTGGAACAACTCTCGCCTGTTGGGTGGTTGCTTCACGCTTCCTCCTCCAGGGCCTGCGCCCTGAAGGAAAACTCCATGGCCGCGCCGTTTCTTCCCTACTTGCCCTTGGGGAACTCGGGCCCCAGCAGAAAGCGCTCGAACCAGGGACCGAAGTCCTTCTTCGCCACCACGCTGGTAATGCCGATCACGTGCTTGGTTTGCGCCGGCTTGTCCGCGAAGTTCTTGAGGTAGCTCTTGAAGACCGTAAAGAACGCGTTGTCCCCCAGCTCCTGGCGCAACGCGTGGAGCACCAGCGGCCCCTTGGCGTAAAGCAGCGCGAAGCGGTCACGCTCCGCCCCCTCCCCGGCCAGCTCGTTGGCCAAAAACACCGGCAGCTTGTCTTTGACGAAGCGGGCCTGACCTTCCCAGTCCTTGAGCGCCTTCTTGAACTCCGCTTCCCGCCAAAGTTTGCCCATGGCAAAGGCGGCGTAGTACTCTGCCAACGACTCGGAAAGCCACTGGTCCTGCATGGTGAGCTTGGCCACATGACCCCACCAGGCGTGGGCCATCTCGTGGGTAAATCGGGCATTTACCCCCTCGGAAAAAAGCTTAGTTTCATCGTCCTGCAACGGGGTAAAGGCCTCCCTGGTGATGAAGATCACCCCAGGGGGTGCCTGGCCCCATCCTAGCTGGTTGATCTCGATGATGGTGAGCTCGGCAAAGGGGTAAGGCCCGAGGTAGGGCTCAAAGAACTGCATCAGCGTGAAGGCGTTGTTCAAAAGCTTTTTAACACCCCTGGGCTCTGCTTGCACGTAGGAGGCCACACGCACCGTGTAGCCGTTGCGCGTCTCCTCCTGCACCGTGTACTTCCCCGCCAGGATCACTGGGATCATTAAGGGCTTATCGCTGGCAAACTCGGCGCAGGCTAACTCCCCTTCCTCCCAGCGCTTGAGAAGCTTGCCTGAGGAAAAAGCGATGAAGGGCTTTTTCGTTTTCACCACCGCGTGGTAGGTGGCGTGCTGCATTTCGATCCGGTGCGGGGAGGCAAACCAGGGGCTGGTGGGGAGCATCCAGAACTGGTCGTTGCCTGGGTTGTACAGCACGTCCCCTGCCATGCGGAAGGTCAGGGTCACCTTCTCCCCTGGGTTCACCACCCGCCCCAAATCCACCAAGAGCTTGTCGTCCCGGTGGTAAAAGGGGAGCTGCTTGCCCTCGGGGTCGCTCACCGACGCCAGGGTGTAGGGGACCAGCTTCGGTTTGGCACCCACCCCGGCGGTGATCACCCGGTCACTCCAGAGCGAAAGCGCCAGCACCCGGGTGGGCTCCAGCAGGGCGAAGGTCTCCTTCGCCGTCACCTCGCCATGGATCCCTTCGGGGTGCACCACGGTGACGTCCAGCTCCGTCAGGAAAAAACGGCCCGGGACAAAATCCAACCGTCCCTGGCCCAGGGGAACGGAAGCAAGCTCAACTTGGAAGCGGCGGCCCTTGAACTCGGGAAGGGCCGTGTCCCGCCCGTGAATCACCTTCAGCACCGCCAAGAACTCCCTGCCTAACACCAACGGGTCGTCGACCAACACCAGGTCCTCCTTGCTACCGGAAAGCTCCAGGAACACCAGTGGATCCGAGGGGGACTCCAGGAGCGCGGCGGGCAGCAGGTCCTGGGGCCGCCAACCCAGGTCGTGGGCAAAGCGCTGGCGGTGCGCTGCGAAAGCCTCCTGGGGCGGTGTGCGCTCCCCCTGGGGGTTTGGCTGGAAAAGCACCTCGGGGGGACCAGAGGTGAGGAGCAGGGCATCCGCCACGGGTATGCGGAGCCTCGCGTCGCCTTCCAAGGCGAGGGAGGTGGCCTTCTGCACGTTGTACTTGAAAACCGGCTTTGCCAGCGGATCCGCCAAGGTAAACAGTGCCTCACCGCTGCCGGTGAAGAACCAGCCCACCTGCCGCTCCCCGGCAAGCACCGGTGCCAACGTGCCCGAGGCCAAGCGCAAGGTGAGCTGTCCCACCGGGACTTCCCGCCCCTCCACGGCAAAACCCCCTCTCCCCAGGGCGAGCTGCTCCACGTCCTGGGCAAGCTGCGCCACGTGGCCCCAGCCGAGCCCTTCCCCGCCCATGAGCACCACCACTGCTAAAAACCCCTTCTTCACCGCTCCCCTCCTTTTTGCTTGCCCTATGCTAGCCCCAAGCAGCCACCAATCGCAAGGGGCCTTAGCGCGGTCCTGTAAACTTCGCCCATGCGCGTGATCTTTTTTGGCACCCCAGAGTTCGCTATCCCGAGCTTGAAGGCGCTGCGCCGGGCGGGACACGACGTGCTCCTGGTGGTTTCCCGGGAGGACAAGCCAGCAGGCCGTCACCTCCTCATGACCACCCCGGCAGTGGCGGACTTTGCCCGGGCCGTGGGGCTGCCGGTGATGCAAGCGGAAAAGCTGGGTCAAGAGGAGGTGATCCAACAGCTGCGACACCTCGGAGCCGACGTGGGAGTGGTGGTGGCCTTCGGGCGCATGATCCCTCCCCGCCTGCTCCGGGTGCCGCGCTACGGGTTCGTGAACGTTCACCCTTCGCTGCTGCCGCGCCACCGGGGCCCTGCGCCCGTCCAGTGGGCGATTTACTCCGGAGATCAGGAGACCGGGGTCACCACCATGCTTTTGGACGCGGGGATGGACACGGGACCCATCCTTTTGCAGCGTTCAACCCCCATCGATCCTCGAGAGCACGCCCCGCAGCTTGAAGCGCGTCTCGCGCAGATGGGGGCCGAGCTGCTCCTGGAGACCTTGGACGGGCTCGCCAAGGGCACAGTCACGCCC
>Ga0197142_1003217_pt1 | contig 13825 bp, 14 predicted proteins | sample GBS60_MetaG_FD_148614 | JGI IMG/M metagenome (GOLD analysis project Ga0197142, IMG submission 148614) | Sediment microbial communities from Great Boiling Springs, Gerlach, Nevada, United States - GBS 60_MetaG | ecosystem: Environmental > Aquatic > Thermal springs > Hot (42-90C) > Sediment... | reverse complement strand
CACGGTGCGCTGCTGCGGGTCAACAACCCACACCACCTGCACGCCTCCCGTGAGCCATTCACGCGCCTTCTCGTGAACCGCGCGCGCCGTATCGTGAGGCGAGACCACCTCCACAACCAAGTCGGGCACGATGGGGCAGAAGCCGCTGGGCAGCCCGCCTTCGGGAATGCGCTCCCTGCGGATGAAGGCGACATCGGGCGCAAGCACGCTCTCGCCTGCGCGGCGCACCTGAAGGCAGGCGGGCGCATGGTACCCTTCGCGGGCTGGGAGATGCCCGTGCAATACGCGGGCATCCTGCAGGAGGTGCACGCCGCGCGCCAACGCTGGGGCGTGTTCGATGTGAGCCACATGGCGCGCGCCTACTTCCGCGGCGCGGACGCCCGCGCGTTCCCAAGCCGCCTTGTACCCTCCGAACTCGGAAAGGTCGCGCCGATGACAGGGCAATACACTGTGCTGTCCAAAAGTATACTTGCGCTTCGATGCGTCGGTTCCACATCGGCTCGCCCGAATGGTCGCCCCCGCGCGTGCCGTTGCAGCTGCCGTTGGGCTTCGGCTCGCTGGGCTGGCTGGCGCACCTGATTCGCAAGCATAAGCTCGACCTGACGGAGGTAGACCTTGCGCCTGTGGCGCAGGCGTGCTACGACTACTGGCGCGAAGTGGGCGACATGGACGAGGCGGGCGACGCGCTGGCGACGCTGGCGTACCTGACAGAGCGCAAGGCGCAGCGGCTGCTCGCGCCCGACCCTGAACCCGAACCTGACGACACGGCGGACGAATGGCTCACCCCGACGCGCCTGCCCGACGCCTACCTGCGCGTGGCGGAGCATCTGCGCCAGCGCGAGGGCGCGCGGATGCAGCTCTTTTTTCGCGGCGGCGCGATTGATCCCCGCGACTACGAACTGTCCCCCGAATTCGGCGCGGAGCTGCCCGACCAGCTCTGGCTCGCCTTCAAACGCCTGCTGGAACAGCGCATGCCCCTGCCCGATGCGATTCCGCACCGCCGCTACTTCTCGCTGCACGCGCGGATGATCGAGATTCGCGAGCGTTTACGGGGCGCGGCGCAGCCCCTGCCGTTCGACGCGCTTGCTGAAGACGCGCTCGATGTGCTGGACTTGCTGGTCTCGTTTCTGGCGATGCTGGAGCTGTGGCGTCTGGGGCATATCGCGGTGCGCTTGGACGGGGCAGGGTGCGTGTGGCTGAGTGCAGAGGCGCAGGAGGGGTGAGTCGCTCGTCGCCAGAGGTTCGTAAATGCGTAGGCTCGAAATCCCGAATCACCCCCACTAGAAGGGGTAGTTTTTTCGTGGGATGCGTGCGTCGAGGCAGGGATTAGGCAGCGTTTCCCCGCGTCGAAACGCATATGTTCCGCTTGGCTCCTCGGCTGACGAGTGCGCCCGGCAAAAAAACCTACCCGTTTAAGGGGGCGGGTGTGCGATGTTTAAATCTCTACGGATAGGCACTTATTAGAACGCCCTCCAGGCAGGAGGGAGCAGCACTCAGTAACCAGCAGGTTGCAAAATCCGTGTGGATGTGCTATAATAAGGCATCACTCTAATGGAGGTGTGATGACCATGCGAAAGGCGATTCTTTTGGGAACCGTCGGCGCAGTTCTTGCGCTGACCAGCGTTGCAGTGGCGCAAACACCTGTGGATAAACTCATCAAGGCAGGACGGATGTCCTTCCGATTGCAAGACTCGCCGTATTACATCCGAATCGGAGTTAATTGCGACATTCCTGCGGCGGGCGGCGGGCTCGGCGACCAAGCCCCAATCTGCATTACTCTGTCTGACCTGAACAACGACGGTATTGCGCTGGACTTCGAGGTGACCGTTCAGCAAGTAGTGAACCCAATTCAGTCCAACGCGACGGTGCAGTTCTACGGCACGCCTGTCGGAACGAATCAGGTACGCTGGCAAGGTGCGCGCACTTTTGACCCACCTGAGTGCGCCTTTATCGGCGGCTCTGTGCAACAGTGGTTCCAACTCCAACAGATCTTCGGCGACTTCACGATGCAGATTAATGAGGACGCATGTAGCGCCGACCCGTACAGCTGCAGCTCCTGTGGCGTCAATCTCACGCTGACCCCCGTCGGCAACGACCCGAACAACGAGAATGTGAACTTTCTCGGCTTTGAAGGCTTCATCCGCCTGGGGGGGACGAGCTGCGACACGGGCAATCCGCTCCGCGCCTGCGCGCGCACTTGGGCGATTAACACGATTGCCTACAGCAGCAGCCTGCCGTCGCAGGGCGATGTGAACGGCGACTGCACCATCGACGACGCCGACTTGCTCACTGTGCTGTTCAACTTCGGTCGCAGCGGCGACGGCGATGTAAATAACGACGGCATTGTGGACGACGCTGACTTGCTAACTGTGCTGTTCAACTTCGGCAACAGCTGCTAAGGTACTCGCCAGAAGTATCTCCCGATTTGCCCTTCGATCCAGGGCAAATCGGGAACCTCACTGACAGGAATTCCGTCAGTAGGGTAGAATTACGCTCACTACGAGGAGGTTATCGGTATGATACGATATCGTGGCTTTACGCTGATTGAGCTATTGGTCGTGATTGCGATTATCGCCATTTTGGCGGCGATTCTGTTCCCTGTGTTTGCGCAAGCGCGCGAGAAGGCGCGTCAGACCCAGTGTGTGAACAACATGAAGCAGGCAGGTCTCGGCGTCATTCAATATCTTCAGGATTACGACGAGACCTACCCGATGAGTGTCTACAGGGCACGCAACAACCAGAACCAAGAGTGCGCCTACACCATGCTCTCTGCTATTGAACCGTATGTCAAAAACAAGGACATCTACGAGTGTCCGTCGGCGCGTCAGGCGATGGACTTGGACGCCTTCTGGCGACAGTTCGGATTGCAAGGCGGCGACTGTGGGCAGTTCCGATGGTTGAGCTATGTGGCAAACTTCGCCCTGTTTGAGGATGGTCCTGACAACACGATTACTGGAGTCCGAGACCAGCCCCCCATAAAGCAGGCAGAGCTGGAATTTGTTGTCGAGACCTCCGCCTATCTAGACGGACACCTTACTGTTCAAGGCGGCACAGGCAACTGCGGCTTGTTCAACTCGCCTGTAGAGGGGCGCCACAACGAGACTGTCTCGGTCGTCTATGCGGATGGGCACGCGAAGTCGCTAAAGGTGACCCGATCCGATGTGTCCTGCGTCAACATCTCGAGAAAAGACTTCCGCCTCTGGTGCGTGCAATCGCCCCCATACAATCGCGAGTGGGATTACGCGGCTGGAAGGTGCAGTCAGTCGCTCAAAGTCTGTCAGTCCTCGCCTGCTATAAGCGGCTCACGCGATCTATGGGGGATTGTGGTGCAAGATGCTCAAGGCGTCAAGTGCACGCGAGATTTGCGACGGCGTCAGTAGCCTTGGCTTCGCCTATCTATCCGAACTCGGATGAGTATGGCGTGAGCAAGAACTTCGCGTAGCCGTAGCCTCCCCTATCTGCAGGGGAGGCTATACGATTTTGTGTCGCACTCTAAGAGACCGTTGAGCATCTCTTCCCCTCCGCCATCCGACACACGAACCACCGCACACATGCCCACTCTGTCCAACTCTGAGTTTGTAGTCGAGGTTGGCGCCATCTTGGAGCAGGAGTCGCCGGCTTGGTCTCGCCTTCGGTATAATCTCTGCCTATGATACGCCAGCAGTTAGCGGAGTGGGTTGTGCAGGCGGCGCACATCGCGCGCGCGGCGGGCGAGTTGGCGTTCGATGCGCTGCCTGAGTTTGAAATCGAGACGCCGCGCAACCCGCAGTTCGGCGACTACGCGGCGAACTTGGCGATGCTGTTAGCCAAGCAGGCGCGGCGCAATCCCCGCGAGGTCGCCGAAGCGATTCGCCAACACTTGCCCCCGGACGCCTTCGCGTGGGTCGAGCGCGTGGAGATTGCAGGTGCGGGCTTTTTGAACTTCTACTTGAAGCCCGACTGGGTGGGCGCGGTCGTGCGCCACATCCTGCAGCGCGGAATGCAGTATGGCAACCTGACGCAGGGGATGGGCAAGCGCGTGCTGATCGAGTTCGTCAGCGCGAACCCGACGGGACCGCTCACGCTGGGGCACGGGCGCAACGCCGCCGTCGGCGATACGCTCGCGCGCCTGTACGAAGCGGCAGGCTACACCGTCGAACGCGAGTTCTACATCAACGACGGCGAGAACTCCACGCAGATCCGCAACTTCGCGCTGTCAGTGCTGACGCGCTACCGCCAACTGCTGGGCGAACCCGCCGAGATGCCCGAAGACGGCTACCACGGCGAGTATGTGAAGGAGATTGCGCAGGGCATCCGCGACCAGTGTGGCGATTCGGTTGCACAGGGCGACCCCGAAACCGTGCTGAAACGCTTCGAGCAAATCGCCAAGCAGCAGATGCTGGAAGAGCAGGCGCGCGACTTGGCGGACTTTGGTGTGCGCTTCGACCGCTGGTTCTCGGAGCAGAGCCTGTACGATTCGGGCGCGGTGCAGGCGACTCTGGAGATGCTGCGGGCGCGCGGCTACGCCTACGAACACGAAGGCGCACTGTGGCTTAAGTCCACTGCCTTCGGCGACGAGAAAGACCGCGTGCTGGTGCGCGCGAACGGGATGCCGACCTACTTGGCGGCGGATGTCGCCTACCATCGCGACAAGTTCGAGCGCGGCTACGACCTGATGATTGACCTGTGGGGCGCGGATCACCACGGCTATGTCGCCCGCATGAAGGCGGCGATGGCAGCGCTGGGTTATGACCCGAACCGCCTGCACATCCTGATTTACCAACTGGTGAACCTGTTTCGCGGGGCGGAGCCTGTGCGCATGTCCAAGCGCGCGGGCGAGTTTATTACCCTGCGCGAGGTGATGGACGAAATCGGCACGGACGCGCTGCGCTTTTTCTACCTACTGCGCTCGCACGATAGCACGCTGGACATCGATATCGAACTGGCGCAGGAGCAGTCGGAGAAAAACCCCGTCTACTATGTGCAGTACGCGCACGCGCGGATCTGCAGCATCGAGCGCACAGCGGCGGAGCGGGGCGTCGCGATGCCCGACCCCGAAACGACCGACCTGAGCGTGCTGACGCACCCTGCGGAAATCGCGCTAGTCAAGCGGCTGGCTGACCTGCCCGACGAGATTGCGCTGGCGGTGCGGCGCGATGCGCCCCACCGCCTGACGGCATACGCGCTGGAGGTCGCACGAGCATTTCACGCATTCTACACCGAGTGCCGCGTGCTGGGTGCAGAGCCTGCACTGCAAGCCGCGCGCCTGCTGCTGACGCAAGCGACGCGCCTCACACTTGCCCGCACACTGGGGCTGCTGGGCGTCTCCGCGCCCGAACGAATGGAGCGCGCCGAAGAAGCAGGCGCACCCTGCTCCCTTATGGTTTAGTAGCCGCCTATGCGCAAAGAGTTGAGCCTCGCGCCCCACCTCCTAAAATGGGTGGGTTTTCGGAGGACATACAAACCTCCCCCGCCACCCACGCTGGACCTATGCGCCACTGCGCGAAAATATAGTCCGTGTGCGCACCCTCGAAAGGAAGAGGCGCACACGGCATGTCCCTGCCGTTGAACCGCCTTTGTCGAGGCGCCTCTACGGGCGTACCCCGCTACCATCAAATAAACAGCGTCGCTTTGGAGCGTGTTGCGTCACCTAAGAAGGTCGCCACGCCGCCCACCTCGACGCCTTCGATGAGTTCCTCCTTGCGGATGCCCATCACATCCATCGACATCTGGCAGGCGACGAGGCGCACGCCAAGCTCGCGCGCCATTTGCGCCATCTCCTCAGGCTGGGGCACGCCCTGTTGACGCATCATCGTGCGCAGCATCTTCGCGCCGATGCCGCCGAAGTTCATCTTCGAGACGCCCAGCCCCCGAATGCCGACAGGCGTCATCCAGCCCATCAGCTTCTGGAAGAGCGTCTTGTCGCGCGACTCGCGCTTCTGGCGCAGCGCGGTCAGCCCCCAGAAGGTGAAAAACATCGAGACCTCCATCCCGCTGGCAGCTGCCCCCGAAGCAATCACGAACGCCGCCAACACGCGGTCGAGGTCGCCCGAAAAGACCACCATCGACAGACGGTTATCAGGCGCCTGCGCCCGAAGCGCGTCCACTTGCGCCTGCAACCGCTGTACCTGCTGTTGAAGCGCGTCTAAACTCGGCGTCGCCACTTGCTCCACAACAACCGTTTGACCGTTCATACTCATGGGTTCTCACCTCACTTCTTGCGGATGTAATGCACATAGACCGTCTTGCCATCCAGTTCGGTGGTCTCCTGCGCGAGCAACTCGGCGTCGGCGACCATATTTACCCAGCCCTTGAAGTCGTTCACCGAGCCAGGATCGGTCGCCAGCACACGCAAGGTCTGCCCCGATTGGAGCGTCTGAAAGGTCTTGCGTGCGTTCACAATCGGCATCGGGCACTGCAGCCCGCGCGCGTCCACTTCCACATCGTATTTGATTTCCATCGCTTGCATACCTCCTGTCATTTGAGATAGGAGACCCATAGGCACTTCTGGGTCTCTATGCTGTTAGAGGCTCTGAGAGGTGGAAAAGATTCATGCCGCCTGTCAGGTATCCTTCCAGCGGTATGGTTGAGCGGGTGCGGTTGGGCGATGGGCAGCCGTTGCTGATACGCGAGGCGCAGGTGCGCGAGGTGTTGACGCTGCCGCGCGCGATTGAGGCGTTAGAGGCGGCGTTCCGCGATTGGGCGCACGGCAGGGCGACGAACCAATCGCGCCAGCGCGTGCATACCCCGCAAGGCACGCTCCACCTGATGGGCGCAGCGTGGCACAGCAAGGGCTACATCGGCTACAAGGCGTACTTTTCGTTCCCTGCGGGCACGCGCTTCCATTTCGTGCTGGCGTCGGCGCACACGGGCGAACTGCTTGCGCTCATTGAGGCGGATTGGTTAGGTCGGATACGCACGGGCGCGGCGTCAGGGCTGGCGACCAAGTATCTGGCGCGTGAGAACGCAGCAACGGTTGCCGTTCTGGGTGCGGGCGCACAGGCAGAGACGCAACTGCAAGCGGTGTGCGCCGTGCGCCCCATCCAGCGCGCCTTTGTGTTTAGCCGCACGCCCGAAAGACGCCACACCTTCGCCGAACAAATGACAGCGCAGCTGGGCATCCCTGTCCAACCCGCCGAGAGCGTGGAACAGGCGGTCGCCGAAGCCGATGTGATTTGCACGATTACCAGCGCACGCGAGCCAATTCTGCAAGGTGCGCTGCTGAAGCCCGGCATGCACATCAGCGCGGCGGGCGCGAACTCGCTGGCACGACGCGAATTGGACACCTTCGCCGTTGGGCGATGCGAGCGTATCTTCGTAGACGACCCCGCACAGGCGCGCCTCGAAGCCGCCGAGCTAATCGTGCCCGTCGAAATGCGCAAGCTTTGCTGGGAGCGTGTTTATCCGCTGGCGCATCTCGTGGGCGGGCTGCTGCCGCCGCGCCAGTCGCCCGAAGAGATTACGCTGTTCAAGTCGCTCGGCATCGCGCTGGAGGATGTCGCGGTGGCAGCAGTCGTGTACGAAGCGCTGCGCGGCTGAACTTTAGCAAAACTGGCGCGTCTATCAGGAGTGAAACCTGCACCAGCGACGCCGTGTAGGCTATAATGAGCGTACAGGGGGCAACTATGCAGACACGCAAGGAGCAAGGTGCGCCGTTATGCGAGCGCGCCGCAGGTGAGTTTTGGGCAGCGGAGATGTCGCGTCGGCAGTTCCTACGCGCGGGCTTGACGCTGGTCGCCGTCGGACTCGCCGCGCCACCATGGCTGGCGCAGATTGCGCACGCGGACGCCCAGAAACTGCGCAAGGGTGAGAAGCTGCCCAACGACCATATCCTCGTGGTGCTGCAACTCACAGGCGGCAACGACGGGCTAAATACGGTCATCCCTTACCGTGAGGAACTGTATTACCGCGCGCGCCCCACGCTGGCGATTCCCGAAGCACAGGTCGTGCCGCTGGACGACCGACTGGGGCTGCACCCCGCGCTCGCGCCGTTGAAGCGGCTGTATGACGAGCGTGCCTTCGCCATTCTGCAGAATGTCGGCTATCCGAACCCGAACCGCTCGCACTTCCGCTCGATGGAGATTTGGCAGACCGCCGACCCTGACGGCTATAGTCGCTACGGGTGGCTGGGCAAGTATCTGGACACCCTTACCGATGCTGCGGCGAACCCCGTAATGGCAATCAGCTTCACGCAGGAGCTGCCCCTCGCACTGCACGGTAAGAAAGCGCAGGTGCCCTGCTTCGCCAGCCTTGCCGACCTGCAGGTGATGGCACGCGACCCCGACCTGGAGCGCACCCTCAAAAGCCTTGCCGAATCGGATGAGCGCAAGATGGACAGTCCTGCAACCGTCGTGCGCCATTCGACGCGCACAGCGTTGGAAGCGTTGGAGTACCTGCGCGAGCGCGTGCGCGGGTATCAGTCGCAAGCCCAGTACGGCAACGACCCCTTCGGGCGCGGGCTGCAGCAGGCGGCGCAGATTATCGCCACTTCGCCTCACACGCGCGTACTCTATGTCTCGGTGAACGGGTTTGATACACACGCAGGGCAAGCAACTACGCACCAGCGACTGCTGAGCCAGTTCGCGGAGGCGGTGCGTGCCTTCTACAGCGAGTTGCAGGTGCTGGGCAAGGCAGACAAAACGCTTCTGATGGTCTTCTCCGAGTTTGGCAGGCGCGTTCAGGAGAACGGGAGCTTGGGCACAGATCACGGGGCAGCTGCGCCGATGTTCCTGATTGGCGGGCGCGTCAAAGGCGGGCTGCACGGCGACCCACCCGACCTGCGCAAGCTGGACGGCAATAACGACCTGCGGATGCAACTGGACTTTCGGCGGGTGTATGCCACTGTGTTGGAATGGCTCGGTGGCGACCCCGAAGCCGTGCTGGGTAAAGGGTTCGCGCCCGTAAAAGTGCTGAGATAGAACACCTGCAGGGGAACCCAAAACGCGCGCCTCTGGTATAATCATGCGCGGAGGGTAGCGCGTATGCTCAACATGTTGAAAACAGGTCTGTTGCTCACAGGGCTGACCCTGATCCTCATCTGGATAGGCAACCTAATCGGCGGTCAGGCGGGGGTCATCGTCGCGCTGGTGTTCGCGGCGATTATGAATCTCGGCTCCTACTGGTTCAGCGACCGCTTAGTGATTGCTATGTCGGGCGCACAGCCGCTCTCGGAGCAGGAGGCACCGCAACTGTACCAAATGCTGCGCGAGATGACGCACCGCGCAAATATGCCGATGCCCCGTCTGTACCTGATTCCTGAGATGCAGCCGAACGCCTTTGCGACAGGGCGCGACCCGCAGCACGGCGTGGTCGCCGTCACGCAAGGCTTGCTGCAGATGATGAACTATGAGGAAGTGAAGGGCGTGATTGCCCACGAGCTAGCGCACATCAAGAACCGCGACACGCTGATTATGGCGATTGCCGCGACGATCGCAGGCGCGATTTCCGCGCTGGCACACATGTTCTACTATATAACCTTGCTAACGGGTTCTCGCGACGAACGCGGTAATCCTCTGGTGGGACTGGCAATACTTATCTTCGCGCCGATTGCCGCGATGATTGTGCAGCTGGCAATCTCCCGTGCCCGCGAGTACGAGGCGGACAGGGTCGGCGCGGAGATTGCGGGCACGCCACTCGGTCTGGCGTCCGCTCTGCGTAAGCTGGAAGCGGCGGCGGAGCGCATCCCGAACGAGCATGCGCAGCCTGCAACTGCGCATATGTATATCGTGAACCCCCTGAGGGGCGGCGGCATCGCGGCGCTGTTTAGCACGCACCCGCCCGTCGCCGAGCGCGTGCGCCGACTGGAAGCAATGGCGCGAGGAGTGCGCATGGCATGAATACCTTGCGCGACCAAGTATGGGAAATCCTGCACGATGTGTACGATCCCGAGATCCCGCTCAATATCGCGGACCTCGGGTTAATCTACGACCTGCAGGTCTCGGACGAGGGTGAGGTCTCAATTCTGATGACGCTCACTTCACCTGGCTGCCCCGTGGGGGACATGCTTGCCGACGAAATCCGCTATCGTGTCAGCAGCCTTCCTGAAGTGAAGGATGTGCAAGTGGAGTTCACCTTCGACCCGCTCTGGACGCCCGAACGCATTTCCGACGAGGGGCGGCAAATGCTTCAGGCATTCGGGTTTCCTGTTTAAGCGGGACCCTACTGCCTCCTAACCTTCCCCGCCAACGGGGGAGACACCGACGGACAAGCGTACAGCGGTTAGGTGCAAAAAAGTGTCGCTTGGAACAAATTGCATCAATTATGAGCGCACGGGCATCCAAGCAGCAGACAACAAACAGAGCATACTCTCGGCATACTGATGTCCCCTCACGCCCTGTAGCAGGAATCGCGCGCGCCGTGCCGAATCCCCCCTTACGAGGTGAACTCTATGCGACGACGCGAATCGGGACGGATTGCGGGCATTCTGGCGCTGCTGGTGCTGGTGGCGGGCATCGGCGTGGGCGCATGGTACTTCTTCGTCTACACAAAGTCGCCCCAGTATGCGCTGAACCAGTTTTTCGCCGCCGCCAAGGCAAATAACACGGATAAAGTCGAGCAGTATGTGGACAAGTCGGGCGCGATTGTAGGTCTGCTCTCTACGGCGGCATCGATGAATCCGAGCATGGCAAACGCAGACCCTGTGCGTGCCATCTATCCGGGCTACATCGACGCTTCACTGGGGACGACCCAAAAGGTGCAGATCGACTCCGTTGCAGTGGAAGGCGAGCGCGCGCGAGCGCAGGTGACGATGGAGGTTGCAGTAAATGGGAAAGTGGAGACGATCAAGCCTACCTATGTGCTGGTGAAGACCGAGAACGGCTGGAAGGTGCATGTGCAGGACACCTTGTTCGGTTCGTTCAACCAGTTCTACTCGCCTCGTGCGCGGCAAGCCCTGCGCAATCAACTGCGCGCGATTGCAAGCAGCCCCCTCGGCTCGATGGCAAAGAGCCAGTTGCAGGGTATTCGTGCTGAGATAGAGAAGTACCCCGACTTCGCCAAGTTGCTTCGAGAGGCGGGGTTGCTATAATGTCGGTCGCCCCAGAAGCGCGTCCCAAGCGTTGGCACGACGGATTAACGGGCTACCACTGGCTGGTGCTGGTCGTTGCGTCGCTGGGGTGGCTTTTTGACACGATGGATCAGTGGCTCTATGTGTTGGCGCGTCAGCCCGCGATAACCGAGCTGCTGGGTCCGAACGCCACGCGCGCGGAGGTGGCGCGCTATTCGGGGATTGTGCAGATGATTTTTATCGCGGGCTGGGCGACGGGCGGCTTTTTGTTTGGCATCGTCGGCGACAAGCTGGGACGCACCCGCACGATGATGATTACCGTGCTGATGTACGCGGGCTTCACGGGGCTAAGTGCGCTGGCGCAGACTTGGGAGCAGTTCGCGGTTTTGCGCTTCTTGGTGGGACTGGGGATAGGCGGCGAGTTTGCGGCGGGCGCAGCGCTGGTGGCGGAGACCTTTCCTGCGCATGCGCGTCCCACCGCGCTGGGCATTATGCAAGCCAGTTCGGCGATTGGCAACCTGCTGGCGGCAGTGATTTACCTGCTGGTAGGCGCGAATCCGAATCTCGGCTGGCGCTGGGCATTCGCCATCGGCTTTTTCCCCGCGTTGTTGGTGTTCGTGATACGGCTGTTTGTGCGCGAGCCTGAACGGTGGCAACAGGCGCGCGCGATTGGCGAGAAACTCGGCGCGTTCGCGGAACTGTTCCGCGACCCGCGCTGGCGCCACCATACGCTGGTCGGCGTCGGACTGGCAGCGGTTGGCGTGATCGGCTTCTGGGGTATCGGCACTTGGTCGCCTGAGTTGCTTAAGCAGGCGATGAACCCCACGAACGACCCCGCGCTAAACCCGCTGGTGGAAGAGCGCAAGACCTACGCCGTGATGATGCAGCAGGTAGGCGCGTTTTTCGGGATGCTCGGCTGGGCGATACTCGCGCAACGGATTGGGCGCAAGCCAACCTTCGCGCTGACCTTCACTGCGTGCCTGATTGTCGTGCCTGCAACCTTCTTCCTGACGACCTCGTTCGAACGCGCGTTGTTGATGTACCCGCTGCTGGGCTTCTTCACGACTGCCCTGTTCGCGGGCTACGCGGTCTACTTCCCCGAGCTGTTCCCGACGCGCCTACGCGCGACAGGAGTCGGCTTCTGCTACAATGTTGCCCGCTACATCGCGATTGTGGGACCCTATACCTTCGGCTTGCTCACGGCAGCGTACAGCATTCAGTGGGCGGCGACGATACTTTCGAGTGTGTTCCTGCTGGGCTTCCTCGTGCTGGCGTTCGCCCCCGAGACGAAGGGCAAGCCACTGCCTGAGTGAAGACGGCAGGGGGCATCCGTCCCCACTCCCGCACCCTCTCCCCCTTTAGCAAGGGGGGTAAGGGGGGATTCAACGCTGCATCAATCCACCTTCGCCAGTTCTGCCTTCAAAATGTTGATGTAGTCGATACTCTCTGGGTCTACGGCGTTCAGCAGCGCGAGATACAGGCTCACGAAGTCGCCGAAGTAGGTCAGGTGCATCAGCCGTTCCAGTTGCGACGCGCCTTGGGCGGTAATCTCGTGCCACTCGGCGCGATTGCCCACCAGTCGGCGCGTGACTTCGATGCGCGTGCGGATTTTCGCGCTCTCGTCGGGGTCGCGCAGCACGACCACGCTCCAGTTGCTCGCCTGCTCCGACGCCTTGACCCAGCCGAGAATCTCGTTGTGGTTCAGTTCGGGGAAGGTGTAGGCGAAGGCGTGCTGCTTGGCGTTTTCGTTGATTTGCCCTTTCCAACGCATGGCGACGGTCGCCCGCGCGCCGCCCGAACCATAAATCAGCGGGATGCGCCGATGAAGCGCCTGCGCGAGCTGCTTGGCGGGGTTCTGCTCGTAGGGGACACTCATCTGCAGCGCGTCGCGCGTCTGCACCAGGCGTTGCAGCATCTGACTGTAGGGCTGGCTCAGGTCGGGCAGCAGCCCCAGCCGCTCGGCGAGGCGCATCAGCGGAATGAACAGGTAGCCCAGCGCGGTGCGCGGGGGCTGACCGCCTGGGACTTGCAGGTGGTAGACGCCGTCGGCGTGGGCGCGCTGCTGGAGTTCACCCCCGCTGGAGATGGCAATAATCATCGCCTCACGCGCCCGCGCCTGCGCGTAGCACGCCAGCGTTTCCTCCGTGTTGCCCGAATAGCTCACGGCAAGCACGAGCGTGTGCGCGTCCACGCTATTGGGCAAGTGATAGTCGCGGATGACTTGCACGGGCAACGCGCCGTACTCTTCGAACAGGGCGCGCAGGTAGTCGCCGCCGATTGCCGAGCCACCCATGCCGCACACCACCACTTGGCGCGGGGCGCGTGGCAGTGCGGGGGCAGGCGCGTCGCTGGCAAGCTGCATCGCACGCTCACACTGGGCAGGAAAATCCAGCGAGAGCGCCATCATCCCGTGCGGGTCTAAGCGCGTCAGCAGCCCGCTCTCATCCAAGGGGTGCATGGCGTCATCCTTCACGACGCGACATACGGTAGCAGCGCCAGCTCACGGGCACGCTTGATGGCTAACGCGAGCCGTCGCTGGCACTTGGCGCACAGGTGCGTCTGTCGGCGCGGCAGGATTTTGCCGCGCTCTGGCGTTGTGTAGCGACGCAGGGTCGCCACATCCTTGTAGTCAAAATAGGAGTCTTCAGGGCAAAGGTTCTTGCGCCGACGGCGCACAATTCGACGCTTTGCTTCCAACTCATCTTCGTCCTTCCTCGCGATGTCCAAGCGTTCGGTTGCCATGATGGTTCACCTCCTTAGCGGAATGGGTCATCGTCTAACGGTTCCTCGAGCTCGATGTCGCTGTAGTCATCTATTGGTTCTAGATCGTCCGTCGGTGGG
>Ga0197142_1003216_pt1 | contig 13830 bp, 7 predicted proteins | sample GBS60_MetaG_FD_148614 | JGI IMG/M metagenome (GOLD analysis project Ga0197142, IMG submission 148614) | Sediment microbial communities from Great Boiling Springs, Gerlach, Nevada, United States - GBS 60_MetaG | ecosystem: Environmental > Aquatic > Thermal springs > Hot (42-90C) > Sediment... | reverse complement strand
TGTTATTTCCCAAACTCCTCTTGGAGAGTCCTTAGATAGATAGCCTTGTCTTACCAAATAAAATCTAACCCATTGTGCAGTGTTTTCCCAACGTATTACCCCTGAGCTGGGTAATTTCTGCATATCGTACCATGTTAGTTTCACTTTCATTTTCTCATAGACTCGTTTGAGAACTTGTCCTATTTCTCCTTTTCCGCCAAGTTCTATTAGAGATTATAATATTGGAATAACATATTCCTCTTTTGGGGTCCTCATCCCTTTCTTTAGTCTTTCTTTCGCTTTTTTGATGACACGTTGTACTGATTCAGGATTGATAACTTCATCATCGGTTTTCTGAATGCTTGTTTCAAAAGTCCCATTTCTAATCTCTTCTCGTTCAAAAATCTCTTTCCATTCTCTCTTGAGTGCCATTACTTTTTCTTTGTATTCTTTTACCTTTCGTCCTACATCGATGAGTGCTTTTGCTTTATCAAACTCTTGCTGTTTAGATAGTTGAGCAATTCTTTCCTAAGATCGTTAATTGCTATGTCAATTTCTTCTTCCAGAATCTCAAACACAACTTCCACACCCTTGCTCTTATCTTTGCTGTCTGCCACCCTATCGCCTCCTAAAAATACTCAAAGAGATCGTCTACAATACCGATTTTTCATTCTTTTGGGCTTACTGATCAATCATTGTTAATATTCTTTATATTCCATTTCTAACTAGAACAACAATCTCATAATTTCTTTTTTGCAAATTACTTCAGGCGCGATATTCTACTTCATTAATGTTTTGAGCACCAGAAACCCCATAGTTTATTTTATATACGTCAATCAATTAAGGAAAAGATAGTTTTTATCCTTAGGAATTTTTAGTAGCATTCAGCTAAACGTTTGCACGTTTGTGTTTTGCTTGTTATTCTTGATAAAAAATACTCTTCACTGTTTCCGTCCATCTAAACAGAATATAGCAATGTAAAAGACATTTTTTCGTAGGTTCGTGTACAAGATTTGTGCTGTAAAAGATCTTGATTGCTAGGATCATACGTAAGGTGATTTATTATCAGTTTTCCTCTTCCTCTGCACCGATTTGTTCTATAATTTGTATTTCCTCATTTGTTAATTGATACAGGGTGTAGACAAGTTCATTTATCTCTTTTTCCAGCTTTTCCTTCTTTTCTATAACATAAGAGGTGGCTTCGTCACTCGCGTTTTTAATTTGTAAAATGGCTCTAACACGTTCCTCTATTGCAGAAACAACGTTCATATTTTTGTCATTTATAATCTTTATCGGTAACTTTCCGATATACGCCTCATCAAAGTGCATGGTTCTTATTGCACGATTATAAACAAACCAGTAGTAGAACCACTCTGCTAGTCTACTATTCAATATTGCAAGCACATACTCATAGCTATAGTGCTTTTCAAGAAGCACAGTGTTCATAACAGTGTCTAGGGTTATATATCCCTCATGGTCTAGGTAGGCCATGATCACTATTCTGTCATTTGGATTCATGACATGTGCTACTATGTTTTGCGACACTATTTTTTTCTGCTTCAGGTTCTGAAACTTTCTAGACTTCATGAGGTTATCATCGATTAAGACTTTATCAATCTTTCCAGAAATTCCATACTTACAGATGTTCTTACCTCGTAGAACGGGGATATTTCCATTTTCCGATATGTAACTTTGTAGTGGAAGCCCTCTAAAGGTTTTAGAGATGCTTCCAAGTGGAACAGAGCCAGTCATAATTTTATTGAATACAGACAACCGACTCTGGGTTAGGTATACCGAAATAATTCCTAGTGTTTGTACATAAGAGACGGAGATTTCACGACTCACGGATATTTTATCTTTCCAGTAATCTCCTGCTCTATACGTGTATGTAGTTGGTGAAATATTTTTTTTACAAATAATTATCACTTGTTCGAGTTTAACGTTTTCAAAAGCTTTACTTATATCCAAAATTACCAATAAGGTGTTTTCAAAAACACATAAGTTCCTTGGCTTCTCCCAGCCTTGGACATAACTAATTGACTTCGGAATTATAAAACTTAGAATCCCATCTCTTTTTAGAATTTTAAAGGATAGTTCTATAAACAACGAAGCAGAATTCTGTCTCTCTTCGCTATATTTATAGTTCTTCTTAATATAGCCCTTGAACCTCGCAATATCAGAACCATGAGGCGGATTCCCAATGACTATATCAAATCCATCTTTGATACCAAACATCCATTCTGGATCAAACCAATCAGCCGAAGCATTTGGATCGAACGGGTCAAAGGAAGCAATCTTCTCCGCCGATTCACTTGGGAATCCGACGGAGATAAGGTCATTCTTTATTTTTTCTCTAAGTTTCTTATCTTTGTCTTGTAGTTCCACTTTTTGTCTTCTTGTCTTAGCAGTGAAATATCGGTGCCTTAGTCTTCGAAGTTCCTCAGCGTCTTGGTGTATAACGCTTTCTCCCAGACTTATCTGCGTCCCTTTTTCAAGTCCTATTAGTGTATTTGCTGCAACAAATTTTGTTTCAAGGTTTGGTAAGGGTCTGATACCGAAGTTTTCTTTTGTTTTGTCTATTTTCTGGTCTAATATGAGTGATATAAAGAACCTTAATTTAGATATTTGAACAGCTATTGGCTGGATGTCTACACCGTATATTGAGTTCTCGATAATGTATAATTTTCTTGCATAGTCGGGGTAGTTTAACGATTCATCAAAAACCTCCTGAAGTTCCTTTAACGCACTCTTTATTTCTTCATCGGTTATTTCTTGATCTTCAAATACTTGCACTATTTCCTCTCGTATCTTTTTTCTTTGAAGTTCCCTCCAATGTATATTCTCTGGGTCCAGTCTTTCTATTATATGAACAAGTTTGTGTAATATACCCATAGGAAACGCACCAGAACCACAAGCGGGATCAAGAATCTTTATTTCATCAATCGCTTGGAGCAATTTTTCCTTTTCATCTTCAGAAAACTCCGGAATCTCGTCACTGTAAGAAATCAATAGTCTGATTCGTTCTTCTTCGATTTCTGGAACTTTGTCTTTCAAGTATTCAACTAAGCTTTCTTCCACCATAAAGTCAACAATTTCTCTGGGGGTGTAGTAGCTTCCTGTAGCCTTTCTTGCCGATGCGGATGTTTCGGGGTTATACGAAGCTAAAAGGTTTTCAAATACTTTTCCAAGCAATTCTGGATCAAGCGCGATTTCTTCGTCTATTGGCGAAGCTTCATCGGTGGTCCAGTTGTAGTCACGGAAGATGTTAAATAACCCTCGCACCTTTTCGTTTTTTGAAAGTCCGTAAGCTGATAAATCCGCAGTAATTTCTTTGTCATTAAAGAATAGAAAATCTGGTATTATCGCTTGCTTTGAAGGATTTCTTGAGAATCCGTCTATGTATACAACCTTATTATTATTCTCTGGATCTTCTTTGTCCAGGCAATCGAACAAACCGCCGTTCAGAAAAGGAATATCCCTAAAAAGTTCAAGAACTTCTTCTTTAGAGATGAGAAACTTGTCAGCATAGCGATAAAGGGTCTTTACTCCGTAATGTGGATTGTAAGGTTTTCCACCTTCAGAAGCAAAAGCACGGTCTTTTTGCCTTTGATTCAATGTTGCAAAGAATAAGTTTTGAAGAATAGCGTTGTAGTAGTTTCTGCTTTCTTCATTCACAAGAAAATCCTTGACAATGTGTTTAAGCTGGGATTCGTCGAACAATTTTTCGGGTATGAGTTCTTTTTCCTTGAGAAACCAAACAAAAATTAGTCTTGTCAGCAATCTGATTAAATTTGTTGCGTTTCGGATTTCTTTATCCTGTTGTGGATTATCAGAGAATTTATAATCTTCAGGAAACTTTATCTTGTCCATGGCGTAGAAGTACCAAGCTTGAAGTTCTTTGTAGAACTGCTTGGTAAGCGGTTGAACGGAGAATGCTTCTTTAATTTCTTTCAGGTTTTTCCAAGTGACATCTTTGAGTTGCGTAATGAATGTCTTAAACGGACGCTCTTTTGAAAGAAAGAATGTGTATCGTTTATAGTGAGAGTATTTTTCTTTTGTTCCAACGTACTGTTTGTAGACAAAAGAAATTCTAAAATTCCTATTCTCATCATGGAAAAAGAAGATTCCAGCATCTGCAAACTGGTTTGAGAGAATTTTCTTTGCAATCTCGAATTGACGTTTCTTCGAACTCCTTTCCGTTATTGCCCCATCCATTTTTACCGAATAAAAATGTAGTGTGGCACTGTCGTCAAGTTCCAGAAGTCCAATTCGTATTACCGGCATTTCCAAACCCGGCAGTTTGATGTATTCCAGCTCACGTTGGAAATCAGGATTGCGTTCTTCAATGTAGTCGATAACAATATTTTCAATAGGCTCATTCGAATTTAGAAGTTTTTCGACAAAGACCTCCGTTTTCATTTTCTTATTCCTCCTTAATCGTTAAGATATCTAACGGGTATTCTCTATCGATATCATAATCTCTATTTTTGGTTTTGAGAGCTGGACGTTCTCGAGGTAATCTTTACCGCCGAGCTGGTTCACTATTTCGTCAATCCTTTCCTTTAACTTGTTGATTTCGCGAGATGATATTTCAGAGGAATTTTCAAAAACTTTTCCAATTCTTTCTATCTCCTTCAGTGTGGCTTCCGGTAGCCCACCGAATGTTTCAATGTGTTTTATCAACAATTTGATTACTTCGTGGTGACTTTTAAGTTCTGGATGATTAAGTAATGTTTTAAGAGCATTGTAGGCTTTCCTTTCATTTTTAGAAATTTCCTTCGTGTGCTTTTCCAGAGATTTAAGATGTTCCTTTAGTTTATTGTACGCTTCCCAAAATCTGTCGTTTAGCTTATTTGACCTACAGTTTGCATCACAGCGGATGTCAGAAAGTACATCAATTAAATCCAGTGTGTCTTCAATTTCCTGTGTAGCATAGTTGTATCGGATTATAAAGAGGCTGTTGTTTTTCTTGACAAAGAGTATTTGATTTTCGTTACCCTCACTTTTTTTCGATACCTTAACTCTAGGTGGCATGTTACTTATTCTTTCTTCTATACCTGGAATGAGTCTTTTCAGGTTATCGAATTCTTTCATAGCTATTGTTAGCGGGCTCTTGTCACCTTCTGCTGTTCTCTCAATCTCATCGTAATTTGTAAGTTTACTGTAGAGTTTAGATGCACTTGGTTCTTCATCTTCTGAGAATATTTTTGCATCCTCACCAAGGGCGTTATGGATAAGGAAAAGCTTTGTTTCAGCAATCTCGCGTTGTTTAATCTGTTCTTCACCTTTTTCAGTAGGGAAGAAATTGACTATATAGAGTTCGTCGTATATCTTCTGACCTATTCTATTGATTCTTCCAACTCTTTGAATGACCCTGACAGGGTTCCAGGGAATATCGTAGTTTATTACAACACCAGCTCTTGCCAGATTGAAACCTTCTGATAACTTATCAGTAGCTACAAGAACATCGTAGTCGTCTCTCCTCTTGACCTTTTTTACAGTCGCATCAAAGTTAGACCTTATCTTTTCGAGCAGTTCATTTGTGAGATCATTGTCAACTGCCAGCAGTTTAAATTCTTGTGATAGGTGATCCCTTATGTACCTTACAGTATCACGATATTCTGTAAATACTATTATCTTTCTTGATGGGTTCTCGTTTATCAGTTCGTAAAGTGTAGATTTGAGTGTTTCTATCTTTGGATCGACCTCTGTCAATTTTAGGTCTTCCATTTCAATAAGAATAGACTGAAGGAGTTCCTGGTCATGCTTTATATGTTCTATGAATTCTTCTTTTTTCTTAAACTCAGATATATCGTATATTGAGTTTCTATCAACCTTAGAAGCTCCATTTAATCCCTCAGCCAATTTTTGTTCAATGAGCTCAAACACCTCATCATCTTCGAGTTCATCCATTTCTTCAAGGATTTTTCTATCAAACGTATAATAACCATATCTTTCTATGAACTCTAAGATTCTCTCACAATTTGTCATTATTGTTTTTACGGAATTTCTGAATGCTCCAAAACTGCTTTCAAATCGTTTGACTAGTAATCTTCTTATTAAGTCCTTTAAATTTTTCTGACTTAGATACTCAAAGTTGGATTCATCGTTGTCAAAAACACCTTCTCTGTAAAAGTAAGGAGTATATATTGCACCAATGAATTGACCCACTTCTCCGAAGTAATCGTTTATGACTCTGTCGTAGAATTCTGATTGTTCTTTTGTTAGTTCATAGAACTTACCGATCGGATCTCTAACAACTGACATTTGACCAACTTCTTCTTTATATCTTGGGTTTTCTTTCAAATCAATTCTGTTTCTTCTGATTATCACAGGCTCGATAAACCTTCTAATCTCCTTGGATAATTTCTTTATTCGTTCTTCTACCTCGTTAATTTCTTCCTTACCAATAGAACTTATCGTTTTCTTGAAAACCTCTTGATACAGTCGAACTAACTCGTCTTGCTTTTTTTGGAGCTTTGCGTACTTCTTGATTTTTAGGAGCTTTGAATACTCGGATTGAAAACGCGCTATCTTCGATTCAATGTTTGGTGATAGATCGATAGTGGAGTTCTTAGAACTTTGGAAGAGCTTAATCAAAGAGAATATATCAGATGGTCTATTGTTAAATGGTGTAGCTGTCAGAAGGATTACTTTTCGTCCGAAGCAAATGTTGTAGAGTTTTTCATAACTCTTTGTTTTTGGATTCCGAAACCTATGTGCCTCGTCAACAATAACCAATGAAACTTCGGGGTTTTCTCTCACGTATTCGAGCGGTTCATCAAGCTTACCAATGGAAAATACCTCCCAGTCATCCCTCATTCTAAACTGCTTGAGATACTCTTCCCACATATTTACCAAACCAGGAGGTGCAATTACTATACCTTTTTCCCTAAGTATCTTCGCAATCCCGAGAGCTATCACTGTTTTACCAAGACCAACAACATCGGCAAGGATAACTCCAGAATGGTTCTCTAATTTGGAAATAGCATCCTTTATAGCATCTATTTGGTATGTGAAAACTGTGTAATTATTCTTAGAAAGTAATTTTCTAAACTCATCTACTGGATGTTTTGGAATTGCTGAATCTATGTATGTTTTCAATATGTATGCATAGGCTTCAACAGGTGACACACTTTTTCCGGGATGGGTTTCTTGCGAAAGGATTCTAATAAACTTTTCCTTCCATTCTTGTTTCTCAGTAATTGGAATTGAACTATTCCAGAGGTCTGAAAAGAATTTATATGCTTCTTGAAATCCAAAGTCAGAGATTTCAACATTGAACTCCTGCTGTTCATTTAGTCCTGCTTTTGTTAGATTGCTACTTCCAGTAATGAACAGACCAGGTCTGATTGTTTTATCGGCAAGATGGAATATGTAGAGTTTGGAATGGTTTGGTTCCCTTGTTTTCCTTATCTGGATTTTTCCTTCACTAATGTATTCAATAAGCTTTTGAAAAAGTTTGTAAGAATCAGCATTATCCGTCATTTCATCGTTAAATGCAACTTTTATTGATTCAAAAAACTTTTCCATACTTTCACTTCTTGACTTGGTATCATTATAAGCAAATTCATATAGTAAGTCTTCGTTCTTACCGACATCTAGACCTACGAGAATTCTCATGGTCAATTCAGGATTTTCTTCAATTGCTTTATGAATAAGATTGTAACCAGATAGATAAAAAAATCCGACAAGAATATCTACTTGCTTAGATACTCTGATAAGCTTTTTAAGACGCTCGTTTAAGGTTTTCCCTTCATTCTCTCTATTGGTAATTATGTACAAACTCATCACCCCAGCACGGCATTTTAAAATAGATATTATGACAACACACAAAAAAATTTAGGTTCCGCATTTAATATTATACCTCACTTTCTTATTCATGTAACACATCTTTTCGCAAAAAGAAAAAATTTCACAAGCGTTTTGGTGCTTTGTGGAATTGATTACCACTTCTTTCATTTGCATTGTTTTATTTACTATACGTGAAACCACTTAAGCCATAATGAGAGCGATTGACGAACGGAAAGGGGGAGAAATATAAAATATTAAGAGAATGGCTCTGGGGGAGTTCCAGAGCCATGGTGGATAAAGAGAATATGCTCAATTTTATTACCAAGAGTCACTTAGCTAAGCTTTGATTAAACTTAATTACTTTCCAACATATTTCACGTTCCCAGTGTTTGAAATACCTCCCCGGAATTTGGGCCATGGTGTGTCAGCCAGTCCACCAAATGAGGTGGTCTGAATTGCATAGATACGTCCGTCCTGGCTACCGAAGTAAAGAACACCACTTGCAGATATGGCAGGAGAAGAAGAAACATAATTACCAGTTGAAAACCACCATTTCAATTTACCATCTGGTGTTATGGCATAAAGGTTTCTATCAACTCTCCCAACATAGATAGTTCCATCGCTGCCTATTGCGGGGGAAGAAGCAACATCATTACCAGTTGAAAACCGCCATTTCAACTTACCATCGGGTGCTATGGCATAAAGATTATCGTCATAGCTTCCCACATAGATGGTCCCATCGTTGCCTACTGCAGGGGAAGAAACAAGCAAATCATTAGTTGAAAACTTCCATTTTAACTTTCCATCTGGCGTTATGGCATAAAGGTTTCTATCAAAGCTTCCCACATAGATAGTCCCATCGCTGCCTATTGCAGGAGATGAGCGTGAGAACCAATTGCTAAATGGAATTCCAATGTTCACTTTCCATTTTAACCTTTTCAGAAGGCTCTTTGTATCAAGTGCGTATAAAAAGCCATCGTCGCTGACAAAGTATAGTGTTCCATCTGGAGATATGGCTGGAGTGGAACGGATACACCAAGCAGTTTCAAACTTCCAGTTTACTGTTCCATCTGGATTTAGCGCATATAGATTCCCATCATCACTACCTATGTATACCGTTCCATCAGGTCCTATCGCTGGCGATGAATAAATAGAACCATTTGTTTTGAAACTCCACAAAAGTGCATAAGGAGTTTTTTCTATTACTACTTTTGATACACCTGGTAAAGGCATTTTCGGTTTGAGAATAGACTCGCCTATTGTTCCTGACAGAATCAAAGTTGATTGGTTGTTTGGAATTATGCTGTATAATATGTCTCCACTTTTTAAAACTGCTGTAAATTCAGGACCTCGGATTATGTTTGTCGAGCTTGCTATTTCAACTATATCACTCAGAGGTATTTTAATAATTTCTTTAAACGGGTTTTCGATAACTATTTCATTTCCATTCATTGAAATTATCTTACAAAGGATTTCTGCCACTGAGTATATGTCGTTGAATCCACTTACAAAGTCTTGATTTTTGAGCTTCACAATGTATGGATATTCCTTTGAAAAGTCATTCGGAAGGTATATTCCAGCAATCCACTCAGGACTTCTTTCGTATACAATACTTTTGTATTTCATCACAAACTTGTTACCGATTAGGTTCACACTTTCCCAAAATGTTACCCCCTGGTCGAACACAACAACCCTGTAAAATCTATCTTTACCTACCGTCACGGTTCTATACTTTAGCAATTCATATTTTTCACTCTCTCCAGAGTCACCAAATAAATTACTGTAATTTATCGATTTAACATCACTAAGTTTCAAACTTACTGTGAACTTACTTGAGATTATCGTGCCTCCATCGACACTGATATCAAAAGATTTTGGCTTTATCTTCATCCCGTTACTCAATACGATGCCTTGATAGTGGTGTTCCGAGCCATTGCTCGAGACAAAGACTACATCCTCCGCAGGAGCTGTAGCAATCTGTTTCTTTCTAAGTTCTATAGTTACTTCATTTTCCGTCGCCCTGATTAATTTACCTGTAACTGTAGTGTTATCTATTAGAACTAAGGTCTCGGCAAAAAGGGATAAACTAAGAACTATAAAAACAAGCATTAGTATTCTTCTTTTCATCGCGCTTCACCCCTTAATTTCCTAAGTTTAGCTCTATCTTTTCAACTTCTTTTCCGTTGTAATATAGCTTGTCTGTTAATAGCTGTATTCTTAGCACGTTTCCATCCACAAACGAATTTACAACTTCAAGTCCGTGGCTTACTATGTTAGAGCGTACACTCATTGACTCGGCATTAACTATCCTTGATACATCGCTGAATTTCACTACAAATCTGTTTTCATACCCATCGTCTAAAATTACGTTCTCTTGAGCAAATGTTAACTGACCGTATAACAAAACTCCGCTTTTTAGTTCTACAAAGAATTTGCCTTCTATATCTTCTCTTGGATACAACAAGACAGTTATATACCCCGGTTTCAATATGTATGTGATATTTCCTGATGTTATCGTGTATATTATCTCAGCGCCAGATATGTTAATCTTTACACTATCTGCGACAAAGCTTGTGTTGTTAGCAAGATAGACTACAACTTTGTCCATGTTAAAGTCTGGGTTAATGAACATATCTGCATATTTGTATGCTGAAAGGTTTTTCATCAAGTCCTCAATATCTGTGTTTTTTTCGTATGTGAAGTATACAACGTTATCAAGTGTAATTTTGATTGCACCATATTGATTGGTGATTAACCCGTCGTTGCGCGTAATGTTTGAAGGTTCACCATACACAATAGAGCCGTTATTTAAGACTATGCCCTTCGTTCCAACAAGGTCGGTTCGGCTTTCATCTAAGAGCACGTACTTGACGTTTTCTGGCTTGATAGTTCGTGTTGTTCCGTTGACTACAACGGCAACCCCTGACTTGTCAATCAAAACAACCTCTCCTACCAACTTTCCTGCGTTTGTTGTTTCCAATATAGCTGCAAACGAAATGTTGATGAAGAATAAAAACAAAAAGAGCAAAAAAAACCTGCTTCTCACACACGCCACCTCCTGAAAATTATGAATGATAAATTTTCATTATTTTTAAATTGTAAATTTTTCCTGTTGTAAAAGGCATGACACAGAGAAATTGTCTTGTGCATCGGTTCTAAGTACCATGTATAAAATTACTAACCTTATTATAACATATTTTTGTGGTATAATTTTTATTGTTTCAAAGAAACTTCTTAGGTGGGGGTTGTACGATGGAGGACAAGTTTTTGTTATACACAGGTATTATTCTGGCAATAGTAATCGTTGGAATTTTTGCTCTTTTGCCGAAAGAGAACATAGAAGATGAGATTATCAAATTTTTAGAATCGTCAATTTCGCCGAAGGGTTCTGTGAGATTGGCACAGTTTCAATCATCTGATGTGTATGAAGAAGCTGCTGCCAAGAGTTATATGGCAGAACTTTTGTCAAAAATAGGCGTTAGCATCGCCGATAGAGAGTATTTCTTCAGGTCACGATATGAAGAAGAGGCATTATCTGATTTTGGTTTGTTGAAGAATACCTATTTCGACAAACCGGAAACTGCTAAGTATAGTATCTCTTTGAAAGTTCTTAAGGACTCTTTGGAGATAAGTGTTGCAAATCTCGAAAGCGCAATAACAAGAACGAAAATCTTTAAGAGACCGGAATATTTCAATAAAGTCGTTGATTCATTAAAATCAATCAAGCCGAAGGTTTTGGACGTAAAGTTCACCGCTAATTACTCAGAAGCGCAGGTTACGATAATGGCAAATTATCCGTTTACACAAACTCTTGCCGTGTTTGTCAACAGTAAATCAGCAGGAACATATACTTTGCGCGAAGATGTGGTAACCTTCAAAATCCAGGGAGTTAAAGCAGGGCAGAAATTTGAGCTTAGTATTATTCCTTCTAATGCTGAGAGAGTTGGTGATGTTTACTCGAGAACGTTTGTTGCTGAGTATCCACCTTCTACTGTTAAAAGCTTATCGATAGCTTTTGATACTAAGGATAAGAAGGTCAGGTATTATTTTACTTATCCGGATTCAGATTATCCAGACTTAATATTTGAATTGAAAACACCTTTTGGGGTTTACAAAAAGTCCTATCCCGTTTTCGATGAACCACTTGTTTTAGGAAGGCGCTATGAAGTATCAATCACAGCAATGGGAAGGTATGGAACATCTGAAGTTACTACGTTCTCGGTTAAAACCCCGCCAGAATCTCCAAAAGTTAGTTACTCGATTAGTGACAACGTGGTAACGTTAAAAATGCACCATCAAAATGAATTTCCCGTGAGCTATGAAATAGAGGTTGGAGGAAAGAGATACGTCACAAAAGAAAGCGAATGGTCGTATAGAGTGCCTCTAACAGGTATAAACCATACATTTAAAGTTTCGTGTGTAGATGGTGATAAGGTTTCAGAACCAACAATTGTTGATGTGTTTGTTAAATCACCACTTATAGCACCTGTTTTGCGTGTCGTTGAGACAGGTGATGTTGGTATTATAACCGTAGATGACATTAAGTTTTTGGACTTTAAAGAATTCAGGATATACGTTAATGGTAATGAAGTAGCAAGGAGTAACACATACGCATTAAAATTGGAACCAGATAGTATCTACAACATAAAGGCTGTTTGGTTAAATACACTTGGTGAGTCGTCTCCAGAAGCAAGTTTGACACTCCTTACTTCACCAGCGACACCACAGCTTAACTGGAGACAAGAAGGAGAGAAGTTGATAGTTTCTGTCGTTGACCCATCTAAGAATGTTAAAGCTGAAGGATATGAACTTTCTATTGGTGGGTTGAAGATAAACGATAAATTTGTCGATGGTAAGAGTGAAAAGGTTATCGAGGGTCTTGCAACTGGGGATAAATATGTTTTAACAGTCCACTCTTACCTTGGAGAGAGGAAATCGCCTGTGTTAACACAAGTAATAAATACCTACTCGTACAATATACCAAGACCTACGAGTGTCGAGGCTAACGTGGTAGAGCAGTTTGTAACACTAAAATGGCACGCGAAAAAACCAAGTGATTTCAGTCATTTCATCGTTGTTAAGAAAGTAGGTAATGTTGAAGCAACGTTCCGAACAACGGAAATGTTCTTTGTCGATGCAAACGTGGAGAAAGGAAAGAAGGTTTACTACACTGTCAAAACTTGTAATTCTTCTGGCATATGTTCTGAAGGCGAAACGGTATTTGTGTATACTATCCCTGAGAAGCCAAAGGTTAGATACTCAGTTCGTGAAGGAAGTATTAGGCTTGAGTTTGAAAATGTAAATGAATATCCAGTAAAGTTTATTGTTAAACGTGATGGAAAAGAAGTCTATAGAGGTGAGAATAACTTTTTCGAAGAACAGTTAGAACGGGATGGAAGTGTTTACAAATACGATGTTTATTGTTCAATAAACGGCATGCTTTCAGCTCCTGAGACGTTCTTGATAACAATGCATTCGCCACTTACGAAACCTACAGTTGATATTTTGGATACAGGGAAAGCAATCACAATTAAAGTCACAAGACCTGCTGTGAAGGATTACAGAGAAACCGTTATTGTTGTCAATGGAGTAAAGTATATTTCAGAGGTTTATTCGATAAATAAAGAGTCAGACAAGATATATAATATAAAGGCGTATTGGGTTAACACCGCAGGTCAAAGTTCAGACCCATTCGAAGTTTCCTTAACAACTGCTCCAAGAAAACCTTTAGTTGATTATATACGAAAGGAAAATGTTGTGCATTTCACAATTTCCGACCCTTCTATGAATGTGAAGGCAGAAAAATTCATAATTGAGTATGGTGCAAGAAAATTTGAAAGTTCCGATGGAAAATTGAGCATTGACCTTGATGAGAACAAGATACTCCATGAGTTTAGGATTTATTCCGTGCACAAGAATACATTTAGTGAACCAGTTGAGGTAATTGTAGTTAAGTGATGTATAAAAACTTAAAATATACATCTCCGTGCTCCAACTGAATGGTATAATGGCATATTAAGTTTTCCATTGAACCGCTATGATAAGCGAAGATAAAAA
>Ga0197142_1003215_pt1 | contig 13830 bp, 12 predicted proteins | sample GBS60_MetaG_FD_148614 | JGI IMG/M metagenome (GOLD analysis project Ga0197142, IMG submission 148614) | Sediment microbial communities from Great Boiling Springs, Gerlach, Nevada, United States - GBS 60_MetaG | ecosystem: Environmental > Aquatic > Thermal springs > Hot (42-90C) > Sediment... | reverse complement strand
CCTCGATGCCCTGCGCGATGGGGTGCTGCGGGGCGCACACGCGCACATGTTCGGGTTCGGCGGGGTGTTTTTCGCGCCAGCCGCCCTTGAGGTGCCCCGTGCAGCCCAGCACGCGCTGGAACGGCTTGGAGTAGTGCCCCGAATGCAGCACCAGCAGCCCCATGCCCTCGTGGTGGACGCGCTGGCGGACGCGCTCGGCGGTCTCGTCGCTCACCTCGCCGTGCCGAATGTGCCCCCACCAAATCAGCACATCGGTCTCACGCAGGCGTTCGAGGCTGCAGCCCTGTTCGGGTTCGTCAAGGTGCGCCGTGCGAATCTCCAGCGTGCCGTCGTTCAGCTTCGCCAGCCCTTCCGCCACCGCGCCGCGAATGCTGGTCGGGTAAATCGCCTTGTCCACATGCGGTGGGTTCTCATCCCAGACTGTGACTCGGATGGTCGCCATAGAAGGTCTCTCCCGTTGCTGGGGAAGTATACCTGTGGTGGGGTTTATTTGCGACAGTCGGCTGGAATGCGTCGAGAGCCGAGCGCCCTGACGCGTGTGTCTGCCAGGTGATGGTGTAGGCTCATGGCTTGTGTGCTGCGAAGCTTTCGCACGATCGAAGGTGTAGTAGTAGATTTTGCGTCCGTCGGGCTTGGTCTCGACGCGCTTGTGTATGCGGTATTTCATCAGCGCGCCTCCATCGCTTGCCACGCGAGCGCCGCCCCTCCAAGGATGCCTGCGTCCTCGATTCGCTCGGCGGGTACGATGCGGCAGTCTTCCAACAGCGTCGGGAGCGCGTAGTCGCGCACGGAAGCGTGAATGGCCTCGAACAGCGGCGCGCCCGCTTTGGCAACCTGCCCGCCAATCGCGACGATTTCGGGGTTAAACACATTGATCAAGCTTGCGATAGCAATCCCCAAGTGGTAGCCGACCTCGCGCCAGACGGCGAGTGCGGTCGGGTCGCCCTGCGCGGCGGCTTCGCTGACCAGCGCGGGGGTGATTCGGGCGGGATCGCCTGCAGTGAGGCGGTTGAGCAGGCTGTCGGGGTTGCGTCGCGCTTGCTCGCGCGCGAGTTCGGCGATTGCATCGCGCTTGGCGTATGCCTCGATGCAACCGCGTGCGCCGCACCCGCAGCGAGGTCCTGCGAAGTTGATGATGGTGTGTCCCAGTTCGCCCGCGCCGCCGCTCAGTCCGACCAGCAGCGCGCCGCCCTCCCAGTGCGCGTTGCCCTGAATCTGGTGGCGGGTCAGCACCACGCCGCCGCCGATGCCCGTGCCGAGCGTGAGCATCACCAACCCACGCGCCGTGCCGCGCCCGACACCATAGTAGTATTCGCCCAGCGCGGCAAGGTTCGCGTCGTTGCCCATCACTACGGGCAGGCTCAGCTGCGCCTGCACGGCATCCGCCAGCGGCACCTCACGCCACACTTCGAACACCCCACTGCGCCTCTCGCCGAAGTTCGGCGCCCAGCGCACCACGCCTCGCGCCGAGTCGATGTGCCCCGGAACTGCCATTCCAATCCTCGCGGGGCTGACACCTGCCGTCGCGATTGCCTCGCGGATAGCAAGCGTGATTTGCTCCAGCGTGATTGCGAAGCCTTCCTGCGCGCGGGATGGGTACTGCACAGGCGGGGCAAGCAGCGTCCCGTCGCGCCCAACGACCGCTGCACGCACATTCGTGCCGCCCAAGTCCACGCCGATAACAGCTGTCGCCATCAGTGGGAGTATACCTGAGTCTATGCCGATGGCAATCTCCACGCAGTCGGGTATACTCAAAGTATGTCTGATCAGCCTGCGTTGCCCTTGCTTGAGGAGCCCCCTGCGGAAGCGCCGCAGGCTGCCATGCCCGCGCTGGAGTACGACCCTGTGCTATTTGGCAAAGACCCTACACCACGAATCGTCGCTATTGAGCCTGTCAATAACCACATCCGCCTTTTTGTGCGTAGTGGGGAGCAGCTGCGTACCGTTGAGGAGCCGTTCCGCCCCTGGCTGCTCAGCGACCTGCAAATAGAGATGGCGGGTATCCACTGGCAGGAGCTAACAGGCGAGCTGGAGGGACGGCGGATGCTGAAGTATCTTGCCCTGTGCGACGACCGCGAGGCGTTCGACAAGCTGCGCCGCGCGCTGCGGGACAAGCATCGCGAGGTGATTGCTTACGGCTCCTTCGCACGCCAGTACCTAATGCTGTCGGGTAAGACGCTGTTTAAGGGGATGACCTTCGCGGATCTGCACCGAATGCAGCTGGACATCGAGACCAGCACGCTGGCACCTGATCAGCAGGGTGCGCGAATCCTGATAATCGCCCTCAGCGATACGCGCGGCTACGAAACCGTGCTGCACGGGAACGAGAAGCAGATTCTGGAGCAATTTATCGAGCGTGTTCGAGCGTTAGACCCCGATGTGATAGAGGGGCACAACCTGTTCGGGTTCGATTTGCCGTATTTGGCAGCGCGGGCGCACGCGTTGGGCGTGCCGCTGCGCTTGGGGCGCGACGGGTCGGAGCTGCGCTTTGGGACACCACGCCAGTGCATCATCGGCGCGAACAGTCGCACCTTTACACCCGCTTATGTTCACGGACGCCACCTAATCGACACCTATCTCGGCGTGCAACGATTCGACATCGGGCGCGGCGACTTGGAGAGCTACGGTCTCAAGGAGGTCGCCCAACAGTTGGGGATTGCCGCGCCCCATCGAATCTACTTGGAGCGCGAGCAGATTCCCGACCTGTGGCGCACCGATCCCGAAACTGTGCGCTGCTACTGCCTTCAGGATGTGCATGAGACGCGTCGCCTCGCCGACCTCACACTGCCGACCGAATTCTACCAGTGCCAGATGCTGCCCGACACCCTGCAGAACCTTGCCACAATTGGCACAGGCGAGAAAGCGAACCTGATGTTTGTGCGAGCGTACTTAGCAGCAAGGTACGCTATCCCTGCTCCCCAAGAGGCGCGCGAGTACCCTGGCGGCTACACCGAGGTGCGCCAAGTGGGGCTCATCCCACGCATCGTCAAGGCGGATGTGGAAAGCCTGTACCCCAGCGTCATGCTGCGCTACGGCATCAAGCCCCGTGCGGACCACCTAAATGTGTTTTTGCCGACACTGGAGCGACTGCGCCGCCTGCGCTTGGAAGCCAAAGCGCGCGCCAAGCAGACCCACGGCGCAGAGGCTGCCTACTGGGACGGACTGCAGAACTCGTTCAAGATACTGATCAACTCATACTACGGCTACCTTGCCGCCCCGTTCCACTTCAACGATTTTGACGCTGCGGAGCAGGTGACGCTCACAGGGCAAGAGCTGGTCAAGCGGATTGCCGAAGAGATCGAAAGGCGCGGCGGGACGGTCGTGGAGATTGATACCGATGGCGTCTATTTCCAGCCACCGTCTGAAGTGCGAACCGAAGCGGACGAGATCGCTTTCGTGGAGCAGGCGGGTACAGTGCTGCCTGAGGGTATCCGCCTCGCTTACGACGGACGCTACAAGGCGATGCTCTCGCTGAAGACCAAAAACTATGTGCTGCAGGGCTACGACGGCAAGCTGACCTTCAAAGGGGCATCGCTGCGTTCCCGCGCGGACGAGAGGTTCGGACGCGAGTTCCTCAACAACGCCATCCGGTGGCTCCTGAACGGTGAGCCAGAGCGGGTCGCCGCCGAGTACCGTCGACTGGCACGGCAAATCCTCAACGGCGAGATAGATATCGATCAGCTCTGTCGACGCGAACGAGTCACTGCCAAGAGCAAGCAGCACACCCACCCGCTGTACCCGTTGGCAAAGCGCTTCCAAATAGGCGATTACATCATGGTCTACCGCAAGCAGGACGGCAGCTTAGGCTTGCGGGAGGAGTACGCGCACGACGAAGACCGCGCGCATTATGTGGACAAGCTGTACAAGTTCGCCATGCGCTTAGAGCCGCTATTTCCCGACTTCGATCGCCGATTTCCCAAGCCTCAGGAGCTGATTCAAGCAGAGCGGCAGCCAGGACTGTTTGATTGAACATGGTCTGCCTCCCTTTTTGGGGTATAATCCCTTTGGATGAGTCGACATGAGAAACCCACCAGCCGACGCGACTTCTTGCGCGAGGGGCTGCGCTCGTTGGTACACGCAGGTTTTGGGGGTGTGTTCGAGAAGTTGGAGCGGGTCGGCGAGCTGATGGAGCGCGGCGAGCCCAAACCTGCGCCGCTGCTGCCCGTGCTTAGTTGCGAAAGCCGCGCGTTGCATCCACTGCTTTCAGCAGGGCAGCTGAGCTTGGAGGGGTGCGGCGCACTGCTGAACGAGCTGGATATTCAGGGTGTTAGCCTCAACGATTGCCATCTTGGCAGCCTCCACCCGCGCTCATTGGAACACCTGCGCGAGAGCTTCCATCGCTATGGTGTCGCGATTACGGGCATCATGGTCTCCGAGCCTGTGAACCTGACCGACGAGGCGAGCCTAAGCCGACGACTAGACGAGATTATTGACCGCCTGCAGGCGGCGGCGGTGCTGCAAGCCCCGCTGATACGGCTGCATCTTGGCGGCGAGCGCGAGGACGAGCTGTTTGAACGCGCGGCGCAGTTCCTGCAACGCCTGCTGCCCGAAGCGCGACGACGGCGCGTGCGGATTACCCTCGAGAACCGCGACGGCGTCGGGCGACGCCCCGAACTGCTGGCAAGCCTCGTCCGTGCGACCGACCCGCGTTGGGTGGGTGTGTGCTACGATTTCGGACACGGCGCCCCCGAACGCCTCTACGACGCCGCGCGCATCCTCGCCCCTTACGCCTTCCATGTGCATGCCAAAAGCCGCGCGTTCGACCCCCGCGGCGAGGAGAGCAGCATCGAGTACGGGCGTGTACTGAGCATCCTGCGCTTTGCCAGCTATGTCGGCGCACTCTCGATAGAGTATCTGGGCGACGGCGACCCCCTCGAGGGAGTTCGTAAAACACGCGACCTGATTCGACGCCACTGGCGCGCTTATTGACGATGGACATTCTGGAGCGCGTGCGCGCGACCATTCACCAGCGGCAACTGTTGCCTCCCGAAGGCGGAACGGTGATTGTCGGCTATTCGGGCGGGGCAGACTCTACCGCGCTGCTGCACCTGCTAACGCGCCTGCAAGGAGAGTTCAATTTGCGCGTGCACGCGGCACACTTGCATCACGGCATGCGCCCTGAAGCGGACGATGATGTGCGCGTCTGCGAGGCGGTATGCGCGCAGTTAGGTGTCCCGTTGCATGTCGAGCGCGTCGATGTGCCCGCTTTGGCACGGGCGCAGCGTGTCTCGCTGGAGGAGGCGGGACGCAACGCTCGGTACGCCTTTTTCGACAGGCTGGCGACCGAACTCAACGCCGTCGCCGTCGCGCTGGCGCACACTCGCGACGACCAGATCGAGACCATCGTTATTAACCTGCTGCGTGGTACAGGACCGCGCGGGCTGTGCGGGATGCCATACCGACGCGACCGTATCATCCGTCCCTTGCTGGACGCCTCACGCGCCCAGACGCACCACTATTGCGCTGCGCAGGAACTGCCCACCGTGTTCGACCGCACGAACTTAGACCCGCGCCAACTGCGCTGCCGTGTGCGGACGGAACTCATCCCGCTGCTGCGCGACCTCTCGCCCGCCTTCGACAGGCACCTGCTGCGCCTTGCCAACATTTTGGAAAACGAGGAAGCATGGTGGGACTATGAGGTGAGGCAGGTGCTTTGTTCTACCCCCCTACTCCTTATGGTTCCCCCCGCTTCGCAAGGGGAACCTAACGGAGAGGGGCTTAGAAACTACACAGCGATTTCCCGCCTCTCCTTCACCCGCCTACACCCCGCGATGCAACGGCGCGTATTGCGCGAATGGTTGCGGGCGCACTTGGGCACGCTGCGCCTGCCGCCCTTCGAGATTCTGGAGGGTATCCGCTGCGCTGCAACCGAAGGCAAGCACACCTCGTGGCAACTGAGCGACACCGTGCGTTTAATCACCGACACAACTGCGCTGACCCTGCACACGAAACCGCTCGCTCCCGAACCCTACGAGTACCCTGTGCCGTTGGAAACGCCCATGCTTATTCCCCAAGCAGGCGTATGGCTGGAGGCGCGCCTGCTGGATGCTGTTCCCCCATCGTTGGCAGTATCCCCTGACTGCGCCTTTATCGACGCCGACGCCGTGCAAGGGCAACTGGTCGTGCGCAACGGACGCACAGGCGACCGATTCCAGCCGCTGGGGATGCCCACGCCCAAAAAACTGAGCGACATCTTCATCGACCGTAAAATTCCTCGCGCAGCGCGCGGGCGACTGCCGCTGCTGTGCGACGCAACGGGCATCCTGTGGGTGCCAGGCTATACAATCGCTGCGCGCGCCCAACTCACCCCCAACACGCAGCGCGTGCTGCACATCACCCTGTACCGAAACGACGCCGACAGCTAAGCGTCAGACTCTCCGATGGAACAGGCGTTAGCGATGGACAACCTGTACGCTGGAGCGGTAGACCGCACGCTCACCGACGAGCAACTCGCAGCGAAAGCGCGCGAGGGCGATACCGCCGCGATGGAGGAGCTCTACCTGCGTTATCGGCAGCCTGTGTTCCGAATTGTGTACCGCTCCACGCGCAACATCGACGAGGCGGAAGACATCGTACAGGATGTGTTCCTCAAAGCGTTTGAACGCCTGCACACCTTCCGCGAGCAGAGCCGCTTCAGCACTTGGCTGATGCGCATCGCACTGAACCTCTGCACCGACCGCGCGCGGATGCGTCAGCGCCGACAAGAGCTCCTGGAGCGCGAGGCGGAGCATAAGCTGGCGTGGAGCCATCCCAGCGCGCCCGACCCGATGGAGACCGCCCAGCAGAACGCCTTCCACGAAGCGTTCTACGCTGCGCTGGATCAACTGCCAGAGCATCATCGGCAGCTGATTATCCTACGCGACCTGGAGGAGATGGACTACGAAACGATTGCCCAGATTCTGGGCACGAGCGTCGGCGCGGTCAAACTGCGCGTGATGCGCGCCCGACGCGCCTTTAAAGCCCAATTGGAACCGCTGTTGCGAGCGATTGGAGAACTGGAATGAAGCGTCTGTGCCGAGAGTTGGAACGACACCTTGAGAGCGGAGCGGAGCATCTGCCCGACGCGCTGCGTGCGCATCTGGGGGCGTGCGCGAAGTGCCAGCGCGCGTGGCGACTGCATCGGGCGTATCAACGCGCGTTGCAGGCGGCGCAGAGTGAGCCGACGCTCGCCTGCGAGCTGCCGTGGTCGCGCGTGCAGGCACAGTTAGCGGCGCGTGCCGTCAGCCGACGCCCGCTGGTGTGGCTGCGCCCCGCGTTGGGCTGGGGCATGGCAGTTGCCGTCGCGCTGGCGGTCGGCGCGGCGCTGTTGACGCAGGGCAACCAGCAACCGTTGCAGGGCGAGACGCTTGCCCAAGCCCAACGGTCGGAGCCGCGCGTAGCCAATGCGCCGTCGCAGACAGACACAACGCGCGACGCGGCAGGCGCGGTCCGCATTGAAGCACAAGGCGTCGCACCCGCGGGCATTGAACTCTGCGTGCCCAATTCCCGAGTCGTCGCGCAAGCAACGCCGCGCATGTGCGACTCGGCGCGCCTGCAATCGCCCGCGCCCGAACCCCCGTCAACGGACGCTTACGCGGCTCAGCTTCACAACCCAGAAGTGCTCGCGAGGCGTCCTACCGATGAGGTGATGGGCGCGCCAGCCTCCGGCTCCGTATCGGAGCCGCCGTTCACCGTCGCCAGCTTGCCGCTGACGCCGTTCGGCGTAAACGACTCGGCGACGGGCGTGGAATATCTCCCCATAAGTTATGGTTCGCCGTCATCTTACCGTGAGGGTTCGAGTCATGAGGCTATTATTGGCTCTTTTTAGTGTCTGTTGGTGTCTGGTGAGCGTGGCGCAACAGCCGTCGCTGTTGGAGCGCGCGGGGCAGGAGGTCAGTCGCGTGGTCGAGCGTGCCCTGCCCACAATTGTGACGGTCGAGGCTCGAATCGGCAGCAGGCTGGTGCGCAGCAGCGGGTTCGTTATCGATTCGGCAGGTTTGGTAGTGTGCGCGGCGGAGGGTGTGCGGACACAGCGGCAGGTCTCGGTGTACCCGGTGGAGGGTGAGCCTGTGCGCGCTCGCGTGGTCGGCGTGGACAATATCACAGGCATCGCGCTGCTACGCGCCGAGACCGCGCTGCGACTACCTGCGCTCAGTTGGGGCGACTCGGAACGGCTGCCGCTCGGCTCGACACTGATTCTGATAGGCAACCGCAGCGGATTGGAAGGCAGCGTCACAGTCGGCACGCTGGGCGGCAAAGACCGAGTGGGCGTGCGGCGCGACAATCAGCGCGTGGTGCTGCTGCTGCAGTTCAACGGGACAGTCAGCTCGGGCGAGCAAGGCGCACCGCTGCTCGACTCGCAGGGACGCGTGGTCGGCGTTATGGTGGGTGAGCTGGCGTCCGTGGAGGGAGCGCTCATATCGCCTGTGGCAGTGGTCGGCTTCGCCGTGCCGTCCGAAGTCGCTCAGCGCGTGGTGAACGACCTGCGCACCAAAGGGCGCGCGGAACACGCATGGCTGGGCGTCGACTACCAAAGCATACCCAGCGGCGTGATTGTGCGACGAGTTACCCAGAGTAGCCCCGCGCAACGCGCAGGCATACAAGTCGGCGACTTCATCGTGCAATATAACGACAAGCCCATCCGTACCGCGTCCGACCTGACCCGCGAACTCTACTTCGCCCAGCCAAACCAGCGCATCACACTCACAGTCCTACGCGAAGGGCAACAGCTGCGTCTGACCGTCGTGCTGGGCACGCAGTCGCTCTAAACTGGTATAATTGCTGCAATGGCGCAGCACAACGGGCAACTAACCAGTCATGCGCAGCATGAAACTTGCTTCGACGAGCAGTGGCAAGCCGATCTGCGCTTGTTGGAGGAGAACCCCGACCTCAAAGTGCGCCTGCGCCTGATGTTCCTGTACGGGCGCGTCCACAGTCGGGGCACTGTGTTTTATCTGAACTGGCCGCGGCTCGCCGACTACCTGATTGAACTGTGCGCAGAAGCAATCAAGCTACGCGGGGAGTGCAACCTTGCGCTTTCGGGAGGCAAGACACCCGAAGCGCTATATCGCACCTTAGCGCGACGCTGCCAACGCCCGACCATTAACTGGCAACAGGTACACCTGTTCTGGAGCGACGAACGCTATGTGCCCCACGACGACCCGCGCAGCAACTTTGCACTGGCGTATGACACCTGGCTGCGCGCGGCGCCTCTCCCGCGCGAAAACCTGCACCCGATGCCAACCCACTATGCCGACCCAGCAGACGCTGCACGCGCCTACGAAGCGGAACTGCGCGCCCACTTCAAAGACACGGACAAGTGCCCGATGTTCGACATCATCTTGCTGGGGATGGGCAACGACGGGCATATCGCCTCACTGTTTCCAGGCGACCCCGCATTAGAAGAGACCGAACGCTGGGTGGTCGCCAGCCGCGCCCCCAGCGACCCGCAACAGCGGCTGACCCTTACCTTGCCCGTCCTGCAAGCCAATCACCTCTGCTTCCTCGTCGCAGGCAAGTCCAAAGCACCCCTCGTCGAGCAACTCTTCGCAGGGACTATCGACCCCACACTGCCCGTCGCCATTCTTGGCGAAGAGCTTACTTGGTTTTGGTGGCTTAGTGAAGAGCTCTATGCACGCGCGTTCCCGTACACACGATTGTGGTGGATATAGGAACACCGTAGGACTCTCAGCCGTCTAAATTGAGTGTGAGGAGGGACGAAGACACCGTGAGGGGAACTTTCTCGACCACTCATTCGTAGTCTCTAAGTAATGGAGACGGCGATGACCCACACGGCAGTCGCACAGAGTATGGACGATCGATTGCAGCGCGAGTTCGACGAGCTGGTGTATCGCCACTACCAGCAGGCTTACAATCTGGCATACCGCCTAACGGGCAACGCCGCCGACGCCGAAGACCTTGTGCAGGAGGCGTTCCTGCGTGCTTACCGCTTCTTCGAACGCTACGACCGCAGCATGCCGTTTATGAACTGGTTTAACCGAATCCTAACGAACCTGTATATTGACGAGTATCGCCGGCGGGGACGATTGCGCACCGTCTCCATCGATGAGGTTTATAATACCGAAGACGGCGACGAAGGCACAACCATCGACATCCCCGACGCTGCGCCCGACCCGTTGGAGCGCGCCCTCAGCAACGAGTACATCCAAGCCATCCACGAAGGCTTGCAGCACCTCTCACCAGAGTTCCGAATCGCCGTCGTGTTAGCCGACCTGGAGGGCTACTCCTACGAAGAGATTGCCGAAATCACCCGCACCTCCATCGGCACGGTGCGTTCGCGCATCCATCGCGGACGCAAGCAACTACGCGAACAGATCAAAAAACGCCATCCTAATCTTTTCGAGCGAGGTGACCTGAAATGAATTGCCGCTATGTACAGTCTCGCCTTTCTGCGTACCTAGATTTCGAACTTTCAGGCGACGAACAACAGCAGATACGGAGCCATCTGGAGGAGTGTATAGAGTGTTCATGTGAGTTTGAAAGTTTGCGTAGAACAAAGCAATTAATTCGACAGTTGCCTGTCGTGAAACCCCATGGATGCCCCGAGCAGATTCTCCTGCGTATCCGCCAGTCGCAGCCGATGCCTCCCCGCCGTGCCTTCAAGATTCGCTGGCGGGCGCCACGCCTCTGGCAATACGCAGGCGGTCTCGCGCTGGCAGCAGGGATTGTCTTGTGGGAACGCGCCCACACCCCCGACAACACCCCCACCACCAATCTCACAACGACCTATACCACCCCCGCTGCCACTCCGCTCCTGCCTGCTGTTGCTCCAGAACTCTCTACAGTGTACCGTCCCTTCCTCCAAGTCCCCTCAAGACGCTCCTCCTATCTAATCTATGAACATTCTCTTACGCCCAGCGTCTCGTATCCTGTGAATCAAACGACGGGATACCAACCAATCAGCCACTGGAACGGCATTTTCGAATCCCTAAAACCGAACAAAACATCACAGTAGGAGGTCGGTACGATGCAGAAGCGTTGGCATCTGATGTTGGGTTTGGGAGTAGTCGTGGGTGCAGGGATTACCTATGTTGTTCTCGGAGGCGGCGCGATTGCCCAAGAGCGTGCAGTGGTCGCCTTCACACCACAAGAGCGCGCGACCCTAACCAGCTTAGAATCTGCACTCACGCGCCTCGCGGAGACGGTTCAACCGACTGTGGTTCATGTACGCGCGACACAGCGACTCATCACACGCCCGCGTGAGGACAGTAACGAGTGGGAAGAGTTCCTCTTCGAATTCGGGCGCGGACGAATCCAAGTGCCTCAACCGCGCTTCGATGGACAAGGCTCTGGCGTGATTATCCGCAGCGACGGATACATCGTCACCAACGACCATGTGGTAAGTGGTGCAACTGATGTGGAAGTGACCTTCCACGACGGCACGAAAGCCAAAGGTGAGGTGCTACGCGCTCCCAGCGCAGATATCGCCGTTATCAAAGTAGACCGTACCAACTTGCCCGCCGCCGTTCTGGGCGACTCGTCCACCGTCAAGCAAGGGCAAATCGTCTTCGCGATTGGTAGCCCCTTCGGCTTGGATAACACCCTAACGATGGGTGTCGTGAGCGCCACAGGACGACAAGAGGTCATCCCCAACATGCGCGGCGCGCGTGTCTACACAGACCTCATCCAAACGGATGCTGCGATTAACTCGGGCAACTCAGGCGGTCCTCTGGTCAACTCGCGTGGTGAGGTGATAGGCATCAATACAGCTATCGTCGCGGGCGGCTTAACAGGCGGAAATGTGGGGATCGGATTTGCAATTCCGATTAACCGCGTGAAGACTATTGTACAGCAACTCATCGAAAAAGGTTCCTACCGACGCGGCTACTTAGGCGTCACGCTAAGCGATATCCCCAACGACATGAAAGACGAGCTCAAGGCGACTCAGGGCATCTTGATTCGTTCCGTCGAGCAGGGCTCACCCGCAGAGCGCGCGGGGCTTGAAGCAGGCGACATCGTCACCGAAGTGGACGGCGTGCAGGTACGCAATGAGAGCCACTTCCGCGAGATGATTGCCGACAAGGGTCCTGAAGCCACCGTCACCCTGAAGGTACTACGCGACGGCACACCTATGACGCTCAGAGCCAAGTTGGATGCGCATCCAGCTGATGTAGAAGAGCCAGCGCCCGTGCGCCCAAAGCCAACGCGCGAGCAGAGCGTGTTGGAGCGGTTGGGCATTTCGGTCGGCGAGATTTCTACGAACCTGCGCCGAGAACTGGGCGATGCGCAGGGCGTCTATGTGCACCGTGTCGCGTCCGATAGCCCTGCCGCCAACGAACTGCAGGAGGGCGATGTCATCATCGCAGTGTATCGCACGCCTGTCAAAAGTGTCGCTGAACTGGAACAGGCGTTGGAGAAGATCCCTGCAGGACGCATAGTCCGCCTGCGCGTGCTGCGCCAAGTGGAAGAGCGCACAGTGGAGACCTTAGCTATGTTCCGAATGCCCTGACCGTCAAGGCAGGGACTTCACCACAAGGGCGCGGACGACCGTGCGTTGCCGTTCGATCAGCCACTTGCGGATAGGGTGAATTCGCACGGCGTCCAGCGTCCTGCTATAGGGGATTACCGCCTGCAGCGCATTGGCGCTTACAGAAGTTCCGTGCTTACATCCCCTGCAACAGCTCCAGCATTGGGCGATCCAACTTGTGTCCGCGCCACGACTGGTACTCCACATCGGCGCGCTCGCTATCGAGGATGCCGAACGGTCCACGAAAATTCCACAGCGCCCAGCCCCAGCCTGCCTGCTTCCACAGCTCCAGCAAGTCGCGCATCCACGCCAGCACGACGGCGTGTGGGGTGTGCTTGTACGCGCCGAACTCACCGACCATCACGCCGACACCCTTACCCTCCAATGCCTTCCACGGGGTGTACCAGCGCTCCCACAGGTGCGCCCTATCCCACACCGTGTCGCCCTCGCGCAGGGGATACTCGCGCGGCGGCTCCATCTGGTCGGCGCCAGGCACCCACTCGGCGCGGTAGTGGGTCAGGCGGAAGGGCTGGTAGCCGCGCGTCGCCTGCGCCACCCGCAGCGGGATCAGGTCTTGGTTCGGCGTCATCCCAAAGTCGCGCCCGTCGCACACAATCAGACGGTCGGCGTCTTCCGTGCGTATCGCCTCCACGACGCGCTCCACGACCCTACGGTGCGACTCAGCGTCTACATTCGCAGGCTCGTTGAATAGGTTGAAGCTCAGTTGACGGTTGGGCATGCCCCTGTAGCGCTTGGCGAACTGCGTCCAGTGGTGGATGCACAGCCGTTGCGCCTCCTCGTCCTTCCAGAGGTTCAGCGGTTCAGGAGGCGAGGCAACCGTGTAGCCAGGCGCACGGTGGAAGTTAAGCATCACATGGATGCCGTACTCTTCGCCGAACTGCACAGCACGGTCGATCTCGCGCAGCTCAGCTTCTTTGAGGCGGTAGGGGTTGTCGCTCTCTGTCCAGATGCGGTAGTCCAGCGGCAGGCGCACGAAATTGAAGCCCAGCTCGGCAATCCACTCGAAATCCTTCTCCTCGAAGGGCGAGTTGCTCCATTCCAGTCCGAACTTGTTCAGTAGGTTGAACCCGCGCCAGCGCGGGAGCTTGCGCGGGGTCGCCTCAGGCAGCGCGCGTTGAGTCATAGTGAGAGGGAGTGTACCCTTTGAACCTCTCTCAAGTCTACCTCTCCCCCGCAAGCGACAAACTTCGCTCAGCAAACTCGCGAAAGGTATGATTGTAATGGGCCAACACATCGTTTACAGCCGGCAAACCCGCACGCGACCAATCTAACACTATCTCATCTAACAACACCACGGGCATCAAACCCACATATTCCGAACCACTAAACCCCAACGCCACACA
>Ga0197142_1003213_pt1 | contig 13835 bp, 10 predicted proteins | sample GBS60_MetaG_FD_148614 | JGI IMG/M metagenome (GOLD analysis project Ga0197142, IMG submission 148614) | Sediment microbial communities from Great Boiling Springs, Gerlach, Nevada, United States - GBS 60_MetaG | ecosystem: Environmental > Aquatic > Thermal springs > Hot (42-90C) > Sediment... | reverse complement strand
TGCAGAAGCCCCCAGCTCCACCCTACGACCTACTGGTACTGGACTGGATGTTGCCGGGCCTGTCCGGCCTCTCCCTCTGCCAACAGGTGCGCCAAGTGGAAAGGACTGCGTCCCGCGCCACCCCCATCCTCTTCCTAACCGCCAAAGATACCCTCGACGACCGGGTGGAAGGGCTGGACGCCGGCGCCGACGACTACCTGGTCAAGCCCTTCGAGCTGCGGGAGCTGCTGGCGCGGGTGCGGGCCCTCTTGCGGCGGGCCGCCAGCCCCGGCGAAGGGATCCCTCGCCTGCAAATTGGGGATCTGGAGCTGGATCGGGAGAACCAAGTGGCCTACCGCCAGGGGTGGATGATCCACCTCTCCCAAAAGGAATTCCGCCTGCTGGAGTACTTCATGACCCACCCTGGCCAGTTGCTCACCCACCAGCAGATCTACGAGCGGGTGTGGGCCGGCGAGGATCCCCCCAGCAGCAACGTCCTGGCCGCCCAGGTGCGCCTGTTGCGGCGTCGCCTGCGCTTGCCCGGCTCCCCCGAGTTGATCCACGCCGTCTATGGCAAAGGCTACCGCTTCGGGCCCGTGGCCGAGGATCCCTAGCAGTGAAACAGTAACTCCCCTCTCCCGCCGGGAGCGGGGCTGGGGGTGAGGGCATTACTTAGACTTGAGCTTCTCCGCCTTCTCAATGGCCTCTTCGATAGTGCCCACCAGGTAAAAAGCCTGCTCCGGCAGATCGTCCAGTTCCCCCGACAAAATGCGCTGGAAGCCCTTGATGGTGTCCTCCAACTTCACGTACTTGCCGGGCGAGCCGGTGAAGACCTCCGCCACAAAGAAGGGCTGCGACAGGAAGCGCTCAATACGGCGGGCACGGGCCACCACCAGCTTGTCCTCTTCCGACAGCTCGTCCAACCCCAGAATGGCGATGATATCCTGCAGCTCTTTGTAGCGCTGCAGCGTTTGCTTCACCGCCTGGGCGGTGTTGTAGTGCTCCTCACCCACAATGTCTGCCTGCAAGATGGTGGACGAAGAATCCAGAGGATCCACCGCCGGGTAGATGCCCTTGGCAGCCAAGCTGCGCGACAGCACCACTGTCGAATCCAGGTGGGCAAACGTCGTCGCCGGTGCCGGATCCGTCAAGTCGTCAGCAGGCACATACACCGCCTGCACCGAAGTGATGGATCCCTGCTTGGTAGAGGTGATGCGCTCTTGCAGGTTGCCCATTTCCGTAGCCAAGGTGGGCTGGTAGCCTACCGCTGAGGGCATGCGGCCCAACAGCGCCGACACTTCCGACCCGGCCTGCACAAAGCGAAAGATGTTGTCAATAAATAGCAGCACATCCTGCTTGTTGACGTCGCGGAAGTACTCCGCCATCGTCAGGGCAGTCAGGCCCACCCGCATACGGGCGCCCGGCGGCTCGTTCATCTGGCCGTACACCAGCGCCACCTTGTCCAGCACCCCCGATTCTTTCATCTCGTTGTAGAGGTCGTTCCCCTCGCGGGTGCGCTCTCCCACGCCTGCAAACACCGATAGGCCGGAGTGCTCCTCGGCGATGTTGTGGATCAGCTCCTGGATGAGCACTGTTTTGCCAACGCCAGCGCCGCCAAACAGGCCCACCTTGCCACCTCTCTTGAAGGGGGCCAGCAGGTCGATCACCTTGATGCCGGTTTCAAAGGGCTCCGGTTTGACGGTCAGCTCCACAAAGGGCGGCGCGCTGCGGTGGATAGGAGCAAACTCCTTGGCTTGCACCGGCTCACCTTGATCCACCGGCTCCCCCAGCACGTTGAAAATGCGACCCAGGGTAGCCTCGCCCACCGGCACGGTAATCGGGGCACCTGTATCCACCACTGGCATGCCCCGCACCAAGCCATCGGTAGAAGACATAGCCACAGCTCGCACGCGGTTATCCCCCAAAAGCTGCTGCACCTCAAAGGTGACTTTGACCTTCAGGCCGCTTTCGGTCGTCGCTTCCACCTTGAGAGCGTTGTAGATTTCAGGCAGCTTGCCGCTGGGAAACTCGGCGTCGATTACAGGCCCAATGACCTGAGTGATGTAGCCAACGTTGGTCGCAGTAGCGGTGGCAGTAACCATGGTCGAGGCTCAGCTCCTTGTGTGCTCAGTTGCAGTTATGGACTCAGCGATGCCGGATGGGAGTTGAAATCAACATCAGAATGGGCCATGAGTCAGCCTGGGCGGTTGGATCCCGGTAGCAAAAGCCAACGGGTCTGCCCCGGGACTTCGGTCTCACTGCTCGGTTCTCTTCTGCCCAAAGGTACCGCTTCCAGGCCCAGACAAAACCCTAGCTGATGTCTTAGGGGTTAGACTACTGGGTTTTTGAAGCGGCTGACTACCCATGCCGCCATACAAAAGCTACCACAAGGCCGTCCCAAAGGACAGGACGGGGATTTAAACCCAGTTTTTGGATCCATCGGCCTTCGGCAATGGCTTTGGCTTCCCCACCCAGTAGGGAACCTGGCTCAGTACTCAAAGGTCATCGGCGGGAAACGGGAGGAGGAGAAGCGGCCCGTGGCCGGTTCTGGAGCAGCGGCGGGATCCCGAAAGCGCTCTGCCTCCTGCTGAAAACGCTGTAGCGCTTGTTCGATTTCCCAGAGCCTTGCTTGAATCTGCCCTTGCCGTTCCTGAATGAACTCCAATTCCTGGTTGAGCCGCTGCTTTTCCACAGTGAGCTGCTGCATCTCGGCATAGAGAGCAGATTCGGTTTTGCGGCGAGGGATCGAGCGCAACTTTGGGCGGGGCCGGGAGCGGGGCACGCGGGGCAAGCTCATAACAGAACAGATGGGATCCAGAGAAAAGGGCGTTGCGCCCATCCTAGCGCGCTCTTGTAGGCCAGAGGGCCAGTGGCCTTGGCAGATATTCGGATCTAGAGACAGGAGCAAGGCATGGCCGATAGGCGCTGCCTGGAGGATTTGCGCCCTTGGCGGCAACCCTGTTCCTCGGTAGGATCCGACTTGTCTGGCATGGGGAAAAGCAATGGTCGAAACCGCAGCGGAACTGTTGCAGCGTTATGGCAGCGGTGAGCGGGACTTTAGCAACAGCCAATTGGCCGAAGCCGACCTGGCTGGTGCCGACTTGGCTGGGATCGACCTGGGCGGGGCAATCCTCCAGCAGGCCAAATTGGGCGCTGCCAACCTGGAGCGGGCCTACCTGGGCGGCGCCGACCTCAGCCAAGCCGACCTTCAGGGATCCAACCTGCGCCTGGCCAACCTGGAAAAAGCCAAGTTGCCGGGATCCCGATTGCAAGGGGCCAACCTGCGCGGCGCCAACCTGAGCGCAGCCGACCTGAGGGGTGCCGATCTCAGCCAGGCAGACCTGGCGGGGGCCAACCTCAGCGGCGCCAACCTAAAAGGGGCCAACCTCAGGGGCTGTAAACTTAAGCTGGCCAACCTGCGGGGAGCCTGTTATGACACAGCCACTCACCTAGAAGCAGATGTCGCCCCCGCCGAGTTGGGCATGGTTTCCGCCTAGCCTGCAGCTAGTTGTCCTAAGGCTCCAGATCCAAAATCTCCTGGATCTCGGCATCGGTATAGCCCACCGCCCGCAGCTTCTCCGCCACCGCCTCGATCTCCTGCGCCGACAGCGTGTGCTGGCGTACCCGATCCCAGAGATTGGCCACAATCTGGAGCAGCAAACCGCTGCTTTCCGCCTCAAACAGCTCAAAAGCCGTTGCCAACTCGATAACCTGCAACACCTCCTCGGCGCTGCCAATTGGCTGATCGAGAGATTGTTCCTCCAGATCCACCAGCAACTGGCGCAATTGATTCAGGCCCTCCCCAAGAGCAGACATACCCCAGGCTCCTCAACGGCACCTGAGCACTCACCCTAACAGGCTTGCCTGCCTGGGCAAAAGGGATCCGATGAATTCCGCGCCACCTAAGGCTATTCTGAGTAGAGGAACAATTGAGTGGCAAGCGCCAGGATTGTTGAAGGGCCGGCGAAGCGGTTCACAACAATCTACAACAACAAAAGGAGATGCACGAGTATGGCCCCAGCGAACGTCCTGCCCAACACCCCTCCCTCCCCCGCTGATGGGGGCGGTACTGCCCTAGACTACAGCAGCCCAGGGTATCGGCAGGCCTACTCCCGCATCAACGGTATTGTTATCGAAGGGGAACAAGAAGCCCACGACAACTACCTCAAGCTGGCCGAAATGCTGCCGGAAGCTGCAGAGGAGCTGCGCAAGCTGGCCAAGATGGAATTGCGCCACATGAAGGGCTTCCAGGCCTGCGGCAAAAACCTGCAGGTGGAACCCGATGTGGAGTTTGCCCGCGCCTTTTTCGCGCCTTTGCGGGACAATTTCCAAAGTGCCGCAGCGGCAAGGAACCTGGTCTCCTGTTTTGTCATTCAGTCTTTGATCATCGAGTGCTTTGCCATCGCTGCCTACAACATCTACATCCCGGTCGCCGATGACTTTGCCCGCAAGATTACCGAGGGGGTAGTTAAGGACGAGTATCTGCACCTCAATTTTGGGGAGCGCTGGCTGGGCGAACACTTTGCCGAGGTCAAAGCCCAGATCGAAGCGGCCAACGCCCAAAATCTGCCTCTAGTCTGGCAGATGCTGCAGCAGGTAGAGGCGGATGTGGAAGCCATTTACATGGATCGCGAGGCCATTGTAGAAGACTTCATGATCGCCTACGGCGAGGCCCTGGCCAACATCGGTTTCAACACTCGCGAGGTGATGCGCCTCTCGGCCCAGGGTCTGCGGGCCGCCTGACCCACCTCAACTCTGCCTGCCGATTGGTTTTCCGGCCTGGCTGGAACGTTCCCTACCCTTCCTGGGTGCGGACATGTTTTGATGGGATCCGGATGGAGCCCATAAGTATCGAAGTGAGTGAGCATCTATGTTCGGCCTGATCGGGCACCTGACCAGCCTGGCCCACGCAAAACGGGTGGCAGATAAGCTGGGGTACTCCGAATATGCGGAGAGCGACCTGGAATTTTGGTGCATGGCTCCACCTCAGGTGGTGGACGAGATTGTAGTTACCAGCATCACCGGCCAAAAAATCTATGGCCAGTACGTCGAATCCTGTTTCCTGCCGGAGATGTTGGCGGGGGGACGGGTGAAAGCGGCCTGTCGCAAGATTTTGAATGCGATGGCCTTGGCGCAGCGGCGCGGCTTGAACATCACCACCCTGGGAGGATTTAGCAGCATTATTTTCGAGAATTTTCGCCTCGACACCCTCAGGCGGGTGCGCAACATCGACCTGGAAATTCGGCGTTTTACCACCGGCAACACCCACACGGCCTATATCATCTGTCAGCAATTGCAGGCGGCGGCTCAGCGCTACGCCATGGATTTGGCAGCCGCCACAGTTGCCGTGGTGGGGGCCACTGGCGATATCGGCAGTGCCATCTGCCAGTGGTTGGTAGCCCACACTTCCCTGGCCAAATTGCTGTTGATAGCCCGCGAGCGGCGACGCCTGGAAGAGCTGCAGGCCAAACTTAAAAAAGGGGAGATCTGTTCCCTGGAAGAGGCCTTGCCCCGCGCCGATTTCATCGTCTGGGTGGCCAGCATGAGCCAAGGGGTGGCCCTCGATCCTCAGGTGTTGCCGGATCCCTGCGTGATCATCGACGGTGGCTACCCGAAAAACATCGCCTCCAAGTTGCAGCGCAAGGGGCTGTACGTGATCGACGGCGGCATGGTGGAACACTCTCTCGATATCGAGTGGAATATTATGCAGTTTTTGAATGTGGCCAACCCGGCCCGCCAGCTCTTCGCCTGCTTTGCCGAGGCGATGCTCCTGGAGTTCGAGGGCCTGTACACCAATTTCAGTTGGGGCCGCAACTTGATCACCCTAGAAAAACTGGATCTAATCGGGCAACTGTCTCGCAAGCACGGCTTCCGCCCTCTCATGCCCGAAGCCTAGATCCGGCTAGGCCGACCATCTAAAAAGCGGTAACTGAAAGGAGGGGTAATCTGAGACCAGGGGATCCCAGCCCTGGCGGGGGCAGGGATCTGGGATCGAGGCGCCCACGCCCAACTTCCCGGCCACAGGGCACCAAAAGAGTTCCCCCCACACCCAGATATCTCAACCCAGTTGAAAAGAACCACAGACAACGCCGCGAGAGAGCCACAATGTCCCAATCTTTTACCGCCCACCTCTGGCAGACGATCGAGCCCATCTACCAACAGATCTTGGATCACCCCTTTAACCAAGAGCTGGCCGCAGGCAGCCTCTCGCGGCAGCGCTTCCAGTTCTACCTGCAGCAAGATGCTCTTTATCTCGCCGATTTTGCCCGCGCCCTCGCCTTGATCGGGGCCCGTTCTGAGGGGGCTGAGCAGGTGGTGAGCTTCTTGAACTTTGCCCTGGGGGCCATTGTGGCCGAACGCAGCCTGCACGAGAGTTACTTTCGCCTCTACGACATCCAGCCGGAGACAGCCTACGCTCCTGCCTGCTTCGCCTACACCCGTTTTCTGCTGGCTTCGGCTGCCTTGGACCCCTACGAGGTGGCCATGGCCGCCGTGCTGCCCTGCTTCTGGATCTACCGCGAGGTGGGATCCGCCATCTACCGCATCGCCAAGCCCAACAATCCTTACCAACAGTGGATCGACACCTACGCGGGGGAAGAATTTGCTCAGGTGGTGCAACAGGCCCTCGACATCACCGACTCCTTGGCTGCGCAGACCACAGCAGCGATGCGGGAAAAGATGACCGCCGCTTTTGTCACCGGCTCTCGGTTGGAATGGCTGTTTTGGGACAGCGCCTACCGCCTGGAAACTTGGCAGCCCGCCTGATCCCTGCCGGGCCTGGCGGCTCAGCAAGGTAGTCATTGCCATTGCCAGTGGCTATGGAACAGCCCCTCCGCCGACCTCCAACTCCCCTCTCGAGGGGCTGGGGGTGAGCGGCAGCAACGACTACAGCCTTTGGTAAAACGTCCGGCAACTGCAGCATCTTTGCCCTCCCCACAGCTCAAAACTCGACTAGGGGGGTGGATTGCGGAGATTGGGACAACAACTGCAGCGCCTGCTCAAAGACGGCATCCAGCATCGCCTCTGTCAGCCGCTTGGTGGCTGTGTTGCGCCGGCTGGGATGGTAGGAGGCCAACAAATGCCGACCCTCTCCCAAAGGAATGACGCGGTTGTGGCCAAAGCGGGGGCGAGGCTCGAGAGGCGGAAAGAGCGCCAAGGCGTAGCGAAAGGCAAAATGGCCTAACGCTAAAACCACCCGTACCTGGGCCAGCAGCTCCAGCTCGCGCCTCAAATAGCTCAAGCAGGCTTTAGCTTCTGTGGCGGTGGGACGGTTGTCCGGCGGCGCGCAGCGCACCACGGCTGAGATGTAGCAATCCCGCAATAGCAGTCCATCTTCCCGGTGCAGGGAGATGGGTTGATTGGCAAACCCGGCCCGGTGCAGAGCGCGAAATAGCCAATCCCCGCTGGGATCCCCGGTAAACACCCGGCCTGTGCGGTTGCCCCCATGGGCTGCTGGCGCCAAGCCGATCACCCACAGCCGCGCCTGCGGATCCCCAAACCCCGGCACCGCTCGGCCCCAGTAGGTCTGCTCCCGAAAACGGGCCACCTTTCGCTGGGCAACCCCTTCTCGCCAAGCCACTAGGCGGGGGCAGCGGCAGCAAGCGACGATCTCAGCTTGTAGCGCCCCCCAGGACTGGGGATCCGTCAACGCCTCACTCTTCTTCTCCCTCATCCTCCGCCGGCTCGTCGAAGGCAGGGGTGGAGTCGTCGATGAGCTGGTCGTCCTCCAAGATCAGGCGGGGCGGCAGCTCTGGCAGCACAACAGGCTCCTCCTCTTCCTCCGGCTCCGGTTCTGGCGCGATCTCCTCGTAGGTGCTGAAGCCCGTGCCCGCCGGGATCAAGCGCCCGATGATCACGTTCTCCTTCAGGCCTCGCAGCCAGTCGGACTTGCCTTCGATGGCCGCCTCCGTCAGCACCCGCGTGGTCTCCTGGAAGCTGGCCGCCGAGATGAAGCTGTCGGTGTTCAAGCTGGCCTTGGTGATCCCCAGCAGAACGGGCGTGTACTTGGCCGGCGCCCCGCCGGTGATGGCCATGGTGGCGTTGGTCTGCTGGATTTCCCGCAGCTCCACCAGCTCGCCCGGCAACAGGACGGTGTCGCCGCTGTCGTCCACCCGCACCTTGGAGGTCATCTGGCGCACCACGATCTCGATGTGCTTGTCGGCGATCTCCACCCCTTGCGAGCGATAGACGTTCTGCACCTCGTTGACCAGGAAGCGCTGCACCTCCCGCAAGGCCAGCCGTGCGGCTTGGTCGTCGCCCAAGGTTTGGCGATGGTACTCGAAGTAGATCTCCAAGAGGTCGTGGGGGTTGGCCGGACCGTCGGTCAGCGGATCCCCCACCTGTACCGGCTGGCCATCGACCACGATCAGGTTTTGCCCCGGCAACACCGAGTATTCCGTAACCGTGCCATCCGCTTCGATGACCCGCAGATCCGGCTCTTCTCCCCGCCAGCTCAATTGCACCGTGCCGGGCCGCTTGGCCAAAACGCACATTTCCTTGGGCTTGCGGGCCTCCAACAGCTCCTCAATCCGCGGCAGACCCTGGATGATGTCCCCCGTCTTGGCGCGCTCAAACACCAAGAGAGCCAGGGCATCCCCCCGCTGCACCAGATCCCCATCTCGCACCTGCAGAATGGCACCTGCCGACACCAAATAGGGCCGCGCCACCCGCAACACCACTTGGCCATCGGCGATCTGCATCACTTGCCCCGACTCGGGAGCAGGGATCCCCGGCGCCAGCTCGTCGCCGGCCCGCACCAGCGCTCCCCCCTCGACGCTGGCTTGGCCCGTCAGAGGCACCGTCAGCAGGTCGTCGTCGGTAACCACCAGAACCCGCCGCACCACCTCCGCGCCCTGGCGGATCCCTTGCACGATCCCGGCTTTTTTGGCCTGAATCTCGGTGCGGGCGATAACACCTCCTCTGCCGATACTGTCTCCCTCGCTCACCAACAGCCGCGTGTGGGTACTCCCCTGGGTTAGATCCGCCTCCACGTCGCGGCGCAGCAGCAGGGTTTCCAGGATCACCAGTTGCAGGCGACGGATACTGGGATCCCTCTCATCTTGGATCAGCTCAATATCGGCCTTCAGTTGCGGGGCGTCGGTATCGATCTCCAGCACCAGTTGCGTGCGCAGCAGTTCTACCGGCCCCACCGACTTCACCCGCTCCCCATCCTTGAAGGGAACGCGCTGCACCGCCCGCAGGCGAATGGAGCGGCCAGACTCGCTGGTAGACTCTTGGCTGGGCACCAGCGGGCGGTCGGGGATCTCGTACTCCTGCACTGGGCGCAGCAGCAGACCTGGCCCTTCAGGAGTCTCCACCTGCTCCAGATAGACCAATCGGTCAGGGACGATGCTGCTGAGCAGCTTCTGGCCCGGCTGGATTAGGGTGCCGGTGGGTATTTCCAGGTCGGCGGGGTCGTCCACCAGATGCAGGGATCCGGGCTTGATGACGATCTCCCGCAGGATGTCGTTTTTCTGGATAACCTCGACAACACCGGCATTTTGGCAGAAGATGTCCTTGACTACCTCGGTGCCAGCTTCTACGTACTGGCCATCTTCCACGTTTAAGAGGGAGATGTCCTTGTTCACCTCGTGGGTCTCCTCCGGGATCCACAGCAAGGTGCCGCCTCGGATCACCTCGTAGCCCTGCTTCGCCTTGCCCCGCCGTGCCACCTCGACACCGGCAAACTTCACCAGGCCGCCCGTCTGGGTGCGGAAATCGTTCTCAATCAGCTCCGCCACCACCTCGTCGTTACCCACCTTGGTGCCCGGCGTAGCCTTGAGGACAAAGGTTTGCCCGCTGGCCGTATCCAGCAAAAATTGCTCCCGGCCCTGGTGGGATTCCACCCGCACCCGCGCCTCGTGCAACACCACCGCGGCGTTGATGATCTCCACCTCGCGCCCACTCTTGCTGTCGCTGCGCTCCGGTAGCCGCACAATGCCACCGTGCTCGGTTACCAGCGAGGTCTCGGCGATCACATCCCCCGCCTGCACCCGATCCCCGTTTTTCACCACCGGCTCGGCCCCTGGCGGCAGGTTGTACACCTGGCCGGACATCACCCAGATCAACCCTTGCCGCTGCGCGGTGTAGGTGGTGTTGCCCTGGCGGTCGGTTTTCTCCTCGATGGGCAGATCGGCAAAGCGGATTTCCCCCGCCAGATCGGCCACCACCTCCTTCTGGGCTTTCTCGGTGCTCTTGCGCACGGCCTTGGCCAACGCCACTTCCGCAATCAACTGATCCCGCTGCACCTGGGCCCCGTCCCGCACCAGCAGGGTGGATCCCTGGGTCATGTCGAAGACTTCCCGTTGCCCCTCCGGCCCTTCCAGGACGATTTGGTTGTTCGCTTCTAGCTGCAGGGCATCGTCGCCGTGGCGGGTGCGGAAGGGACGGGTGCGCAGGTTTTTCGGGAACCGCACCACGCCGGCAAAGGGGGCGCGAATTTGGCGGGCCACCTCCCCGGTAAACACACCTCCCGTGTGGAAGGTGCGCATGGTCAACTGGGTGCCCGGCTCCCCAATCGATTGGGCGGCGATGATCCCGACCGCCTCTCCGAGATCCACCAGACGGGAGTGGGCCAGGCTCCAGCCGTAACACATGCGGCACACCGAGCGGTTGGCCTCACAGGTGAGGGGAGAACGCACCATCACCTGCCGGATGCCCGCCTCCACGATGGCTTTGGCCAAGTCGTGATCTACCTCTTGGTTGCGACGGGCAATGATCTCCTGGGTTTGCGGGTGTACTACATCACGAGCCAGCACCCGGCCCACCAGGCGCTCCTCCAGCGACACCACCACCTTGTCCCCATCCATCAGGGGTTCCAGCAGGATCCCTTGGTCGGTGCCGCAGTCGGATTCCCGCACGATGACATCTTGAGACACGTCCACCAGGCGGCGGGTCAGGTAGCCGGAGTCGGCAGTGCGCAAAGCCGTGTCCACCAAACCTTTGCGGGCCCCATAGGAAGAGATGATGTATTCGGTAACGGTCAGGCCCTCGCGGAAATTGGTTTTAATCGGCAAGTCGATGATCTCCCCTTGCGGGTTGGCCATCAGGCCGCGCATGCCCACCAACTGCCGCACCTGCGAGACGTTCCCCCTTGCCCCCGAGTTGGCCATCATGTATACGGAGTTGAGGGGATCGTTCTGGCGGAAGTTGCTGAGCATCTCCTCCTTGATTTGGTCGTTGGTCTGGTTCCAGGTGTCAATCACCTTCTGGTAGCGCTCCACCTCTGTGATCTCGCCGCGGGTGTAGCGCTCCGTGGCTGCCTCGATCTCCGCTTCCGCCTGGGCCAACAACTGCCGCTTGCTGGGCGGAATGCGCAGATCCTCGATGCTGATGGAAACGGCAGCCTGGGTGGCGTATTTGAAGCCCATGGCCTTCAGGGCATCCGCCATTTGGGCAGTGCGGGCAGTGCCGTAGCGGGCAAATGACCAGGCAATCAGGTTGCGCAGCTCTTTTTTGCCGATTTGATAGTTGCGGAAGGGTACAGGGGGCGGCGGAGTCTCGGCTTTGGCGCCGTCAGCGGCCTGCCGGATTAAACCGGCGGAAAAGCGTCCTTTTTCGCTCATAATGCCTCAGTGATAACTCTGACAGTTCTGGACAAGGGGGTAGGGATCCTAGCTGCCTATCGACAAGGGCAACGTCCATAGGGGCAGCTTCAAGCAGACAAAATATCTTGCACCGTTTTGTTGAAGATGATCCGGCCCGCCGTGGTGCGAATGTATTGGCTGATCACGTTGCCGTCTTGATCCTCGCGGATGCGGCGGTAGTTGGTGATCTTGAGGCGGGTGCCGCCCGGCTCCTCGATAATCTGGGGCTCCGACTCTTTTTCCTCCTTGCCCAACTCCATCGGGCCGCTGTAGCGCACCCAGATTTTGCTGTGCAGGCCGATGACGCCGCGGTCGTAGGCGATGAGGGCGTCCTCCAGGCTGGCAAAATAACGATCGCCAAGGTCGGGGGCGTGGGGATTGTCCGCCGTCAGATAGTAGCACCCCAAAACCATGTCTTGGCTGGGGGTGATAATTGGAGCGCCGGTGGCCGGGGAGAGGATGTTGTTGGTGGCCAACATCAGCAAGCGCGCTTCCGCCTGGGCTTCCAACGACAGGGGCACGTGCACGGCCATCTGGTCGCCATCGAAGTCGGCGTTGAAGGCCGGGCAGACCAAGGGGTGGAGCTGAATCGCCCTCCCCTCCACCAGGATTGGTTCAAAAGCTTGGATCCCGAGGCGGTGCAACGTTGGAGCACGGTTGAGCAAAACTGGGTGGCCGTCGATTACGTCCTCCAGCACGTCCCAAACCTGCGGGTCGTTGCTCTGGATCAGCTTTTTGGCGGCTTTGATGTTGTTGACGATGCCCCGCTTGATCAACTTGTGGATCACAAAGGGCTGAAACAGCTCAATGGCCATCTCTTTGGGCAAGCCACACTGGTGCATGCGCAGGTTGGGCCCTACCACGATTACCGAACGCCCAGAGTAGTCCACCCGCTTGCCGAGCAGGTTTTGCCGGAAACGCCCCTGCTTGCCCTCGATGATATCGGAGAGGGACTTGAGAGGACGGTTGTTGGCCCCCACCACCATGCGCCCCCGCCGACCGTTGTCGATCAGGGCGTCCACCGCCTCCTGCAGCATGCGCTTCTCGTTGCGCACGATGATCTCCGGCGCCATGATCTCCTGCAGCCGCGCCAGGCGGTTGTTGCGGTTGATCACGCGGCGGTAGAGATCGTTGAGGTCGCTGGTGGCAAAGCGGCCCCCATCCAACTGCACCATCGGGCGCAGATCCGGCGGGATTACCGGCAACACCCGCAGCACCATCCACTCCGGCCGGGCTCCCGTGGCGATGAAGTTGTCGATCACCCGCAGCCGCTTGATTAGGCGCGCCCGCTTTTGGCCACGGGCGCTGGCGATCTCCTCCCGCAACTGCTCCGCCTCTTTTTCCAGGTCGATATCCTTGAGCAGGCGTTCGATGGCCTCCGCCCCGATCATGGCCCAGTTCTCCGGCAGTTGCAGCTCGGATCCCTCCTCGTACATCTGATCCTCGATCTCGAGGTATTGATCCTCGGTCAGCAACTGCTTGTAGGAGAGGTTGGGAGCGTTGCCCGGATCCACCACCACATAGGCGTTAAAGTACACCACCTGCTCCACGTCCCGCAGCGGCATGTCCAACAGCGTGGCAATGTGGCTAGGGATCCCTTTCAGGTACCAAACGTGGGTGACCGGGGCGGCCAGTTTGATGTAGCCCATGCGGTGACGGCGCACCCGCGACTCGGTCACCTCCACCCCGCAGCGCTCGCAAACAATGCCGCGGTGCCGCACCCGCTTGTACTTGCCGCAGTGGCACTCCCAATCTTTGGCCGGCCCAAAGATGCGCTCACAAAAGAGGCCATCCATCTCCGGCTTGAGGGTCCGGTAGTTGATGGTCTCTGGCTTGGTGACTTCTCCCACCACTTGGCCGTTGGGCAGGGTGCGCTGGCCCCACTCCATAATCCGCTCCGGAGAAGCCAGCCCAATCTTGACATAGTCAAAGCGCTGATCTGTTCTGGCCATTGCCATTTCTCCTAACTTGCTGCCCTAGCACCTACAAAGCAAGGGAAGAGGAACTACACCCCCCCTCTCCTGAGCTGAATGGGATCCCAGCCGTCCCCAGTATCAATCAAAAATCGTCCTCCTCCTCCCTGTCTTCGTCTTCCTCGCGGCTGCGGCTGGCTAAGGTAAAGGTTCCTCCTGCCGCTGGAGAAAGATCCTCGGATGTAACGGATTCATAAGTGGGCCGCGAGGGGGTGTGGCGGTTGGAGACATCGGCCATCAGATCCACCTCCACATCGCGGGTCTGGCCATCGCTGTCCACCTCCACCTTATGGACAGA
>Ga0197142_1003212_pt1 | contig 13841 bp, 13 predicted proteins | sample GBS60_MetaG_FD_148614 | JGI IMG/M metagenome (GOLD analysis project Ga0197142, IMG submission 148614) | Sediment microbial communities from Great Boiling Springs, Gerlach, Nevada, United States - GBS 60_MetaG | ecosystem: Environmental > Aquatic > Thermal springs > Hot (42-90C) > Sediment... | reverse complement strand
TGTTTTACTCAGAGTACGATCCCCGCTCCCGTCGCCTCTGTTTCAGCAACGCCGCCCACAACCCCACCCTCTGGTGGCGGGCCCGCACCCGCGACATCCAGCCCCTAGACACAGAAGGAGCGCTGATTGGCTTAGAGGAACACAGCCAATACTCGGAAAGCTGCGTGCAACTGCAGCCGGGAGATGTTGTAGTCTATTACACCGATGGCTATGTCGAGGCCGCCAATACCCGCGGGGAGCGGCTAGAGACCTCAGGCTTGATGGACGCCATTCAACATGCTGCCAGTCGCTACGAGTCGCCCGAGGAGATCTTGGAGAACCTTTTTGAGCAGATGGACGCCTTCCGGGGCCGCCAGGGATCCCGTCCTGTTGTCCCAGAGCCGCCGGCGGATCCGGAGCTCTTGTTTCAGGATGAGATTTCCCTGCGGCCTGAGCCGGTGGACGATACAACGCTGGTGGTGTTGAAAGTATTGCCCGATTCTGAGCCAACCTAGCTACGAAGGTTCAAACTAAGGGTACTCTCTAGGTAGGGAAGCCTCTTGGGTGGTGGCCCGCTTTCCTAGTTGACCTTTGCCTGAGGTATAAGCATGCACTTCACTGCTCCTGGCTCCGAGCTCTCCTCGGTTTACTTGCCGGCCTCCCCGGCCTTGCAGACGGAAGTGATTGTCGCCCAGGTGTTCCGGCAGGACGTGCTGGCCGATATCCGCAGGGGTTGGAACAACTTCGTGGAATCGGGCCAAATTTGGGCGCTTTTGATAGGAATCGTGGCGGGCTACATGCTCAAGAGCATCACCAGCTCCCACTAGAGGCGGTGGCGCTCGGATTCCTTGGCCCTGAGGTGGCGGCGCCTTGGCCGTCGCCGCTTTGCTTACTTTTTTTAGACGAGTCTTTCTGTGGTGGTCGATCCCTATCCTCCTTCCGAGTCCATGTCCCAGCCGACGGCACCTTTCACCCCGCGCCCCTGGAGTGGACGCTTTGCGGGATCCCTGCACCCTAGGATTGCCCGCTTCAACGCCAGCATCGGCTTCGACATTCGCCTGCTGCCCTACGATGTGGCCGGATCCCTGGCCCACGTGCAGATGCTGGGGGCTTGCGGCATCCTAAGCCGCACAGAGGCAGAGCAAATTCGGCAGGGGCTGGAGCAGATCCAGAAGGAAGTTGCCGAGGGCATCTTCCAGCCTGACCCTGAGGCGGAAGATGTCCACTACGCCGTCGAGCGCCGCCTGGTGGCCTTGGTGGGGGAAGTGGGCAAAAAACTGCACACGGGGCGCTCCCGCAACGACCAAGTGGCCACTGACCTGCGCCTCTACCTGCGGGATCAAATCGACGCTATCCGGCACTTCCTCTGGGAGCTGCGGGGGGTTTTGTTGGACTTGGCTGGCCAGCACGTGGAGACGCTCCTACCTGGCTACACCCACCTGCAGCGGGCCCAGCCCATCAGCTTGGCCCACCACCTCCTAGCCTACGAAGAAATGCTCTGGCGGGACTGGCAACGGTTGGGGCGGGTGCGGGAAGAGGTCAACGTCTGCCCCCTGGGATCCGGGGCCTTGGCCGGCACTTCCTTGCCCATCGACCGGCAGCTTGTTGCCCATCTGCTGGGGTTTGAGCGCATCAGCGCCAACAGCCTGGATGCGGTGAGCGACCGCGACTTCCTTGTGGAGTTCCACGCTGCCGCCAGCCTGATTCTGGTGCATCTCAGCCGTCTCTCGGAAGAGATCATCCTCTGGGCCACGCAGGAGTTTGGCTTTGTCGCCCTCACCGATGCCTGTGCTACCGGCTCCAGCCTCATGCCCCAGAAGAAGAATCCCGATGTGCCGGAATTGGTGCGGGGCAAGACAGGGCGGGTGTTCGGCCATCTCCAAGCTCTGCTGGTCACCTTAAAGGGGCTGCCCCTGGCCTACAACAAAGATTTGCAAGAGGACAAAGAGGGGCTCTTCGATACCGTCGATACTGTGAAGGCTTGCTTGGAGGCGATGACAATCCTGCTCCGGGAAGGGATCCAATTCCAAACCCAACGCATGGAGGCCGCCGTACGGGAAGATTTCTCCAACGCCACCGATGTGGCCGACTACCTGGTGCGCAGAGGGATCCCCTTTCGCACCGCCCACGATCTAGTGGGCCAGATTGTGCGTACCTGTGGGGCAGAGGGGATCCTGCTGCAGGATCTGCCCTTAGAGCGCTGGAAAAGCTTTCACCCGGCCTTTGAAGCGGATATTCTGGCAGCCATCGATCCCCAGCGGGTAGTGGCGGCGCGGCTCAGCCCTGGAGGCACTGGCTTTGCGGTGGTGCGGGAAGCCTTGCAACGGGCCCAGGCCCGCCACCGACAGGCAGAGCCGGCAGAAGAACCCCCACCGAACCCCCCCTCTCCTGGTTCCGGGCTGCCCTTCGAGGGCTGAGCAGTGGCCCTCCCTCCCGCCCTCTTCCCCTCAAGGAGAGGGGAGCCACGCCGCCCATTCCGGCTTGCCCCCTCTGTCCGCGACCCTAGGAGCGACCCCCCAGCCATTGGCCTCGAGAAACCGGAGGAAGGATGCGAGCCAGAGCCATCTCCCCACCCCCCTCTGCCCTAGGAGAAGTGATGGAGGCCAACACCACAACCTTTGTGGCCCAGTGCCTAGAGCCGGAACGCCTGACCTTCCCGACCCTGCCCGCCCTCGGCAGTTGGATCCGCTCCCAAGACGAGGAGACCGGCAACCTAATCTATGGGGTGGTCTGCTACGCCGCCATGACTCCCGTCGATACGGTTCACCGCCCCAGAGCGTTGGGCCTCTCCACCCAGGAGCTGCGGGAGCAGCAGCCCCAGATTTTCGCCATGTTGCGCAGCGATTTCCGCGCTGCCATTGTCGGCTTCGTTGGCGGGGGGCGAGTTTATCAGTATCTGCCGCCGCGCCCGCCCCAGATCCACCAGCCGGTTTACCCCTGCTCTGAAAGCGAGGTAAGGGAGTTTTGCCGCTCTTTTGAGTTTTTGCGCACCCTGCTGCGTGTCAACGGGATCCCCAGCGACGAGTTGGTGGCCGCTGTTATCCGCCAGACTTACCGGATCTTGAACCGGGATCGCCACTGGTTGGTGCAAGCAGGGCGGCAGTTGAGCTCGCTGTTGCGGGACGATTACGAACACCTCAGCGCAATTTTACGAAAGATTGAAGCCTAAGCGAAGAAATATTGAGAATAGTCCTAAATCCCGCCGAAATTTCATCTGAGGGTGATAGCCTGAGGCGAAATCCTTGTGAATGATCCCTTTTGTACCCCATTTCTTGCGTCAAAATGTTTAACAAATTTAATTCCTCTGACAAACCCTCCAAAGGCAACTGGGCAGGTCGCACTTTTTCCGCTGCTGTAGGCGCTTCGGTGGCAGCGGCTGTTTGCATGGCTCATGGCCAGCCGCCCTTCCTATCGCTGCTGGTGGCCAGTTGTGCAACGGTGTTTACCCTCGTTTGTGACGAGATGGGCTGGATATAGGCTCGGGGCCAGCTTTGGGCTTTTAGCCCGTCTGAGGCAACCATCGAACGACAAGATACCCACGGATCCAACGCCGCTAAGAGTCTCTCTGTAGGATGCGTAAGCATCTCTCCGCCGCTGCGCAATTTGTCTCGGCAGGCCGTAGTCCTCGGCAAGCTATTGGAGGGCAGCAAAAGAGGGCGGATGCGGATCCCTGTCTCTCCAGGCTTTTGGCTGGATCTAGAGGCTCTGGTAACTGTCGCCAGCCTGGCAGCCTCCAGGCCCACTTGGGCGAGGTAGGCAGGGATCGAGCAGCGCTGTTTGGTTTTGATGTTTTTTGCCGGATCCCTGCCCAGGGCTGGCTTCGGCGAAGCAAAGGGTGGAGCAATCGGGGGTTAAGATCGGGGGGAGCGCCGAAGGGGAAGCGCCCTCTGCTGGTTTCTCTTTGCCTAGAGTTGGCCCCAGGGACATCCCCATCTCCAGAGGCTGGGCTGCCGCAACTTGAGAACCAGGCAGGCCGGAGACTCCAGTCCCAGTCAGGCCCTTTCCAAAACCTGATTTGATGGTCGATCTGTCTGGAGCCGGGCCAGAGCTGCTCGCTTCCCCCAAGCGCCGATGCCCTTGAGCCTATGACCTCCCTTCCTCTGGTTTCTGTGATCTTGGGCACGCGGCCCGAAGCCATTAAGCTGGCTCCGGTAATCCAGGCCCTGCGGGCCAGTCCCCACCTGCGCACCGAGGTGATCCTGACAGGGCAACACCGGGAGATGGTGGATCAGGTGATGCGGCTCTTCGGCCTACGGGCGGATCGGGATCTGGAGATCATGCGTCCCCGCCAAAGCCTGACCGACATCACCGAAGCCACTTTGCGGGGTCTAGAACCCTACTTGCAGGCGCAGCGGCCCCAACTGGTTCTGGTGCAGGGCGATACCACGACCGCCTTTGCCGCTGCCCTGGCCGCTTTCTATCAACGCATCCCGGTGGGGCACGTGGAAGCCGGCCTGCGCACCGACGATCTCTACCACCCTTTTCCCGAAGAGGCCAATCGCCGTCTCATTTCTCAGTTGGCCAGCCTGCACTTTGCCCCCACCCCGCAAGCGGTGGATAACCTGAAGCGAAGCCACGTGATCGGCTCCATTTATTGCACCGGCAACACTGTTATCGATGCCCTGCTGCAGGTGGCCGCCCACGGGATCCCTTGCCCCATCCCCGGCCTAGACTGGCAGCGCTACCGCGTTTTGTTGGTTACTGTGCACCGGCGGGAAAACTGGGGGGATCCCTTAATAGCCATCGGCCAGGCTCTGCTGCAGATTTTGGCGGAGTTCCCCGATACGGCCCTCCTCTTGCCTCTCCACCCCAACCCCGCGGTGCGGGATCCCCTGCAGGCCCTGTTGGGATCCCGGGAGCGGGTTTTTCTGACCGAGCCCTTGGACTACCCCTGCTGGGTAAGCGCCATGCAGCGCTGCACCCTCATCCTCAGCGATTCCGGCGGCATTCAAGAGGAGGCCCCCGCTTTGGGCAAGCCGGTGCTGGTGCTGCGGCAGACCACCGAGCGCCCTGAGGCGATTGCTGCCGGCACCGCCCGCCTGGTGGGCACCCATCCCGAAAAGATCCTGGAGGCGGCCCGAGAATTGCTCACGGATCCCCAGGCCTACGCCCGCATGGCCCAGGCCCAAAACCCCTTCGGCGACGGTACCGCTGCCCGGCAAATTTGCCACATCATCGAGAGGCAGTTTAACTCGCCCAGCTCACCAGAATAAGGCCCGCAGAGGCCCAGACTGTTGTGGGGAGAACCGTTGCCTGCTCTTCCCTTTCTTAGAATGCGGCTGCTCCAAAAACTCTACAACTCAAAAAGTCAGTCAACTGAGGAGGCCGACTATGAGCAAGACCCCAACTGGCACCACTGTTGTTCGTGTGCCGATCGTGGAGGCAACCCCCGAAAATGTGCGGCCCTTCGGCCAACTGCTAGGGGATGATGTGGCCCATCCCGGTTTAGGGATCCCCTTTTATCAGGGGCGCGTTTTAGAAGGGCAAAACATCGACTTCCAGTACACCGGCAAAGCCGTCATCCGCACCGCCAAGATCCTGCCCGGCTACCCGGCCGTGGTCTGGCTAGAGCGCCACCTGCGTATGACCCAGTTGTTTATTGCCTTGGGACAGGAGCCATTCATCATGGTCATGGCTCCCCCCAACCACCCCAAAACTCTCCCCGACCTAGACAAAGTGCAAGCCCTGCGCTTCCCCCCTGGGCACGGGCTGCTGCTGCACCGCGGCACTTGGCACGATTTCCCCATCGCCTGCGAGCGCCCCGTCGTCGTGCTGACCGCCAACTCCGAAGAAGTGGTAGAGGCCCTGGCCAGCATGACGACGGCCCAGGAAATGGATCAGGGGGACGTGTTTAAAATCTCCCTGCCCCAGCGGCTGAACGCCGAGATCCATCTGCAGCCGCTCTAAGCCCATGGGCGGATCCCTGACGGTAACCCCCCACCGACTCTTTCGGCGCGGAAGCCTTCGGCTTTAGCTGTGGGGTAGTTTGCAGAATACCAAAACCTCAGCATTAAGAATTGGCGGTCGGTCTGCCAGGCTCTAATTGGGAGGGGTGAGTATTCTCGAATACTCCGAAAAGAAAACACAAGGTTAGCTTTTAGGCAAGCGCAAGCTTGGCTCCGACCGAAGGGCGCTGGGGGCAACAGTTCGCTCTAATTTGGGCTCTATCTACTAGGTGTTCGGGAATACGTACCCTTCGATAGGAACCTCGCTTGTACAAAAGAGGGAGCTTAACTGCAAGAGAAGATTCATAAGCAAAGTACGAAACGTGAAAGCGCCCAGATCATCCCGATGAGGCTCTTTTTGGGAGCCGCATCTGTCTAGAGGATCCACAAACGTCTTCACCGTTGGCATCCGAGGAGAGTTGCCTTATATTAAATCAGCTAGCATGTTCGATATTTGCCAGAATTAAGCTATCCTGAGGGCTGACATGCCGTCCAACAATTGGTCAGACTTCCATCCTTCCAATCCTGGGCAAGGTCTGGAGCAAGCCCAGTCAACGCCTTCCCACTGGAGTGAGCGCTACATGGGGGAGGATCCTCAGGTCGAGTATGAGAGAAACGGAGCCCAGACCAAGGCGGCGGGTCATCCAGAGGAGAACATGCTGAGCAATGCCGCGAAAATTAAGGTGGTCGGTGTGGGGGGTGGAGGTGGCAACGCGGTCAGTCGGATGGCGGCCAGCAACCTCAAGGGCGTCGAGTTTTGGAGCATCAATACGGATGCTCAGGCTCTCGCTCAATCCTCAACGGTGAACCGCCTGCAAATCGGGCAAAAGTTAACCCGAGGGCTGGGGGCGGGCGGCAACCCGGCCATCGGTCAGAAAGCTGCCGAAGAGTCCAGCGAAGAAATTGCGGCCATTCTCAAGGGGGCGGACCTGGTCTTCATCGCTGCCGGCATGGGAGGGGGCACCGGCACAGGTGGGGCGCCGGTCGTGGCCCAGATCGCCAAGGCCAGCGGTGCCCTGACGGTGGGGGTGGTGACGCGGCCCTTTTCCTTTGAGGGCAAGCGGCGCACCAAGCAAGCCGAAGAGGGGATCCAAGCGCTACAGGAGGCGGTCGATACCCTGATCGTGATCCCCAACGACAAGTTGCTCTCGGTGATCTCAGAGCAAACCCCTGTGCACGAGGCCTTTCGCGTCGCGGACGATGTCTTGCGCCAGGGGGTGCAGGGTATCTCGGACATCATTCTCATCCCCGGCATGATCAATGTGGATTTTGCCGATGTGCGCAGCGTGATGGCCGATGCCGGCACCGCCCTGATGGGCATTGGCATGGGATCCGGCAAGTCCCGCGCCCGCGAAGCCGCCATTACCGCCGTGTCTTCTCCCCTACTGGAAACTTCCATCGAAGGGGCCAAGGGCGTGCTCTTCAACATCACCGGCGGGCTGGATCTGTCGTTGCACGAGGTCACGGTGGCGGCCGAGATCATCGCCGAGGCCGTGGATCCGGAGGCCAACATCATCTTCGGCACCGTGCAAGACGAGCGTATGCAAGGGGAGGTGCGCATCACCGTCATCGCTACCGGTTTCGACCGATCGCGGGCGGCAACCAGCGCTTTCGCAGCCAAAACCGCTGTTGCCAACGCCAACAAGGTGGGGACGCGCAAGCCCACCTTTTCCGGCTCTGAGCCGTCGCCTCGGCAGCCCCCTGAGCCTGAGCCCCCTGCTTCCGGGGGCTTGGACATTCCCGAGTTTTTGCGCCGCAGACGTCCTCCTTCGTAGAGTAGAGTGAGGGGATGCAGCTATCCTGGTGCCGGTAGCTAGGAGTGGGGAGTGCTTTGGGGTCAGGCCATGAACATTGTTGTCTTAGCAGGGGGCCGTTCGGCAGAACGGCAGATCTCTTGGGTCACGGGCAAAGCCTGTAAGCGGGCGCTGGAGGATCTGGGGCATCGGGTAAAGCTGATCGACCCCGAGGAGGATCTGCCGATGCGCCTCTGGGAGGAACGGCAGGCTGGCTGCGACTTCGTTTGGATTGCCCTGCATGGCCCTGGCGGCGAGGATGGGGTGGTGCAGGGGATGCTGGAGTGGCTGGGCCTGCCCTATCAGGGATCCGGGCCGTTGGCCAGTGCCCTAGCCATGGACAAGCTGGTCTCCAAGCAGATCTTTCGTGCCGAAGGGATCCCCACCCCTGAGTGGCTGGCCTGGGATGAGGAAAAGCCGCTCTCCTGGGCCGAGTGCGTGGCGCGATTGGGATCCCCGCTGGTAGTGAAGCCCAGTAACAGCGGCTCGACGGTGGGGATCAGCATTGCGCGGGATGAGGTGTCGTTGGCTAAGGGGCTGGCGCTGGCCCGATCGGTCTCGTCGCGGGTCTTCCTGGAGCGCTACATTCCCGGCAAGGAGATCACCCTCTCCATCCTTTCCAGTCAGGTTCTCCCGGCGATTGAGATCATCCCCGCTCAGGGGGATTTTTACGACTACGAAGCCAAGTATGCCCCCGGCGGCTCGCGGCATTTGATCCCCTGTTCCCTCAGCGCGGCAGGGTTGGCCCGCTGCGAGGCGGCAGGGCTAAGGGCCTATCAGGTGTTGGGATGTGAGGGCCTGGCACGGGTGGATCTGCGGGTGGATGCCGACGAGAACCCCTGGGTGCTGGAGGTGAACACCCTGCCCGGCATGACCCCTACTTCGCTTTGCCCTGATGCGGCAGCGGCGCTGGGCTGGACGTTTACGGAGCTGGTGGAGCGGATGCTGCAGGATGCCCTGCAGAGGGCGGCTTCGACTCGCCCAGCCCCGTCTGGATCCGGGTCTTCTCCAATGGGCTCGCCGGCCTGATCCCACATCTGGGCAGGACACGCCGGCTTTCTAGAAGAAGACAAACACCAAAACAGCCAGCCCAATTCCAACAACCAGCAGTGCCCCTGCTGGCCACAGCCAGGCAATACCGGCTCCGCCCTTGCCAGCAGCTTGATTGCCGGGATCCGTTTCTACAGGACTAGGCTTTGGGCTGGCCGCATCCGGGACGACAAGCGTCAGATCCTGCAGCAGCCGATTGCCCTGCTTTTCCAGCACAAGCGTGGTCTCCTCAGCGCCCAAGAGAGGATCCCGCAGCGGCTCGGTCTTCTGCCACTCGTATTCGGAATGCCCCGACGCGCGCCCATAGACCGTCACCTGTTCCAGGCCGGCCAGGCCCAGAGCCTCCAGCACGGCTCGCACCTGTTGGGTGAGATGGGGGTAGTTGAGCTGGGTTTGCGGGGAGCGGTTGAGGAGAACGTGCAGGTGAGCTTGGCGACGCTTGACGGCGATCTTGACAGGGACGGCCAAGCGAGCCTGCAACGCCTGGGCAATCTCAGCTTCCGTCATCGAGTTTTATCCCGCTGTAGGCAAGCCAATTCTAATACAGCCGTGGAATAGGGGTTGGGAGTGGGAGCAACGGCTTCAAGGTAGAATGTATCCGCATCTCCGGGGAGACATCGGCTTGCCAAGGAGTGATTCCCCAGCGGATCCCGCTATACAACTGGCAGTCTTATGCAGGAAAAAACCATTGTCCGCAACTACTTCAACACGGTCGGCTTCGAGCGCTGGCGGCGCATCTACGGCAACGAGGAAGTCAATTTCGTCCAAAAAGATATTCGACTGGGCCATGCCCGCACGGTCGAGACGGTGCTGCAGTGGCTGGGGGATCCCTCCGGTTTGCGCATTTGCGATGCTGGCTGCGGAGTGGGCAGCCTCAGTTTGCCTTTGGCCGCCCGCGGGGCCCAGGTGTTCGCCAGCGACATCTCCGAGCAAATGGTGAAGGAAGCGCGTCGCCGCCAACAGATGGAGCTGGGATCCACGGACAACCCCCAGTTTCAGGTTTTGGATTTGGAGGAACTGACAGGGGAGTACGATGTCGTCGTCTGCCTGGATGTGATGATCCACTATCCCGAAGCCGACGCCCTGCGCATGCTCAGGCACCTGACCCGCCTGGCCAAATCCCGGTTGATCTTCAGTTTTGCTCCCAAAACCCCCTGGCTGACGCTGCTGAAGAAAGTGGGGGAGTTTTTCCCCGGCCCCAGCAAGACCACCCGCGCCTATCAGCACCGCGAGGCGACGCTGGTGAGCCACCTTACTGAGTGGGGCTGGAAAGTGCAACAACGGCAAACCATTCAAAGCCGCTTCTACTTTGCCTGGCTGCTCGATCTGGTGCGGTGAAGCCGCCGCCCAGTTACAGTCGTTTCCAATGGCAATGAAACCGTTCGTTGCCTCGATCCCTACCTCCCCTCTCCCTCAGGGAGAGGGGCTGGGGGTGAGGGCTGACTCCCTGAGGGAGAGGGGCCGGGGGTGAGGGCTGACTCCCTGAGGGAGAAGGGCTGGGGGTAGTCGTGTCGGGTAGTTTACTTAAGGTTATCCGCTTGCTCCGGCAAGTCGGGATCTGCCAACTTTAGGAGGGCAAGCCGCGCATCATCCCGCACTCCCCAATCGGGATCGCAGCTGGCGCTTGTCAGCAACTGCCTTTTCAACATCGCGTAAACGGTGGGATCCTCGAGAGCCAATTTCACCTGTTGCCCGAGGATCCCCAGGCTCCAGGCACAGTTGCCGCGGACTGCCGCCACCGGATCGTGGGCCAAACCCCGACAGAGGGCTGCCGCTACCTCCTGCAGAGCCGGGCCGGACAACACCTGAGCTTGGGCCAATTGTCCGAGGGCGCTGGCCGCCCAAAGCCGCACTGCCGCGATATCTTCAGCCAATACTTCCAGCAACACCGGATAGGCGCGGGGATCCTTAGCATTGCCCAGGGCCCACACCAGGCCTTTGCGCACATAGCCGTTCCAATCCCGGCGCAGGCCTTGGATCAGCACTTCCACCTCAGCGGGATCCGGATTGCGACCCAGGGCATAGGCCGCTCCCACCCGCACCAACGGGCAGGGATCCCTGAGCAAAGCCAATAGGCGCGGGATGGCACGAGGTTCTTCGATCTCACAGAAGGCGCGGGCTGCCTGCATCCGCAAACGGGGATCCGGATCCTGCAACTGCTGCAGCATCCGCCCCACATCCACCTCCGGCGGCGAGTGAGGTGGCAGCTCGTCTAGGGGTTCAAGAGGAGAAAAAGCGTCTTCATGCATGAAAAGGCGCCCACAGGTTGCTGGAGAGGGCGAGCACAAAACTCTCCCCTCCCCAAGCCACGACAGCCGAACCAGCAGCAGAGCTGCTGCCTATCATAAACCGTCGGGGGCCGCCGTCTGATCTGCTCCTGCTGGATACCTGAGCAAGTCCGCTCCTTCCAGCACCCGCGCCGAGCGGATTACATCCCCCACCTGGAGGCGCTCCACCCACTCCATCCCCTCGATGACATAGCCGAACACGGCATAGCGCCCATCCAGGATCGGCAGAGCAGAGAGGGCGATATAAAACTGGGAAGAAGCCGAGTCGAGAGGGCTGGAACGGGCCATGGCCACCGCCCCCAAGCGATGGGGCAAGGCCAGCTTGCTCAGGGCGATGGGATCCTCGATCAACGTGTTGTAGCGGGGATGAGGCTCCCCGCGCACCTGGATCTCCAAAGGGATGGTGCGCAAGCGGTTGCTGCCCGGCTCGGTGGCGCCGCCGGTGCCATCCCCCCGCGGATCCCCGCCCTGCACCACAAAGGGCTGGGGATCTTTCTCCACCCGATGGAAGGTGAGACCGTTGTAAAAGCCCCGCTGCACCAAATCCACAAACTGGCCGGCAGTAAGGGGCGCCTCCTCCCCGTGGATCTCCAAGAGAACCTTGCCCACTCCTTCGGCAGTTTGCACCTCTAACTCCACCACTGCCTTCCCTTGCAGTTGCGGGCGATGGGCGTAGGCCGCTGGGATCCCAGGTAAAGAGTTGGAGGAGAGGGGTGTACGGCGACAAGCGAACAGACCGAGACAGAGGTACCCCAAAGCTAAGCCCAATCCCACTCTGCCGCGGCTCATTCGCCCCAGCTTGGCGAATTTCATCTGCCCCTTCTCCCTTTTTCTTTATCGATCCAACCTTCCACGGGGATCCCTCTCCAGACAAAAGAGAGATATCTAGATCCGTTGCGACAACCCCAATTGTAAGGTGACGCTTTGAGCGCCATTGCTTACCCTCACCCCGTAGGGGCTGATGGAGGTAACCCGCCACTCTGCTTTCACCGCCTGGCCAACCGGCACCTGTCGCACCACGTTGTCAATCAGAATCAGAGCCTTGGGATCGCCTGGATCGTGGATCAACCCCACCAGCTTCATCTGCGGCACAGGCTGGGCCCGGATCCGCGCCAACGCCGGCGGAGCGGCTACCCTCGGGGGAGGAGGAGCACTGGTTGCCGCTGCAAGGGTAGGAGCGGCAGCCACCGGCGGAGTTGCAGAGAGTGTTTTCGCCTCCGGCTTGGCCAAGGTTGTCCCAGGTGGCTCCTGAGACGAAACTTCCTCAGAAGATGGATCTCGAGGAGTTTCATCTCCCGCAGATGGGGGCAGGGATGGTTCCTGGGCCAGCAGGAAATCGGAGTTGGGAGAATCGGGGGCCTTAGTTAAAGGATCCCTCAGCCAAGGAGGATCGGCCTGAGAAAAGACTCCCAGCCGGGGGCGCAGGGTCATCCAGAAGGCTAGCCCTGCCACCAGAGTGGCCGCCAAAGCCAAACCCAGTAGGATCCCTGAGGCAATAGAAGAGCGCCGCAAAGGCAGCGGCGGGCGCGTGCCCCAATAGGGGTACTCTTCCACCAGCCCTTCTTCAAGGCTGTGCTCCAAATCCTCAAGCAGCTCATCCAGCAGGGAATCTGCTTGGCTCGTGTAACCCAATGCAGCCCAAGGAGAACGACGGCTCCTGTCTGCCGAAGCATCAAACCCGGACATAGAACCTCCCTTGGCGGTGAGACCCCTAGCCGACAGCAGCCGTCTTCTCACCCCAGCGCCCTCACAGGAGCCGCATTTCCGGGTACTCGGTCAACAGCGCCTCTGCCGACAGGGTGTCTCCTTCCAACTGCGGCGTCCACAGCACTTCGATGGCCACAATTCGCTCCGCCGGAATGGAGGCCAACTGCAGCAGGCACTGCCGCAGATCCGCCGCAGATTTAACTACAGGTAGTGTACCTGAGTTGCCTCGATACGCAACTAGTAGAGTAACGACCAGATACTCGCCGACATCCGGGATTCCGGCAGCAGCGCGTTTCAGAACTGCTTGGGGAACCTGCTGGATCTGGTTGTTGCGGTTGCTGAGGGTTTCGGCGCTGAACTTGCTGCGCTCCTGTAGGGAAGCTTGATAGAACAGAGACTCGGCGCGGGAGAGGGGCAGCTTCTCTGCTTGGGCATGACCATAGGCCCAGTAGTCGCTGTAGCGCATCAAGCCGAGGGTGACCTCTTGCAACAACTGGCTCAGCCCTTCCGGCGATTGGGTATCCGCTTCCAGAGCCAGGGCGTTCATGTCTTTTTGCAGTTGTCGGGCGCTGGCCAGCAGGCCCACTTTTACCTGAGCCACCGTTACCGGCAGGTCAGCAACCCCCTCGTCGCCATCTTCAGAAACAGCCGAGCGCAAGCTGCGCACCAGAAAGCTACCGGCCCCAATCAAGAGCAGCAGTGTCAGCAGGCCGCCACCACCACCCCAGAAAAAGGGCACCACTAGGGGAAATCCAAACCCCCCTCCATAGCTGGGGTACACCGGAGCCGAGCGGGGGGCAGAGAAGGTCGGAGAGCGGAAAGAGCCACCGCCAATGCGACCACCACTGCGGGCCCAGACAGTACTGACAGGAGCCAAAGCCAAGATCAAGGCCAAGGCAACGGCTAGCAAAGGCCGGCAGACGCGACCAATTCGTTTCAGCATGTTCACGGTGTTTTTGTCCATCACGGGGCTAGTCTTCCTCAATTGTATGCTCTTTCCCTAGACAGCAGAGGGCAGGGATCCGATCCCCCAGCCGGCTATTTGAGGTATTCAATCCCTATCGAGATTCTTCATCAAT
>Ga0197142_1003211_pt1 | contig 13848 bp, 5 predicted proteins | sample GBS60_MetaG_FD_148614 | JGI IMG/M metagenome (GOLD analysis project Ga0197142, IMG submission 148614) | Sediment microbial communities from Great Boiling Springs, Gerlach, Nevada, United States - GBS 60_MetaG | ecosystem: Environmental > Aquatic > Thermal springs > Hot (42-90C) > Sediment... | reverse complement strand
TTGGGCAAGAACACTGCGTGTTCGCTCGGAACGGGGAACTGTTCGCGGTGCCGGTCAGCGCTGCGCGGGAGGTCTTGTTCGACGAAGTGCCCGCGCCAGTTCCCCGTGCCCCCGAGATCTTACTCGGCGTGATCAATTTGCGTGGCGAAGTGCTGCCGCTCGTCCGGTTCGACTTGCTCCTCGGTTTCGAGCCGCGACCGTTCACGCCCGAGGACCACGTCCTCGTTCTGTCGGTGGAAAACGTCCACATGGGCCTCGTGGTCGACCGGGTGCGCGAGGTGCGCCCCATCAGTCCGAAAGACATCCGGCCGGCTTCCGCGGCGGAGGTCGGGCGTCCTCACGTGAAAGGATTTTGGGAGGGGCCGACTGGGGTGGTGTACATCTTGGATCCCCACAGCCTGGCCCGGCAAGCAGTGGCCATGACGCAAGAAGGATTTCAGCAGCGCCGTGCGCAGGGATTCAGTTTGCGCACGGCTGGGTGAATCTGGCCCGAAGGGAGGGTGTTCACGATGGCAACAAAGCCCGAAGAAAAGGCAGCCGGAAAGCGGCAACGAGCCGTACGTTTTCCTATTCTGTGGCAGCTCATTTTGGCGTTCGTTCCCCTCGCGGTCGCGGCCATCGCTACGGTGGGATACATCGGCTACCGGGTCGCCTCCGATTCGTTGCGGGAGCAGGCGTTGCGGCAGCTCGCAACCGTGCGCGACAACAAGCAGCGTGAGATCGAGCGCTACCTCAACGGCCTCGAAGACCAAGTGCTGAGCCTCGCGCGCAACCCGTCCACCGCGTTGGCCGTACGGCAGTTTATTACCGCGGTGAAGGAGCTCGAAACGGACCCGATGACCGAAGGGGAAAAACTCCGCGTCCACCAGGAAGCCGTCAAACAGTACTTCAGCAGCTTCTTTGGTGCCGAGTTGGCCAACAAGACCATCAGTTTGAGCGAAGTCATTTCTCCCCATCGTTCCGGCGTGTACTTGCAATCGCAGTACGTCGCCAACAACCCCAATCCGCCGACGCGCAAGCTCTTGCTGGAAAACGCCAAAGACAACACTCGGTACAGCAGTTACCACGCTGTGTGGCACCCGGTCTTCGTGAACACCGCGGTTCGCTTTCGCTACGAAGATGTGTACCTGGTCGATGCTGCCACGGGCCGCGTTGTGTACTCGGTGAACAAGGGGCCGGACTATCAAGCGAGCCTGAGCGAGGGCCGCTTTGCACAAAGCTCCGTTGGACAGCTCTTCCAACGCTTGCAGGCTGAGGCCCGCGAAGGAGATTACATCCTGCTCGACTTTGCTCCCTACTTCGCGCAACACGGCCGGGTATCTGCCTTTGCTGGAAGCCCGATTTACGAAGCAGGGCAAAAAATCGGGGCACTGATCGTGCAACTGAACATCGACGAAATCAATGCCATCATGACCGCAGACAACCAATGGGCGCGCTCTGGCCTTGGCAAAACGGGTGAGGCGTACCTCGTGGGAGCTGCGCCTAATGACCTCTTGCTGCGAAGCGAATCTCGGTTCTTCGGAGAGCTCAGCCAGAACAACCCCGCAGTGGCACAAGCGCGCACTGCCGTGCTGCGGCAGAAGGTCGACACGGAGGCAACGCACATCCCACCCGGGCAGGAAGAGTTCGCTGGTCGCTACATCGGTTACCGTGGAGTTCCGGTTCTCGGCACCTCCGCACCGCTCGAAAACCTCCACGGACTCGACTGGATCGTGGTCGCGGAAATCACCGAAGAGGAGGCCCTCGAACCTGTTGTCCGGCTCCGCAAAATGACCTCGAGCCTTGCGGGAGCCCTCATTGGGGGGTTCCTGCTCACAGCCATCCTGGTGTCCGCTACCTTCTCCCGCCCGGTACGCGCACTTGCCAACGTGGTGGCTGAGATCCAGAAAGGCAACTACCGCGCTCGGGCCCGCGTGCGCGCCCGCAACGAGCTCGGGTTACTGGCGCAAGGCTTGAACCAAGCTCTGGACGAGCGCGTCGACGCTCTGGTGCAAGCGGAAGAAGAGCACCGCCGGCTGCAAAAGGAAATCCGCGATTTGCTCATGGTCGTGGCCGCTGCCGCAGATGGCGATTTTACGCAGCGTGCCGTCGTGGGAAGCGGGACCCTTGGAAACTTGGCCGACGCACTCAATTTGATGTTCGAAAACATTGGCGCTTTGATCCAACATCTTCGCGGGGCGTCGTCCCGAGTGTTCGACGCAGCCACCGGCATTCGCTCCTCTGCCGACCAACTTGCGAGCGGCGCCGTGCGTCAGGCTCAAGAAGTGGCCGAAACGGCTGAATCGGTCCGAAATATGACCGAACGGATTCAGTCGGTGCAAACCGACGCCTCCATTGCCGCCGATGCAGCTCGCAAAACCGAAGCTGCTGCGCAGCAGGGTGGCGACTTGGTGAAGCGGGTCATCGCCGGTATGGACGCGTTGCAGAAGAACACCCGTGCAGCAGCCGTGAAAATCAAGCGGCTTGGCGAGCGGTCGATGGAAATCTCCACGATCACGAACACAATCCAAAAAATCTCTGCACAAACGAATATGCTCGCGTTGAACGCCGCAATCGAGGCGTCGCGCGCAGGCGAACACGGCCTGGGGTTCAGCGTGGTCGCAGACGAGGTCCGTAAACTCGCCGAGCAGACCGAGGCCGCTACGCGAGAAATTGCCGAACTCATCGCGTCCATCCAAGCGGAAACCAACGACGCTGTCGGCAACATCGAGCGTCAGGCCCAATACGTGGAAGAGCAAACCTCCATGGTGTTCGAGGCAGGCACAAGCTTGGAAGAAATTCTTCAAGCCTCCACGCAAAGTGCTCAACTCATTGCGGACATCTCTCGCGCAACGGAAGAACAAGCAGCCACGGCACAGCAAGTCAGCGCCGCAATGCAAAGCATCTCGGAGGTTGCCCGCCAAGCACAGCTGGCAGCGGAGCGAACGCAACAAAACTCGGCAAGTCTGTTCACAGTCGCCAAGGAGCTGAACGAGCAAATTGGCTTGTTCCGAGTCCCCGAAACAGAACTCGAAACGCCTGTCCCCACGCCCGGGGCCGAGGGCGACACGGGAACCGAGCCGCTGGTTGCAAGTGGCGATGGCGACGCCGCGGCCAACCGCGGCAACGGGCGCGCGTTGTCGTTTTCGTAACCGGCGACAGCTCCGGTTGCGGGGAGAGTGGAAATGGCAGATCGCTTCCAGCTGGACGAAATCAAAGATTTGTTCCGCGAGGACGTCCTGCGACTTCTCGACGGAATCCGGGAAGAACTCGCGCGACTGGAGCAGAGCGACGACCGCGAAGCTGTCCAGCGGCTCCGTGGTCACGGACACGCTCTGAAAGGCAGCGCCGGGCTTGTGGGGCTCACGTACTTGAGTCAAGCCGGCGAAGCCATCGAACGCATTGCCACTTTCCTCGGTGCACCCCCTTCCCCGCTGTTCGTTCCCGGAGTGCTCGTGCAGCAACTGCAAGCAGCGCTCCCGTACGTGGAGCAAATTCTTCAAGATGCCCTCGAGGGGGCGAACCCGGAACGGCAGGAAAATTTGTATACGGAATTCGCCTTGTGCTTTCCCGAAACCGTCCGGCAAGCCCTGCATACGGACGAAGGCGACGAAATGCAGGCCACTAGGGCGGATTCGGCGGAAGAAGGCGCTACGAGCGGCGAAGACGATGCTTGGCTTGCGGAACTCGCAGAAACGTTCAACGAAGAACTCCGCGAAAATCTGGCTCGCGTCCCCGGCCTGCTTACGGAGCTGAACGACCCAAACCGGCGCGCGCAAGCCTTTTACGACCTTTCCCGTGTATTCCACACCATCAAGGGCTCAGCAGCCATGGTCGGACGGGAGGAGCTTTCCAACCTTGCGCGCTACCTTCAAGACGTCTTCGGCGAAGCTTCGGAAATCGGAGAGCTGGCTGCGGAGCGAATCGAGGCGGTGCGAACAACGCTCGGAACCATTTTCCAAGCTGCCGACTTGCCGTTGCCGGAACTTCCGCCTGCCCTGCTGCCCGCCGAGGCACCCAGTGCTTCCCAGCCAGAACAGATCTCCTTGGGCGACATCGATCCAGAATTGCTCGAAGCGTTTGTGCTCGACGCCGAAGAAGCGCTCGAAGCCTCCGAGCGGATGCTGCTCCAGTTGGAGCGCCAGCCCGACGATCGCAGTCTCTTGCAAGCCTTGTTTCGGCGGTTTCATACCCTCAAGGGGGCCGCGGGGGCCGTCGGTCTCGACCACATCGCCGAGCAAGTACACCAAGGCGAGTCGCTCCTGGAGGCCGTGCTGCAAAACACCTTACGCCTCCCGACCGAACGTTTGGTGGACCTTTTGTTCCGGCTGGTCGATGCCGTTCGTGCGTTTGTTGCCCAAGCCCGCACCGGCGTGGTGCCATCGGCCGAAGCGGCACGGCAAGTCGCTGCCGAGATCGCTGCTTTGAGCGCCGAGGCGGCGGCACAATCACCGGTTGCGGAGATTCCAACGGCCACCGCCGCCGAAGCTACACCCGCGGAAACGGCACCCGTGGAAGCCGAGCTGGAAGCGGGCACAGTCCGTATCCATGCATCACGTTTGGATGCGCTCATGAGCCAGGTAACCCAGCTGGTCGTGAGTCGCACCCGCATGGAGAGGAAAATCGAGACGTTCGCGGAGCTGCGCGACAAGTTGGATTACTGCCGGCGTCGGCTGACCGACCTCATCCAAGGCTTCCAAGAGCATTACGAATACACCATCGGCGAGCGTCGTGGGCAGCCGGCTGCCAGTGAAACAGCCGCGGCCGAGTCGGACAATTTCTTTACCGACCTTGAGTTCGACAAGTACGACGACGTCAACATCCTTGCGCGGAGCGTCATCGAGCTTGCAACCGACACCGGAGAAATTGCGGATCAGTTGGGCAAGCTCATCGAGTCCTTCGGCGACGAGTCCCGCCAATTCAACAAGATTACCTCCTCGCTCCAGCGGCAAATCACACGCTTGCGGATGATCCCGCTCGAGGCAGTATTCCGCCGCTTGCTGCGCCCAGTGCGCACGGCCGCCCGGCAAGCGGGCAAAATCGTGGACCTGGTGCTCGAAGGCGGCGACGTCCAGCTCGACAAGGCCATCGTTGAAGCACTCTACGCACCGCTTTTGCACCTCGTACGGAATGCCGTCTCTCACGGAATCGAACTGCCGGAAGAACGGCAAGCACGCGGGAAGGCCACGGCTGGTACGATCCGAATTGCTGCCCACCCGCGCCACAACAGCGTGGTGATCGAGGTACAAGACGATGGCCGTGGCATCGACTACGATGCCATCCTCGCCAAAGGCCGCGCACTCGGAATGATCCCGGCCCAAGCGCAACCCACGCGCGAACAACTCCTGTCTCTTATTTTCCAGCCCGGGTTCAGTACTGGCGAGGAGGTAACCGATCTCTCTGGGCGTGGCGTAGGCATGGACGTCGTCGCTCGAGAAATCGCTGCTTTGAACGGTAGTTTGCAAGTCGAATCGCGCGACTTCGAAGGCACCACGATCCGCTTGCTTTTGCCGATCAGCACCAGCATCGACGAGGTGCTGCTGCTGCATGCGGGTGACCACCAGTACGCAATTGGCGCGGACTTTGTCGAGCAAGCAGTGGCGATTCAGCGCGAACAAATCGTCAACGTCGAAGGCCAGCCCATGCTCCAAGTGCGCAACGAGCTCGTCCCACTACTCTTCCTCGGACCGCTCGTCGAGCAACCCGCACCCCCCGACGCCGCCACCGGACTCCTCTTGCGCAGCGGCGACAAGCTCATGGCCCTCGTTGTCGACCGCGTGGAGCCGCAACGGGAAGCCGTGCTCCAACCTTTGGGGCGCCTCTTAGACCACCACCCCTTCCTCTCTGGGGCGACCATTTCTGGCGACGGTACGGTGATTTTCACTCTCCACGTGGCCCATTTGTTCGAGATCCTCGAGGCTGAGGCTCCGCACCAGTCGACCTTTATCCTTCAAGCCCAGCGCGAAGTCGAGGAAGTTCGCCCGGAAGCCATTCTCGTGGTGGACGACTCCATCAGCGTGCGCAAACTCACCAGCCGGTTTCTGCAGAGCGAAGGCTGGGAGGTGGATACCGCTGTCGACGGCCTCGATGCTTTGGACAAGCTAGCCACTGGAAGGTTCCGCTTGGTGATTACCGACCTCGAGATGCCTCGAATGCACGGTTACGAGCTCATCGCTGAAATTCGCCGCCAGCCTCACCTCCGCCACCTTCCGGTGATCGTGTGCAGCTCGCGCTCGAGCGAGAAGCATCGCGGGCGTGCGCGGGAGGTTGGTGCCCAAGGCTATCTCACCAAGCCGTTTACGAAGGAGCAGCTCATCGAGGAGATGGTGCGTGTCGCCGGTCAAGACATTTTGCCGGCGCACTTAGCCACGCTCGAGTGAGCCAGCGCCGCGCATGGAAGGTCGCCTCCCATGGTAGAAGGGGAAAACCGCGAAGAGGGCGCAGCGAGCCACCCACCAGCACCTGCGCTGGAAGACCTCGTAGTACTCCAGTCAACCGTCGAGTCGTTGCGGCAGGAGCGCGACCAACTACTCCGCCGTTTGCAGGTTAGTGAGGCTACAGCGCGGGAGCGCGTAGCGTTCGCAGAATCTCGCACGCGGGAAGCGGCTGCTCAGGTGGAGGCTCTCAAGCGTGCAGCCCAAACCCTGCGCGAGCAACTGGAAGCACGCCTGGAGGACCTCCAGCAGCAACACCACCAAGCGCAGGAGCATGGCCGGCAGTGGCAGCTTGCAGCGGAGGGATTTCGGCGACGTGCCACCGAGCTCGAAACCTTACTGGAAGCCACCCAAATTCGCGTTGCTGACTTGGAAACCGAAAATGCCGTCCTGCAAGGAGAAATCGAACGGCTGCAACAGGAACTCGAGCGCTCCAACGAACAGGCAAAGGAACTCCGTTCCGCACTGGAACAATTGACCGAAGAACGTCAGGCCGACCGGCAAGCTGCCGAGGCAGCACAGCAGACGATCGTACGCCTCTTGGAGACTCAGAGGCAACTCGAATCCCAGTTGCAAGAGGTTCGGAACCTCGCGGCCGAACGAAGCGCGCGCAGCGACACACTCACGGTCGCTTTGCACGAGGCCTACGCACGCATCGACGAACTCGAAACAGCCGTGCAAGCTTTGCAGGCGGAGTTTGCAATCGCCCGTACCGTGTTCGAACGCGACCGCGCGGTACAAGAGCGCTGCGCTGCCGAGCAAGCAGAGGAGTGGGCTCGCACGCGCGATGCTCTCGCCCGGGCCCTGGAAGAGGAACAAAACCGCAACGTCGCTGTTGAACGTGAACTGGGAACGCTGCGTGCACAGCTATGCTCCCTACAGCTTCGCAACCAGCTCGATGCCGAGGAACAACTGCGCCTCGAAGAGGAACTGCGCGTTGCCCGGAGCGAACTCGAACGGGAACGTGGCATCTACGAAGATTTGCTTCGTCGCCAGCAAGCGGAATGGAGCCAACAACTGGAGGAACTCCAACAGACCTTCGACCAATACCGTAACGAGCGTGAGCAAGAGCTTTCGACGCTGCGGCAAGCACTCGAAAACGCCAAGGCCACATCCGCCCGCTACGAGCAGGACCTCGAACAACTGCGGCAAACCTTGTCGGGACGTACGGAAGAGCTCCGCACAGCGTTGGATCGGCTAGCCAAGCAAAGCGAGTACGTGGGGGCCTTAGAGCACACTCTTCGAGCGGAACAAGCTGAACGAGCTGCGGCCGAGACCCTGGCCGCGGAACTACGCCAGGCACTCGAGCAAATGGAAGCCCGAGCACGGAAGCTCGAAACCGAGTGCGCTCGCTTGCAGGAACTCTTAGCCGACGAACGTTCTCGATCCGCGCAACAGAAGTCCGAATTCGAAGAGCAGTGCTCCAACCTTCACGCCGCGCTCGCTCGCCAGGGAGCCGAGGCCCGTTCAGCACGTGCCGAACTGGATCGCCTCCGAATCCACTACGCCGCCCTGGAACAACAGCTCGCTCGCGCAACGGTGACTCTGCACGGGTCGATCCTCGACGCTGCCGAAGCGCGTTGCCAGTTAGCGCAGCAAGGTCTCGGCTATCGCTTGCTCGTACAAGAGCACGAGCGTCGCGAGGTGGAGCACGAATCCCAGACGCATCGGGCCCACGCGCGACAGCAGGCGCTGGAAGAAACCGTGCGCACACTCGACATTCAGCGCAGCGAGCTGCAACGAGAGACCCAGACTTTGCGGGAAGCTCTGGACGCAAGCCAGCGCACCGCGCAAGGACTCAAGGAACAGGAAACAGCTCTCCGTTCCGGTTTGGACCAGGCGCGAGGGGAAATCGCCCGCTTGGAAACCGCCCTCGCTGCAGCGCAGTCGCGCAGCGAAACGCTGGAGCGCGAACTCGCGGCCGCACGGAGCCAGGCGGACGCTCTCCTTGCGGAACGTGCGACCACACTGGCCACCCACCAACAGGAAGTCGAACGACTCGAGCACGAGCGGCAACGCGCGGCGGCGGAAATCGCTGCGCTCGAGGCAGCGCTGGAAGCTGCGAGAAGGAAACACGACCAGGTCCACGACGAATATGCTGCCCAGGTTGCTGCTTTGCGAGCCGAGGTGGATGAATGGCGCGAGCGACTGGAAGCAGCGGAGCAGCTTGCGGACACCCTGCGTGCCGAACTGGAGACGACCCGTCGCGCTGCTGCCGCACCGCAAACGGAGGCGCCCCACTGGCAGGAACAATGTCAGCTCCTCGAACAGCGACTGCAGGCGCTGGCTCGGGAGCTAGACGAAGAACGCTCAGCGCGCGCCCGAACTCTTAGCGAACTGGAGGCAACCAAACTCCACCTCGAGACGCTCCAAGAGCAGTCGGTTGCGATTCTGCAAAGCCAGGAAGTCTTGTCTCAGGAACATCAAACACTGCGTGCGGAGTACGAAGCATTGCAACAAGCTCTACGCCAGCTCGAGCAGGCCAACACGCAAGCTTTGCGCGAGCGCGAGGCGGCTGTCCAACGACTTCGCGAGGTCGAGGCCGCACGGCAAAAGGAACAGTCGGAGTATTTTGCCATTCGGCAGCAACTCGACGCCGAGCGGGAACGACTGCGCAATGCTCTCGAAGCCGCGCGCGCACACCAAGCACAGCTGCAAGCGCAAATCACCTTACTGCAGAACGAAAGAGCAGCGCGGCCCGCGCTTTCGAATACCGATTTCTTGGAGCTCGAACGAGAACGCGCGGAGCTGAAAACTCAGGTAGAAAAACTGTCCGCAGTCATCCGCCAGCTTGGCCAAGAGCGGGAGGAGCAGCGCGTCGCAGCATTGCAAGCTCAAGCCGCTTTGACAGCGCGCATCGACGAGCTGGCCGCCGAGCGGGGCGCGCTCTCGCTGCGGGTAGCTGAGTTGGAAACGTTGGCCAATCAGCTTGATCGCGAGTGCGAGCGACTCCGGCGCGAACGGCTGTCTCCCGAAGAGCTGCGGAAGTACAAAGCGGAAATCTCCCGACTGGAGGCTCGGGTGGAGGAATTGGAACGCCTGCGCGCCGAGGCGGCTCAAAATCACTCGGCCGTGGTGGCTAACTACCTGGTGGAACTCAATCAACGCACCGAGGCCTTGCAGGCAAAGGAAGCGGAGCTGGAGCGGCTCCAACGCCAATTCGAAGAGCTACGAACCACATTCGACGACCTCCAAGCTCAACTGGAAATCGAGCGCGAAGAACGGGTGCAAGCCCAGGCCGCGCTGCAGGAGCTGCGTCGCGCCGCAACCGGTTCGGCCGCCCCAGTCTCGAGCAAGGTTGCAAAAGGAAAAGAGACCGCTGCAGCCGAATCCACCGCCAAAAACACCAGCATTCCGTTGCGCTTGGCAGAGTCTGGAGCCAAGTACACCCAACCGACGGAAACGCCGGTGCCGCAAACTGGCCTGGCACGACTACGCAGTGCCGCTCAGCTTACGGTGATTCACTTGGAGGAAAACAAGGATTGCCGCGAGCAAGTGCAGCGCTTGGTTCGGCAACTCCCGAACGTGCGATACCTCAACACGATGGACATCGGGGATCCGACCAAGGAGAGCGCCGTGCTGCTAGCGGTAAATTTGCTCAACCGGGCGCACGACCCGATTGCTGCGTTAGCCCGCATCGTACGCCACCGTGGAGAATTTGGGGTGTTTGCTTACTGCTCCGAAGGAACTTTCGGCTTTCTCTTTGGAGACGCAGCGTTCTTTCCGAGTCCGTTCGAGGTCGACGCTTGCACGACGTGGCTCCTGTCGTCGCTGGGCTCCGTGCAGCGGCTGCTTGTTGCCAGCAATAACATCGAGATGACCAGCGAACTGCGAAACTCTCTGAGTAGGATTCGCTGTTCGACCTCGGTTGCCTTGGATTTTCGCCAAGTCATGGAACTGCTGCCCCTGATCCAACCGGAAGTCGTGTTGGTTGACCTCTCGCTTCCTCGTGCCGACGGCTTGCGCTTGGTCAGTCGGCTCCGGAACGACGAAAAAACGGCCGCCCTCCCGTTAGGGGTCATCCTGCCCGAGCACGAACGTGTCGCGGAGTTCCGTCGACATGCCGGGCGCGCTGCACGCGAGGGCTCCCTCAGCGTAGAACAATTAGTTCGGGTACTGGCCAAGGAACTCGGGCTGCAAATGCCGAGCGCCAAAACTCCGGCGGCTGCGCCTAACGAGCAAGCTGCAAGGTAGTACCGCGGTCGGAGCTGAGGCCAAAAGGCGTCTCGAGGGGGTGTGTTCTTACGCTTACGAGCACTCTACTTTACCGCGCAGTGCCATCTTGGAGCTGGGCAGGCTTCGCGGGGCATTAGTTGGCAGCAAGTTGGGCTGTCGCCACTGGGTGGGGGACCTCGTGGAGTTCTCCTTTTGTGAATTGCACCACCACCGGGCGCCGCACAAAACGGCCGCCGGCAACCTCCACCGTACCACTCGGTCCTTCGACTGTGTCCGACCGCTGCAGCGCCGCCCACACTTCGGCGCGGGCGGAACCAGCCGGCACGCTTGCCACCGCATGCTGCAGCCACACTGCAGCTTCGTAAGCGCACACCTCCCGGGCATCCGGCAAGCGCCCCACGGCTTCGCGAAACTGCTCCACGAAAGGATGGGTGGCTCGGTCCGGCGAAAACGCCGACACGAAAACCACGCCACTCACCTCCGGAACCATGTTCCCGACAGTCTCCCAAGCGTCGACTCCGAGCAACGGAATGTCCGGCATTTCCCTTTGAAGGAAACGAGCAAAGGTCGCCGCCGCAACGGCATCGTCCGAAAGCAGGACTGCTTGAAGATTCTCCTTGTCTCGCCAACGGCGAACCAGGCCGGCGGTAAGTCCACGCGTGTCGGAGGCGTAGGCATCGGACCCGACAATTTCCCCGCCTCGCCGCAGAATTTCCGCTTGCGCAACCGCGAAAAACTGACGTCCTGCAAGGGTATCGGGATAGACCACCCCGAAGCGGCGTAAACGTGCACGTCCGATGGCGTAATCCAGCAACGCACCCAGTGCTTCGTTGCGGGCCACACCAGCAGAGACAAAATAAGGACCGCCAACGCCCGCGCCGTCGACGTCGACAAAAGGCAAGGCACGCTCGCGCGCCACGCGGGCCAGTTCCTCGGCCCGCCCTGCCGACGATCCGATCACGGCCACAACCCGCGGATCCGTACCCAGATCGGCAAACGCGGCAGGCACGTTCGCACCGCCGGATGCCTCCCGAACGGCGACCGATTCCGGACCAACAGCCAGCTTTACAGCCTGTACGAGTCCTTGGTCTACCGTGCCACTAGACGCCAGAACACCAATCAGTCGCGTTTCTGGAATGGCCTCCGCTGCAGCACCGCTCGGGCCTGCCAAGGCGCTACCCGTTCCCAGGGTGCCCTCCGTAGCCTCGGCTTCTCCGCCAGGGGCTCCTGGCGGTGTCGCTTCGGCCTGCGCAAGCCCGGTTTCGAACTCCGGCAAGGGCTCCGGAATTTCCGGGTGTTCTCGTTGCGTGACCACCGCGGCCAAGATTTCCCGAGCGGGCTTCGAAGTCACGAGCTCACTGGCCTCGGTGAGTTCTTCGTCAGAGAGCGAGCGAGCCACAGTGGCGATGCGCAAGCGCAGTTTCGATTCGTCGGCGGAACGAGCAACCGTGAACGCTTGATCCCATGCTTGGATTGCGGCAATTGGGTTGCCCAGCGCTCGCCAGGCATCCCCCCGAAGGGCCTCGACCTGAACCCAGCGCTTGTCGGGGTAGCGTCCTTGCAGATCGTCAAGAGTTGCAAGAACATCCTCGTATCGGCCGAGTTCGTACTGGGCGAGCGCGGCTTTATAGAGCACGCGCGGCACGTACGGATCGCGCCGGACCAAGTCTGCGTACGTGCGGTACAGTTCGATGGCGCGCTCGTAGTCTCGCAAACGAAACGCCTCTTCCGCACGCCGCACAGTTCCTGGTGGTTCTGGAGGAGCTTGAACCTTTGCAGCGCATCCCCACACCATGCTTGCCAACGCCAACCCCAAGCTTACCGCCCACAGCCGGGCTGCCCACCTTTGCATCAGCCGAAGATCTCCTTCACTTTTTCGAAAAATCCTTTCGTCATCGGGTGGACCTCCTCCCCGCTGACCCGCGCGAACTCCTCCAACAGTTCCCGTTGCTTTTGCGACAGTTTCCGCGGAACTTCAACAACAATCCGCACGAGTTGGTCGCCCCGTCCCTGGCCCTGGATGTTTGGAACGCCCTTGCCTTTCAAGCGGAACAGCGTGCCCGACTGGGTACCCGCTGGCACTTTCATTTTCACCTTGCCCTCGAGCGTAGGCACTTCGATTTCTGCGCCCAACGCCGCCTGGGCAAAGCTCACTGGAACTTCGCATAGTATATTCACCCCGTCGCGTTGGAACAGCGGATGTTCCTGAACCTTCACGACGACGTACAGGTCTCCCGGCGGACCACCATTCGGGCTGGGCTCGCCCTCTCCCCGCAGCCTCAAGCGTGTCCCCGTGTCGACCCCTGAGGGAATCCGTACTTTCACAGGAAAACGTTTCTCCACCCAACCCACGCCACGACACGCGCGGCAGGGATCGCGAATGACGGTGCCTTCTCCGCTGCACTGACCGCAGGTTTTGGCAATGGTGAAGAAGCCTTGCTGGTAACGGACTTGGCCGGTCCCGCGGCACGCCGGGCAGGTGGGCCGCTCGACTCCGTCTTTCGTTCCCCGTCCGTGACATGCGTCGCACGTCACTAAGCGCGGAACCTCGATGGTTTTTTCGGTGCCGAACGCCGCTTCTTCGAAGGAGAGTTCGAGATCGTACCGCAAATCCTCGCCGCGACGCGGGCGCGGGCGGCCACGCCGGCGTCCGGTACCGAAGAACTCGCCGAAAAGGTCGCCGAACAAGTCCTCGAAATTGGTCGCCGAAAAGTCGAAGCCGCCGAACCCTCCAGCGCCTTGCTCGAACGCGGCGTGACCAAAGCGATCGTACTGCGCACGCTTCTCTGGATCGCTGAGTACTTGGTACGCTTCCGAGGCTTCTTTGAATTTCTCCTCGGCCTGCTTATCCCCCGGATTGCGGTCGGGGTGATACTTCAAGGCAAGCTTGCGGTAAGCTTTCTTGATTTCCTCGGGCGTCGCCGAGCGGCTGACACCCAAGATTTCGTAATAGTCCCGCTTCTGTGGCACGGCCGAAAAACCTCCATCCGAACATACAAAAGCCCTCCCTCATGGTCGAGGGAGGGCCTTTGGTGCGCTCAGGAACGGCGCCATCAGGAGCCTTTGACTTCTTCGAAGTCGGCATCCACGGCGTCATCGCCTCCACGCCGCGCAGACGCACCGCTGTCGCCACCGCTTGCTTGAGCTTGCCCGGTGGACCCGGCTTGCCCACGTGCTTGGTGGTACATCACCTCGGCAAGCTTGTGCGCAGCCTGCGTCAGCCGTTCCGTGGCACGCCGCATAGCCTCGGCATCGTTGC
>Ga0197142_1003210_pt1:5000-10000 | contig 13850 bp, 13 predicted proteins | sample GBS60_MetaG_FD_148614 | JGI IMG/M metagenome (GOLD analysis project Ga0197142, IMG submission 148614) | Sediment microbial communities from Great Boiling Springs, Gerlach, Nevada, United States - GBS 60_MetaG | ecosystem: Environmental > Aquatic > Thermal springs > Hot (42-90C) >... | reverse complement strand
CTGCAGAGTTCCTTCGAGGGGTGCGGGCAGCCCTCAACGGTGAGGCAATCCTTCCCCCTCGCTTAGCCGCAAAGCTCATGGGTGAATTTGCACGGTTGGCGGCCCAGGCGGAGGAGCATGCATCTGCGCAGGACACCACCATCGATCAGGAGCTCACCTGGCGCGAGCAGGAGGTGCTCAAATGGCTTGCTACGGGCGCCAGCGACGGCGAGATTGCAGAAAAGCTAATGCTCAGCATCCACACGGTCAAAACACATGTGCGCCATATTCTGACGAAACTTCACGCTGCCAATCGCCGAACAGCAGTAGCCGAGGCAAAGCGGCGAGGATGGCTCCCCCCTTCCCCCTCACGAATTAACTCGTTTTGAAACGAACAACAGTACAAATCCCTCTTTTTTCCTTCTCGATGGCATAACTCAAACGATATACAGTCGCTCTCCCTTTCTCTATACTCCTCATAACATTTGAAATTTCTCAGGCGACAGGTCGAGGTTGCTATGCCGAAAGCGCTCATCATCGGCGATTCGCTCTTTGCCGAGGCTGTGGCCCAGTTGCTCAGGCAGCACCACTTTGCCGTTACAACGGCAGCCACCGTATCCGATGGCCTCCAATGCATTGCCGATCTCTCACCCGATCTGGCCATTGTGATAGGCAAGGGAGAGGATCTATGCCTTTTCCTGGAGAGCTGCCCGGATCTACCGGTTCTACACGTCGAGCTGAACGCCGATGACCTGCGCCTCATCCGCAGCCAACGCATCCATCCACGCGTGGAGGACCTGCTGACCGCCGTCCAATCTTTGTTTTTGGGGAGGTAGTTTCATGCCATCACTCTCTCGTCGCGATTTTCTCAAGTTGTCAGGCAGCGCTGCGCTCGCGCTGGCCATGACCGGCACGCCGTTGAGGTGGCAGACATTGCAGCCGCTCAACGTAGAGAATCCACTGGCCACTTACCCGAACCGAGACTGGGAACAGGTCTACCGTAACCAGTACAGCTACGATTCCTCCTTTACCTTCGTCTGCTCGCCCAACGACACCCATGCCTGCCGGCTGCGCGCCTTTGTGCGCAACGGCGTCATTCTGCGTTGCGAAACCAACTACGACGTGGAGCGCTACAGCGACCTCTACGGCAACAAGGCCACGGCCCACTGGCATCCCCGCGGCTGCAAGAAGGGCCAGACCTTCCACCGGCGCGTCTACGGGCCGCACCGCCTCAAGGGGCCGCTCATGCGCAAGGGCTGGAAGGAATGGGCTGACGACGGCTTCCCGTTGCTGACGCCGGAAAACCAGGAAAAATACAAGTTCACCTCCCGTGGGACCGATGAACTGCTGCCGGTAGACTGGGACACGGCCTATCGCTACATCGCCAAAGGCATGGTGGCCATCGCCCGCCGCTACTCCAGCAAGGAGGGGATCGAGCTGCTCCGCCGGCAGGGCTACCCTGAAGAGATGATCGAGGCCATGGGCGGGGCGGGCACCCGTACCTTCAAGTGCCGCGGCGGCATGGGGCTGTTGGGCGTCATCGGCAAGTATGGCATGTATCGCTTTGCCAATGGCCTGGCCCTCCTCGACGCACACATCCGCGGGGTTGGGCCGGAAGGTGCAAAAGGCGGCCGCACCTGGTCCAACTACACCTGGCACGGCGACCAGGCACCCGGCCATCCCTTCGTCACCGGCCTGCAGACCTCGGATGAGGACTTCAACGACCTGCGCAACTCGCGGCTGCACATCCAGTGCGGCAAAAACCTGGTCGAAAACAAAATGGCCGACTCTCACTTCTTTGTGGAATGTATGGAGCGGGGCGCCAAAATTGTCACCATCACACCGGAATACTCGCCGCCTGCCACCAAGTCAGATTACTGGATCCCTATCCGCCCGGCCACCGACACAGCCCTCTTCCTGGGCATCACCCGCTGGCTCATCGATAACGACAGGTACGATGCCGACTTTGTCAAGCGTTTCACCGACCTGCCGCTGTTGGTGCGGCTGGACACCCTGAAGCGGCTGCGGGCCGACGAGCTCTTTCCTGACTATCGTCCCGGCCTCGACCCGGAAGGCCCCAGCTTCAAACTCCAGGGCCTCAAGCCGGAGCAGTACGAAAAGCTGGGCGACTACGTGGTGCGGGATGCATCAGGGGAATTCAAGGCCATCACCCGGGACGATGTGGGCGATGTGCTGACCCAAAAGGGCATCGATCCCGTCCTGGCATGGAGCGGCACCGTTACCCTGGCCGACGGCAGCCAGGTGGAGGTCATGACGTTGTGGTCCATGTACCAGGAGCATCTGCAGGACTACGACCTGGACACGGTAGCGGAGATCACCAATGCCCCACGGCATCTGATCGAGCGGCTGGCCGAAGATATTGCCACCATGAGCCCGGTGGCGCTTCACATCGGTGAGGGCATCAACCACTGGTTCCATGCCACCCTGGCCAACCGGGCCCAGTTCCTGCCCCTGATGCTTACGGGCAACATCGGCAAACCGGGCGCCGGCTGTTACACCTGGGCTGGCAACTACAAGGCTGCGCTCTTCCAGGGTTCGCCCCAGACCGGGCCGGGGTTCAAAGGCTGGGTGGCCGAAGACCCCTTCAACCCGAACCTCGATCCCGAGGCCCATGGCCGTGATGTGGCGGTCCACGGCTATACCAAAGATGAAGAGCCGGCCTACTGGAATCACTCTGAACGGCCGCTGATCGTGAACACGCCCAAGTACGGCCGCAAGGTCTTCACCGGCCAGACCCACATGCCCACGCCGACCAAGGTGCAGTTCTTCACCAACGTCAACCTGCTCAACAACGCCAAGCACCACTACGAGATGATCAAGAACGTCAACCCCAACGTCGAGCTCATCATCGCCGTAGACATCGAAATGAACGCAACGGTGGAGTACGCCGACTTCGCCCTGGCGGCCAATTCCTGGGCCGAGTTCGAGACGTACGAGATCACCGCCTCCTGCTCCAACCCCTTCCTGCAGATCTGGAAGGGCGGCATTCCACCGCTATACGACACCCGAGACGACGCCCGCATCCTGGCCGAGGTCTCGGCTGCGCTGGCCGATGAGATCGGCGAGCCACGGCTGCGAGACTACTGGAGGTTCGTGCTGGAGGGTCGACCCGAAATTTATATCCAACGCCTGCTGGATGCATCTCTGACCACCAGCGGCTACCGGGTCGAGGATATCATCGCCGGCAAATACGGCGAACCCGGTGCGGCCCTTATGCTTTTCCGCACCTATCCTCGCATCCCTTTCTGGGAGCAGATTCACGATTCTGTGCCTTTCTACACCGACACCGGTCGCCTCAACAGCTACTGCGATATCCCGGAGGCTATCGAATATGGCGAGAACATCATCAGCCACCGGGAAGGGCCGGAGGCCACGCCCTACCTGCCCAACGTCATCGTCACCCGCAGCCGTTTTGTGCGGCCGGAAGACTACGGCATCCCTGCCGACCATATGGGTTGGGAGGAGCGCACGGTGCGCAACATCGCCTTGCCCTGGGAAAAGGTCAAGGAAACCAAAAATCCACTGTGGGAGCAGGGGTTCCACTTCTACTGCCTGACGCCCAAGACCCGCCATCGAGTCCACTCTTCGTGGAGCACGGTGGACTGGACCATCATTCTCGACTCCAACTTCGGCGATCCTTATCGCGCAGACAAACGCCTGCCCGGACCGGGTGACCATCAGCTTCACATGAATCCCCAGGCCGCCAGGGACCTGGGCATCGAGGATGGCGACTACGTCTACGTGGACGCCAACCCGGCCGACCGTCCCTACATCGGCTGGCGGGAGGATGACCCCTTCTACAAGGTGGCGCGGCTGATGCTGCGGGTCAAGTACAACCCGGCCTATCCCTATCACATCGTCATGCTCAAGCACGGTCCTTTCATGGCCACCGAAAAGTCGGTAAAAGCCCATGAAACCCGGCCCGATGGCCTGGCCCGCTCCGACGGCACGGGCTACATGGCCAACCTGCGCTACGGCTCCCAACAGTCGGTGACGCGTGACTGGTCCATGCCCATGCACCAGACCGACACCCTCTTCCACAAGCAGAAGGTCTCGATGCAGTTCATCTTCGGCGGTGAGGCGGACAACCACGCGCTGAACACCGTGCCCAAGGAGACGCTGGTGCGCATCGTTAAAGCGGAGGACGGCGGCCTGGACGGCAAAGGGCCGTGGGAGCCGACAAAGACCGGCTACACCCCAGCCCACGAAAACGAATTCATGCTCCGCTATCTGGCGGGTGAAACCATCGAGGTGAACGGATGAACGACACAGCCTGGCAAACCTGCATCAACTGTGGCCGGAGCGAAGTAGAGATTCCGCTGACCTCCTGGCGGCTGGCGGGAGAATTTTTCTGGATCTGCCCGGACTGTCTTCCCTTCCTGATTCATCGGCGCAACGAAGTCATGCCAGGATGGCATCTGACGGGCCGGCGTGTTTCACAAAAGAAGGGAGAAGAGAATGCCGAAGGATGAATTTGTCGCCGAAGATCCCATGGCGTTGGTGGGCGTGGTGATACCTGGGGAGCCGGGCATGCTGGAAGCGATGGCAGAGTCCATCGTCGAGGAATATGTGCGGCTGGGCTGGGACGAGCCGCGGCTCTTCGCTCTCTTCATCAACCCTATGTTTATGGCCACCCATCGTATCTACCGCCAGAAGGGTGAGACCTACGTGCGGGAGCTGATCCGCAGGGTGCGAGAGCAGTGGGTGATTTCAAAAGATTTAGCGGCGCTGAGGTAGCCATTCAATGGGGATAAGGCCCTGCACCCGCCTGAATTCTGGATCGCCGGTGAGGAGCGTTCCGTCAATTTGTTGGGCCAGGGCGACGGCAAAGGCGTCGGCATAAGCGATCGGATAGCGAGCCTTGATATGCGCAGCGGCAAGTACGAGAGAACGGTCAACCTCCACCACCTGAACGGGCAAACGATCCACCAGGCCGACCGTCCATTGCGCTTGGGCGAGTCCGCGTTCTCGCTCGACAATGTAAAGGCACTCCCCATAGT
>Ga0197142_1003209_pt1 | contig 13851 bp, 7 predicted proteins | sample GBS60_MetaG_FD_148614 | JGI IMG/M metagenome (GOLD analysis project Ga0197142, IMG submission 148614) | Sediment microbial communities from Great Boiling Springs, Gerlach, Nevada, United States - GBS 60_MetaG | ecosystem: Environmental > Aquatic > Thermal springs > Hot (42-90C) > Sediment... | reverse complement strand
TGGATTCCAGAAAACATCCCCAGATTTGGAAACACCGCCGTCTATTACAAAAACTCGTAGTCCCATAGTATTGGCAACGTTCACAATGCCTATACCTAGGTAATTTGCTGCCTTCCGCATAATATCGATAGCAACTTCGTCGCCTTTATTTGCTGCCTCGGCGACTATCTTTGCCGTGATTGAATCAACTCCATCTGGCGTCATCCTGGCCATTATAGTTCTGGCGCCGGATTCAATGGCTCTTCGCGCAGCTGAGGCAATACCACGACCAGAGGCAAGAGATTCTAGATATCCTCTTCCTCCGAAGCGATTTGGATCGCCTTCAGGAGCAACAACCATTAGCCCAAATTCGCCTCGAGATGGGTTCACATATATCTCTCTATTGAAAACATACGCTGCGCCTATGCCATAACCGACCGATACATACGCAAAGTTGGGATTCTCTCGTCCGTGACCTATCCTTGCTTCGGCAATGGCAGAGGCGCTGACGTTATTATGCACAAAGACCGGTATGCCTAATTTCTCCATCAAGATTCTGGCTACCTGGTAGTTTTCAAGCTGAAGATTGAAGCTCAGTTTTACTATGCCCAACTGTGAATCAACGGTTCCGGGAATGCTGATACCTATTGCGTATGGCTTTCCCCAATTAGCAGAAAGCTCATCTATGATCTTTCGAATCATTGAAAAGATTGCCGCGGTTACAGCCTCATCACCACGGGCGTTGATATCACGCTCGTGCGATTCATGCAGATTGCCAGAGAGATCAACAACGGCACCCTTTATGTGAGTGGAGCCAACATCTATAGCAACAACCCATCCTCCAGATGAGTTGATATCTACCAGAGCAGTTTTTCTACCCTTGGTATAACTCGAACGCGCGTCGGGAACCTCGGCCAAAATTCCCTCTTTCATCAATTCGTTGACCAATCGCCAAACAGTCGGCACTGACAAATTGGTCAATTCGGCGATTTCTTTTCGGCCCATGCGTCCTTTGCTGCGCAACGCCTCCAAAACGGCTCTTCCGTTAACTTGTCTGATTACCGGGATATCCATTCCCTGCATTTTTTTATGTATACTCATTCCTAGGCTTACCTCCATATTCTTTGCGCCGGCGTTGGCAGATTTTGCCACTGACACCGGTCTTGCGAAATGGCGGAGTCCATCGGCTTGCTCTTCGCAGTCATCACTCCTACCTTTCGGAGCTTATTGACGATTCGCTCGGCTGTGCAGCCCTCCTTCATAATATAAACCTTATATAAACCTGACTTCCAGTCCACACATATTGTATACAATATGTGTGGACTGGAATTATGAGCAGGCGACAATTTATCCACTCAGAATTACAGCATCAAATCATAGTAGTCAATCTGTGAATGTTGTTGTTTAGCGCTTTCTTCGGATTAAAAGTCCGGTCATACCAAACAGTCCACCCGCAAGAGTAAGTATGTTTCCAGGCTCGGGAACAACGCCTTCCGATGTTTGAGTAACTGTGAACTTCCAGTAAATAGGAAAGGTCTCAAATAGACCGTATATATTCGTCCCGGTAATTATGGTGCTACCGAAGTAGACTGAGTTCCCTGCAGCCAGGTTGACGGTGAAGTCAAATTGCGGCAATGACTGTGTCCAATCGCCGATGACCGGGGCGCTCCACAGTTGTCCTAAACCCGGCGTGTTAATCCACGCGATGCCAGAATTTCCAGCTACGCCTGAAACCCAACCTTTGAAATTGTAGTCGCCACTCTCGGGAGCAGTAAATGCGAGAATGCCTACGCCATAGACGTGCGAAGGGTCGGTAAGCATCTTGTAGCTATTCACTCCTATATTGCCATAGTACTGATACAAGCCACACTGCCACCCGTAGAAATCAGTCGCATTCGGGGCTCCCCACATGGGATTCCCTGTGGTACCCAGGATGCGAACTACCATCGGCGTAAAATTGTAGGTTCCATCCCACACTCCTGTTCCTTCTTGGCAAAGATACTGCCACGGATACGGGTCATCCCAACTGAAATCGGCATACGGATCATATGTGTCCCCAATGGCGGCGAATACCGTTGATGTAATCATTACCAAAGGCAACAAACTCAATAGACAGATCAGTTTCTTCATTTTCCTCCCCCTATCGATTTCCTAAAAATGGTTTTTTGTCTTTCACAGATTGACTACTATAATTTAATGCCGTATTGCGATATTGATGAGATGAGAGGAGAGGAGAGGAGAGAATCCTCTCCTCTCCTAGTTTGTCAAGGTCAGTTTGCGTTTTTTATGTTGGCAGCATTATCCACTCTGATGACAGGCTCGGTTGGCGAGTCAAGACCGCACACGCCATCCACAATAACATAGCCATCAGCGGGAGCCATGTAACCAGCTGGCGCATAGACCGTAATAGTAGTGTTACTACCATCAGTGATCTGGAAAGTATTTGTGCCCGCGCCTGCAACAACTCTGCCCCAGACTCTTACCAGAAGTCCGACAGTCGACAAACCTACATTGTGCAGGTTCTTGTTTGCCGATCCCAGCGGCTTAATTATGCTACCGCTAGTAGGCGCACTCACCGAGTCCGCTACGATCGTAGCCTCTCCGTTAACACGGGTCATAGTTCCCTTGACAACGACTGCCTGACCGACAACCGCACTTGTGGTTCCGTTCACACGTATTCCACTAGTTCGGTCTGGCTCTTCTATGTAGAAGAAGCTACCGAAGTTTGCGGTAACAGTCCTTGCTGGAAGCTCAATTCGAGCGTTGTCACCAGCGGCCTTTGCAGCTGCGATTGATGCAACAGGGGTATAAGGCTGTCCCGGTTCAGAAACGGATACACTGACGCTACGGATTATAGCGGTAGTCTCATCCACATCGTATATCTGTATATCTCCCGTGGCCGCTCCGCCACCGTATACAAGCTCAAGGCCATCGTTGACGCTCACGTCCTGGAAATGCACAGTCTTAGTCTGCCAGGTACCGGTCCCGTCTTTTTGAATAAGAGCGCCTTTTTCATATTGAGCTACATTGTCAGGCATCAACAACATAATATAACCGGGAGCATTGTCAAAGTACTCGACTGTGACATAGAGATCCGAAACAACATCAAATAGGTAGTTGTTATCAACGTCAAGGTAGAATGAGGATCGTCCCGCTCTTTTATCGATCTTGAATCCGGACTTGCCAGTGCCAGCTACGTTGTCAACTATACAGCTAGGATCCGTATTCCCAGGCATCAGAGTCGGCGCAAGTCGCAGGTGAAGTCCGTTATCTTCACATCGCAAGGCGGGATGCTGACCGGGACTGCCTACGGAACCCAAAGTCAGGCTTACTGTTTCCGGCATCGGCAGCGGAGCAAATCGGACAGATACCCTCTTTACATAGTTGTCGTAAGGAGGAGATAACCAGTTCTCTAAGGCGAATGATCCATAGTTGTAGCCGTCATTCGTCGGGTTCGGAAACTGCCAGTAGTCGTCCCAGGTTATGCCCTTGCTAAAGACCAGAGTCTGACTTCTCCAAGTTCCCGTGTTTTCCTTACGTATTTTGGAAGAAGCATATTTGTAGTACTGAGGAAGGTTGTCTTCGGGAACTGACGAGAGCTTAAGCTGCATTCCGGCAGTACCGATGTCCAGATAATCGACCGTTACATACATCTTTTCGAATCTACCGTCTGCAAACTGCTTTGCCAGTCTGAATACCATTTCCCAATTTGCAATGTACTCGCAAGGCTCGGCAGGATTGCCCATGACGGCTGGAGTGGTCGCCCACGGAGTTCCGGCAAGTGCCCGAGAGAGCTCCAACCATTGTCCGGTGGCGCCATTACCCAATGTAGTCCACGCTTCTTTGGGCCCGGGTAAGGATACGTCAAGGTTAACCGTCTGTCCCGCTACGGGAACCACGAAAGTCTTGGTGATTCCATAACGGTTAGGATCAGGATCGGGCTGAGTCATGCTCTGTCCAAGAGCATACACACACAGATGATTGCCTCCCAAAGCGGGCGGCACTACCGTGGTATCAACAACCACCTTATAAACACCGTTAGCGTCGGACGGAGTACCCACATAATGAACATTGCTCCAGTTGCCGATTGAATCAGTCCCGGCTAACAAGTGGAAATAAGGATAAGCATTCTTGACGGGCTTGTTATTGGAATCTCTGATGACACCTGTAACAGTGGCCCACCCGGCAGTGTTCGTAGAGTTAATGATTTTGAACTCCGCTATGGCGGAATGAGTGTGATATCCGCTAGAAAACGCGTCCATAACTTCACAGCGATATCGTACTTTTCTGCTTGTCAGCGATTCCGGGAAAAGGAAAACATAGTGCGGAGCAAAGTCCGTTTTCTTCCCATATCCAACCTGTACGTAGTCATTTCTTACGTCGTCCCAGATATCGATGGCGAATTCGTTGGGAATGTAGTACAAATCGGGCTTAAAGTAAATGTCTATCTTGTTAAACGTAGTCGGAGCGGCGAACTCAACAGCCATCCAGGCATAAGGATAAGTATATTGTGATCCCCAAGCTTCAAGCTGGCTTATCCAGTATGTATTGAGATCGTCATCACAAGCCTTCCAGGATGTCCTGGTAGATGTAGTTCTGCTTGAGTGGGTATGCTTTGGGTAAGTCTGGCCTGCCACATATTTCGCAAGGTTAGTCTCCTTGAGCACAACATCGACAAACCAGTAAAGCGGCGACCATCCGAAATTAGTGGACCCTGTTGTTATATTCTGTCCAAAATAGACAGTCTCACCCGCGTTGAGTTGCACAGTGAACGAGAATGTGGGCTTTGTGTTGGGAGCCGTACCTATCGCACCGGCGCCAGTCCAAATCACCTGTCCAGACCAAAGCAATCCCGAGCGCTGAGTTCTTATCCATGCCGTGGTATCGATAGGAACATCAGGACCGCCATAAGTTAGGACGTCGCCGCTAAAGACATAGTTACCAGCTGTCGGAGCAGTAAAAGCAAGGAAACCTTGTCCAGGCTGTTTGCCGCTTACAGGATCTCCTTCAGTGCAGCTTCCAACACTTACTCGGGCCCAGGCGTTGCGTGCAGACACAAGAGGCACCCCATAATTGGGATCTTCTACGACACCGGGAGCAACCCACATTTTCTCGGTTACTTCCTCGTAGACAAAATCAAAGCTTGTCATCAAATTGAAGTTGAACGTCCCATCCCAGGCTGGACCAATCTGATACACGTAGCTCCACGGCGGAGACATAACATCCCCGGTAAAGCCGTAGGTGGCATTCCAAGCGTCAGCCGATGCAGGGATCGACCCTACAAGGCACAACGCAAGTAAAGCCAGAGCAATAGTTAATTTATTCATGTTTTGATACTCCCCTTTCCAGTCAGTTTTTCTCGCCGCTCGTTTTCAAGCTGCAATGGTATGAAAGGCAAATTACAGCATGTTGAACCTTATAAACGCAATTTATCCTCAATATGCCGCATTGTCAAGTTTTCTATCTGTAAAAAAATAAAAAAACTAGAAACAGCGCTTTCGTTTGTAGAAAAGAAAAATCTGAAAACATTGCGCAGTACTGCTAGCGTATCAAAGTAGAGCCGGCTAGAATTCCGAGGCCAGTCTAACCATAGTTTCGTAGTTAGCTAGTGTGGTGGGGGTAATCTTTCTACCATACGGAGATGAAGTAGGCATCAGAACAAACCCTTTGCCCGTTCCAGATGTGCCGTCGATGAGTGTCTGTTTTACAACCTCTTCAAATTTGGCCGGTTCCATGTTCTCGACGTCCGCGATTTCCAGATTGCCGAAGATCACCAAATCGTTTCCATATTCCCGGCGCACATCGGCAAGATTAACGTCCCCCTGCGGAAACGGCTCAACGGGATCAATCGCGCTTGCTCCCATCGCTACGAAGTGAGGTAACGCTTTGCTGATCCTACCATGGCAATGTATGCGAGCGAATCCTCCATGGCTCTGAATGCTCTCGACTATCGGTTGCGTGTAGCGAACCACATACTCCTCGAACAAGTTCGGAGGTAAATACGGTTCTGTAGCATATTCCGCGCCGCAAATGCGCCATAGATGTCCCGGAAACTGCCGCGCCACGTGATCTACCATCTCGTATATGCTTTTCGATAGCTTGTTGAGTAGCGCGTGAAACAATTCTTGCTCAGTAAGTGCGATTATGGTGTAATCCTCCATGGAAAATAGGCTTGCGGCTTGGCAAAGCGGATCCGCTACTTCTACCATTACTATCCCACGATCGCCAATCTCCTCATCTATGCTCACAAGATTCGATACATCAACGTTAACTTTAAAGAATTCATCAGGCAATTGTAGATAAGCCTTGACATCATCCACGTCCTTAAGCAGATGTTCAAGAGTCCAGGTCGTGCTAACATCGGGATCCCGTCTGATAAGGCTGGTCATGTTTCTGCCTGCTACGCTGAGGTTGACTCGTGTGAATCGCGAACCGGCTTCTTCATACTCCTCATGCTTTATATGATCCATCACGCACTCAGGATAAGCAGCCGTACAATTCGGCCAAGCCATTCTGATAATGTCCGTTTTCTCTTCAGCTAATTCCAGTAGTGGTTTCCACGACGGATCGTTGTAAACGTTAAAAGGATCGGGGTCATTGGGATCAACAGAAAAACCACCGATCTCGTAGAAGTTGACTGCTGGCCTGTCGACCGGTTTCCCATTCAGCGTTGCCATCAAGCGCTCACGTCTCGTCATTTTTCATTTTTCCTCCTCGCAAATTCTAATAATGGAAAAGCTTCCAGGTTCCAGCTCAATGGGAATGCCTCTCGGTGTCAATGTTAAAGAAGCGCCGGATTCCAGGTCAAACAATCTGATATTACCATGCAATCCCAATGCGTTATTGTCTATGTGCAACATGGTGGATATATGAGTATGACTCAGATTGGCCACTGTGCATAATGCGCCTATTCCTGGCCGAACACGTGTGTTTATCTTAATATCGGCGTTATCCGAGAAAATCGGCTGTGGGCTTGTCCAATACGGGAACCACTTAGAACAGCTTGTACCAAAATCATTATACGCTTTCCAGGCTAACGCTGCGTGCTTTAGTTCTACCGGCATCATATCATGTGCCAGGGCATACGTCGAACATCTTCGCTGATCTATCGGATCGTCGGAGTACTTGAGGTAAAACGCCGGGATTCCGTAAGGATGCCCCATCATCTCGGCTCTGAATCCTGCCAGCGTATAGTTGGAGTCTTCTGGGTAGCGATTAACGTGCTCGCCTTCGAGATAGGCATCAGCAAATGACAAACACGGCAGATTGATACTCGAAGAAGTGTGCGCAATAACATAAGTCCGTTTACCTACGGACCTGGAAATTAGATAAATCTGCTTCATCAGTTCTCGAGTTGGTAGAATCGGCAGTGTCGGGTGAACACCTTTTTCGTCTTCATATCCGCAGCCGTGTTCGCGATTGAGACACTGCTGCGGAGTTCCGGCGCCATCAAGGTATATTCCAGCTACCTGTGCTTCATTGAATGCCCTATACACTCTGTCAAGAAACCACTGCCGCCATTCGCTGCTGCGCTGACACATAAGTTGCAAGACTCTGCCCGGTATGTCCGGTGTAGACCATGTAATCTCGGGAATAAATACGCCCTTCCTCACATAGCCGCCACTATTTCGGTCTACCCATATTCCGGCTGAAGTCAAAGGCGCCATCCCATAACGATTGGATGCGGTAACGAGGTTTGCAATTTCAGGATTATCCGGGTAAGGATCGCCCTGTTTCCAATCTACGTTATACAAATTAAAACAATTCACGCCAATGTCGCGCAGACTAGCCAACTGCGACTTGTCCGGATCGGTGGGGTTTCCATTATAATCGTGGTTCCATGTCTTTAGCGACTGCCAGCCGAAACACCATCGAATATCGCCCGGAGGAACCATAGGTTTGACCGGACTCGCCATTAACCCAAACACAAAACTGAATGGCTCTTTGTCGGTTAAAGTTGCATCGGACAGCAACTGAAGTTTCATAGTCTTTGAAGCATCTATCACAATGAAGCTTTTGGAGTTCGTAAGGCCTTGGTCCGACTCAGCAAACCACTGCAATCCACGCTCTTCATCACCAATCCAAATATGGTGAACAAAAGGCAGCGACAAGCCATTAGCCGGCACTGCTCCGCAGTTCATAGGATCACTCGTCCATTTATGCTCATAAAACGGCTTTGCGGTATCGTGATGGAACAGGCTCACGTATTTCGGGTTGAAAGGAATATGAATACTCAGCGATTTTACTTTGGCTAAACTGGACTTAGGCTCCACTTTTATATTGCAAAGAAGAAATCCGTCGTACTCGAATCTCCAATCGCATCTGGCTACAAGGGATTGCGACTCCGCTTTCGTGGTAAACTTTATTACATCGTCTTCGGCTTGCACTATATCGAACGATGCACTCTTCCACTCCAGTTCGGAGCCATCGACCTGGCCCGCAAGAACGATTGGAGCCGCTAACAGATCTGCTTTGCCACTCTTTATTTTGGATGGAAGCAGATTGGCCGAGAAGTCGTACGTTCGGTTCCAACAAGATAGTGAGCTGCCGTTAACCCGAACCGGAGTCCAAGGCTCGGGCACGGTAGGCAGTCGTTTGATTGTCACTTCCCAGGTGGTCACCGCATCAGCCTCATGGCCTGTCGACTCAGTTCCAAATACAACCGTATCACCACTGTTCAAAAGAACAATACTCTGAAACATCTGAGGATCTTTCTTCTCGAGATGCCTATCCAGAAGTGGTTTTGGTCGTCTGTTCGTTTTTACGTAGATTTTGCTTGAATCACCTGCCGACAAACGAGCGCTGCCGGATATTGTGTAGTAGTCGCCTGCTGGCGCAACCCAAGTCAGTTCGTCAAATTGTCTGCCTGATTTGGTTTCACCGTTGATTCTCCAAACACCGTCAGCCTGAACCGATGCGCAAATTGCGAGAAATGTAGTTATAGCGGTTGTTAGTTTCATATAATACTCTCCTAAGCAAGATAAGCGTCTATATTTCGCACGCGCTATTCTAATTTTTTGTCCCCGACACAAAGAGCGGAACTCGGAACAGTTGATTATGCCGAACAATCAAATGGTGCGATATAATCAACTACTTTCACATAAATACGAGAACGTTCGCGCTCATTTTTAGCATCTGATAAAATTAACACTCAATTCGGCTCCTAGAGGCCAGGTCTTAGCTGCGTAATCCCTTTATGGGGAATAGAGAGGGGTCTAAGATCAGCCAATTTTGACGTTTAACGATGAGCCATAAATGTTTCTATAATCAGTGGATATGCTCCCAAACATTAAGCAGTCATCATTCCTGTCTTCAACAACAGCGCGGATTTACAGCAGTTCAACGCATTGCTTCATATACTAATTCACTCTCGCTAACGCACTCGAAAGTTACATAGGCGTAATCTAATATTTTCCTGTAAACGGCGTCTGTTGGTGCGCGGTTATGCGGTACTGCCATTTTCATGATTATGATAGGTACGAATCACCAGCCATGTCAATTTTTTATTCCATCCTGAAAAGTTTCTGCATGGTCTGCTCCGACAGGATTTTGTCCAAACATAAGAATAATGAAGTCTGTATTCGGTTGAGCCGATACATTATTTGATAGTCCTAAACAGTATAAAGCAAAGTAGGGACTCTGATCCGCAACAAGCTAATTTTTTTCAGATAGAAACTCTTGACAATCGGTCATGTGCAAGTTATATTGCAATTGTCTAGTACGATTCTTATAAGATTACAACAAACCCACGTTTCTCGACGAATTGTCGGTGGTTATGGGGAAAGCTTAGGAGAGTAACAAAAATGTCGTGGAAAGGTTTTACACTAATTGAGCTGCTGGTTGTCATAGCCATTGTGGCAATTCTTGCAGCGATCCTATTCCCTGTGATGGTAACCGTGAAGAACAAAGCTAATGAATCAAGTTGCGCTTCCAATTTGAGCCAGATACACCGTGGCATTACATTGTACATGGCTGACAATGGGGATAGATTCCCTTGGGCTACTGAGTATGCCTTGTGGGAGACGGGAGAAGTCCGCAATATACGCGACTTGTTGGGAATCGGCGGGTTGCGTAATGTCGACTGTCCTAAGTATATAAAGAATGAAAAGGTTTTCGCTTGCCCTGCTGACTTCGGGTTTAGCCCGGAGCTAACAAACTGTGCTAAATATTGCGGCACAAGTTACATGTATCGAGGCTATTGGCCAGAATGGATCGACCCTGAATCACCAGGGCCCATACCACCCGAAGGATACTATAATTCGTCTCCACATTATACCTGGCTTGCTGGACTACCAGCAGGAGCAGTCAAACAACCCTCAAAGATCACCTTGTGCAACGACGCGTACCCCTGGCACTACGCCAACCGTAGATACTATTCGAACGATAGCGTCATAAAGGAAACCGGTTTTGTGCAGGTCCTGTTTGTCGATGGTCATGTGAAATTAATGCGTTACAATGAATGGTGGCTTGCGGCAATGCGGGATCCGTCGAAAACGGTGGTTAAGTGAGAGTATACACACGCATTATTTTCTTCCCTTTTGAGTTGTTGAGATTATGCGCCAGCTCATGTTGTTCCCGGGTGTTGAGGTCTTCTGATGTGTGACGATGGCAAAGTATTAGTTGTTGAAAAAGCCGATAATTTAGCTATCGCTGAAAAGTCCAATACATGCGTTCCGAGTTACACTTTGTCAGATGCGGACGTTCGGCACAATATGATCGTCTGCGTAATGCTGGACGCAATCTTTCTTACGGGTTGGGCGGACCTCGTAATGGCTACCCAGCCGCTACTTGTGTATCTAAATGCGAAGGACTCCATGATTGGAGCCATCAACGGAATGATGATATGGGGACTTATCGGCATCTTTTTGTCTCCATTCATAAGTAGGCGCTTCAAATACAAAAAGTGGTATCTGCTAATAACCCATATTCCATACTTAGGTGCTTTGGGACTTATTGGTCTGGCGCTTATATATGGATACAGGCTAGGTTACACGAAATCAGACTTGTTGTGGATTGTATATTTTCTTAACCTTGCGCATTGGTTTTTTGCAGGCTTTGTAGGCCTGCCGCATCAGGAATACGTAGCGGCGTGTATTCCCATGAGTCATCGCGGGCGGTTTATGGGTTACTCCTTCAGCATATCCGGCGTAACGGCAATTGGATCAGCCGCTATCGGTCGTTGGATACTCAACAATGTGCCAGAGCCTACTTGCTACGGATACTTGTTCCTTATGACTTGGGGATTATGTCAGTCAGGCTACGCATTGGCGCTTTTAGGACGAGAGTGTCCGGCAGCGGTTGAAAAGGCGCCAAGGGCGTGGTCCAAAGAAATGCTTAAAGCAGCCTGGCTTGACAAACCCTTTGTTCGATTAATGATACTTATTACATTGTATACAACTCTCATTGTTCCAGTATGGGGGTTTGTCCAGGTATACGGACTGCGTGAACTAGGCATGAAACCCGCGAGTTCGGCGAACATACAGATAATCGCGCAAATCATCAGAATAAGCACATGCGCCCTTATCGGCATACTCACGGACAGACTCGGACCAAAGAAGATTCTTCCTTACTGGTCGCTTGTGGCGTTTATTGGATTTGCCAGTGTCATCTGTATTCGCAATCCTTACGGCGTTTATATAGCTATGGGCATATCAACGCTATATTGGGCAGGGTCTACCGCAGCCGGTAATGCTCTTCTATATGGCATACCTAGCCCCGAGAACAGAGCAGGGCATTTCACTGTTCAACTGATAATAACTTACGCAGCTTCCACTATTGGACCAAGAATAGCGGGGATTGCCTGCGACCACTTAAGCTACCCTATCGTATTTACGGCTTCTGCAATTATTGCGTTGTTGCTGTATCCGTTCACCAAGCGTATGGCTGTATTGTTCAAGGATGATGCAAAGAGTTACTCATAGTCCGGCATACTCGAAGCTTAGCCGGTTATGATTTTAGTATAGATTGGAGTAATATGGGTCATGTCAAAAAGTTGTATTGTACAAGCACCGGCTGCAGGCTGTGTGGATTTCGTACGTAGAGCTGTTCTGTCTAGGCACTTTATAGAGAATTCGGTTGATCCTGTTACTGGACAACCATATTTCAGTGTTTTCTACGGACACCCGTTGGAGCTTTGGCATGATTGGCCTGATTTCGGTGACCTGACGGCGAGATATTGGGAAGCTTGCCATATGATACGCGAGATGACAGGCGTTGCCCCGCATAACACAAATACGCTGGGAGATATGCTTTTCAGTTACTTCGGCTCTGACGGACTAAGCTATAGGCCTGCTACACTTTACTCTACAAACTCCGCCGAACTATTCGACAATAGCCGCACAATCTACGCATTATGCAGCGTATATATGGCAACCCAGGAAAAGATGATTAAGGAGGCAATTGTCAATCTGGTTCGTGGACTTGAGATGATCAGCGAGGTTGAGAAAGGCTACCGATATATACCAGGAAGCCGGTATTCTCACGGAGCGTGGGAAAGTCGAACAATCGATTGTGGATACTTCATCGGACCTCTTATTAGACCTCTTATGAAGGCGTATGAGGTAACAGGATACGAGCTAGCGCGCGAATTGGCCATTGATTTTGCTCGGTATGTTGTTGAGGTGTCGCACTTGTTTGGTCCGAAAGGAGAGTTCGACGATCATTGTCATTCTCGCCTTGCCACAGCATGTGGCCTTTTTGTGTGCGGAAGGGCTGCCCAAAACAATGATTGGATACAGATAGCGAGGAATGCCTGGGACTTCGCTCGGGCGAAGTCCGGTCCGTGCGGTTTTGTTCCTGAGTATCTGGGTTTCCATGCGGGGCAGTTCCGTAGCGAGACTTGTGCAATAATGGATTACCTTGACTTGACATTGCTTCTTGCCTCGGCCGGCGATGATACCAAGTGGAGCGAAGCCGAACGCGTGGTTCGCAACCACTTGATAGAAAGCCAGGTAACATCAACTGACTGGGCTCCGGCAGGTAATGCAAGCGAACGAAGTGATTTATTTCTATCCGATAATGTGGCGGAGAGAATGCTGGGCGGATTTGCTGGTTGGAGTTCATTTGATCAAATGTTCGGCATTACACCTTGTTACAGTGAAGGCTGGTACCTTACTGAATACGCTAGACAACTCTATCGCAATCGCAAGAGAGTCTTTCAGAACTGCTGTGGGCCCGCTGGGCTGAGATCACTCTATCTTGCTTGGAGCCAGGTGATGGAGTTCGAGGAAAAAGAACTCCGTGTAAACATGCTTTTCAGCCGCAGCATTCCCGGCGCAAGAATGAATGTTGTGGACGGCGACAAGAACCAAATACAAGTAACTATAGCTGTAGATCGTCCCTGTAATCTCAATATGCATGTTCCGGATTGGTGCCCGTACGGCGGTTATTCCGTGACCATAAATGGAGAGACAGCAAAAACTTCGGTAGTGTCTGATAGACTGATGGTTCTCGGAATAAATTCGGGCGACCAGGTTGTCGTGACGTTACCATATGAAATAAAGACCGTTGAATATGTGGTCGCGCACGGAGCATATCCTCCGGAAGTATTTGACATCACATTCAAAGCTGATTCCGCCATTAGAATCAATAGGGTCAGCGGCGGCATAAGTGATGGGGAACGCGCAAAAGCATCAGTGCTTTATGATTCGTATCCTCTATATCGACGAAGTGAATATGATGTCTACGCCGAAGAGAGTACTCCGATTGTCTCAAATGCATCAATTGACTGGTTTTAGTATAAATTGGCGTAATTGGTGATTCAAAGATGAGAAAAAGAGTAGATGGTATAAAGTCGTTGTGCAACTTGATATTTTCAGTGATGTTGCTCACACTGACAGCCCAAACCGCATCTGTCTCCAGTCCATATATATT
>Ga0197142_1003208_pt1 | contig 13853 bp, 9 predicted proteins | sample GBS60_MetaG_FD_148614 | JGI IMG/M metagenome (GOLD analysis project Ga0197142, IMG submission 148614) | Sediment microbial communities from Great Boiling Springs, Gerlach, Nevada, United States - GBS 60_MetaG | ecosystem: Environmental > Aquatic > Thermal springs > Hot (42-90C) > Sediment... | reverse complement strand
CCGCGAGTATAGATGTTTTGGGTGATGTTGTTAGGAATATTGGTTCCTCCAGTAACGTACCAGTCATGGTCTTGTCCGATGTTGAGACTGGTTAGGTCGATATCTATGTTACCAGCGTTATTTCTGGTCAACCGCAAAGTATTTCCGTTTACAATACTACCACCGTTAACATAGATGTCTGTAGCTGGGGTGACGGCTACGGCCCATTCTAGGTTGTTACCAGCCTGATTGATTCTTAAAAATCTACCAGCATTACCCTGAAAAGACGGCAAATAATCAAAACTGATAATCTGGTTGTCGTTTCTAGTTAGACGGATTTGGTTAGTAAAATTACCACCTTGCTGAGTAGTGCCACTGGTAACGTAAGTGTCGGTACCTCCAGCTTGCAGTAAAATCTGCCAATTGCTACCAGTCCACCTACGAATTTGGTTTAGATTAGTGTTGATGTAAGTGAAACCAGTAGGAATGGCAGCTAAACCCAAAGTAGCTGGAGTAGGATCAGCTGAAGCAAAGTTTAGTCCGGCGTTGTTGGCCTCAAATTGGTTATTCGGGTTACCATAACCAGTGCCAGCGTAACCTCCAATGCTTTTTAGCCAACCGTTGAGGATTTCCCCCCAATTGCCTTTATCGCCGTTAATGTATGGTAGTCTGGTAGATAATGACATATGCCTGAAAAATTAAAATTGATAAATTGCGCCCTATATAGCATATTTTTTAAATATGTGCAAGAGCAAAAAATTAAAACTGCTACCTAGTGAATTTAAAAACTTTTAAAAACCAGAAATAAAAAACTCTGAAGTTAAAGTGTTTTTTTAAATTACGAAAAACCATGTCCAGAAATTTTTTGGTTAAATTCGCCAAAACATTAACCAACCAGAACACGTAGAAAACCGGGTTAATGGCAGTAAAAAACTTAAAATAAGCCACTAAAAATCTAAATTTCACCTAATTAGCCAAATCATAAAGAAACCAAATAAAAATGCAACTTGTGTAGAATTTAGTTTTCAAAATTAAAGTTTATCTATATTGGTTGGTAAAAAACCAAAGACCAAAAACACTACTTATAAAAAAACCACGACATTATCTATAAAACATCACAAACGGGGTTTTAAGTAAAATTTTGATATCTAACCACAGTGTCCAATTTTCAATATAATAGCGATCAAGTCTTACTTCTTCCTCAAAGTCTAGGTTACTACGACCATTAACCTGAGCCATTCCAGTTAAACCCGGTTTGGCATTGAGCACTTTGAAGTGGTGCTTAGCATACTTACGTACTTCCCTAGGTTGATGTGGTCTGGGACCAACTAGCGACATTTCACCTTTTATTACGTTAAAAATTTGTGGTAAATCATCTAAACTAGTTCGTTCCAAAAAGTCCCCTACACGAGTATTTCGAGGATCGTTAACAATTTTATACAATGGTCCTTGCCGTCCGTTTTGTTTTTTAATTAACTCCTGTTCAAACTCTAAAGCATTTTGCGAGTTAGGATCGTTTTCTGAATAAATGCAATATTCCTGCTTCATACGTCGAAACTTCAGAGCTTTAAAAATTTTACCGTTAGCCCCCACTCTTTCACTCCAGTAAAACACTGGTCCAGGAGAATCTAATTTAATGGCGATAGCAATTAGTACCATAATTGGTAACGTCACAATCGCAATAATTGTACCTAGTACAATATCCATAAGTCTCTTAAAAACAATTGACCACCCATCTAAGCGTCCGTGCTTAAGCTCTAAATAAATAACTTCATCTATTTGCACTGGTTTCATTCCAAAAACATCAAACTCTTTAATTTCAGCTGGTTGAAAGACAAAATCGACTGTATATATTTCAGCTAAAAAAGCTAGCTCTTTCTCTAAACCAGTTTGTTCACTTTGTAAATAAATCTCAGAAACTCGATAATTTTTCACTAAAGTTTCAATTTGATTGAAAGTTGCTTGATCCAAATGAGGAAACTGATGAATTTGTTTGATATCAGCCCGTCGCCGTAGCCAGTCAAGTAATTTAGGAGCTACTTGACCCACACAAACCACTTCTGTCTTACCAATATTGTAAGTATATAAAACTCTTTCCACCAACCAGATCAAAACTCTGCCCAACAACAAAAATCCCAAAGCTGAAAACCCACCAAAAGCTAAAATAAAACGACTTATAGGAATGCCATTAGGAAAAGCTTGCTCGTTGAATTCGTTAAAGAATAAAAACACAATAAGCCCAAGCAATACTGTCCACAAACCAATCACAATTTTAGGCAAGCGAGACCAAAAGCTTTTTTTTGGATCTAGCTCATAAACTCCCTGCAAAATGAAGACTAAAATGGTTATTGCAGCAAGAATAATGACAGCAACAATATAAACTTCTCGAGTGATGTTTTTAGGACTAAGAAATTCATCTGCTAACCAACGGTACCTAACTAAATAAACAAAAATGGCTCCTGACACTAAAGCTACAAAATCCACTATAGGTGTTACTGCAGTCTTCCAAATATATCGATTACCAACTTTTAACATAGATTTGAGTTAAAAGCTCAAAATAAAAAAATTGCTTTTTGTAAAGTCCTGCTTGACCATCAAATCATTTTCAGTTACTCTTTTCGCTAAATTAGCTAATTAGTGTATTATGCAATCATAAAAAATATAGTTAATAAATTGAGGCAGGAACCAATCAACAAGGACGACACCAAACAAATAAATTATATCTATCAGTAAAACCTATGTTTGTCTTAAAACCAAAAACTCAAAATATTAGTTTAATTTCAAGATACACCAAAAATTTGCTGACAATAAGTTTACTTGGTTGTTTGGTCTTATTAGTTATTTCCTTCTTGACAAATGGCTCACAGGTAACTGTCTGGGCTAATAATCAATCTAACAGTAGCACTTGTGGTGACAACTTAGTACAGTTGATTGCTTTTTGTCAAAAAGATCTAGAAACTGGTAACTTTATATTTGGCTACAACAATTTTGAACAGTGTAACCAAAAGTGTATAGTTAAAAAAGAAAAAGAAAATTGGGATAATCTAACCTATGCTCATTGTGCTTTGGCTTGTGAAAACACTACTAGTAGACCCAACCTAAAGGAAGACAAAAGATTTCGGGCTAGTGGCTATAACCAATGTGTTGATCAGTTACTGGAAAGTAATAGAATTACTCGTAATGAAATGTTATGTGCTTGCAATAACAATGAACGTTTTTTACAAACTGCACCTGTTCGTTGTCTAGATTTCCTTGAACGTCCAAAAACAAATAACCAAGCTTCTAGTGTGTTACTAAACTTACTACCCGAATGTTTTTACTTAGACATTTACGCACCAAACATAGTGGCCTGTGCAAGATCCGTAGTCAATATACTTTTAGTAACCGGAATTATCTTGTTAGGCGTTAGTTTAGGTTATTTAGCTGGCCAGTCACTGATTAGTGGTAAAGGTAGTTTTTGGTTGATTGTTAAGGAAAAAATCAGAGACCTAATAGTGGGTATTTTGTTGATTGGTACTCCTGTAGCTATTCTTAGCTTAATTGATCCTAGATCTCAGTTCTTAGATTTTTCTAATTTCGTTGAGCTAAGTTTGGGTAAAAATTTAAAAGATCCCACAGGCAAAGTTAACGATACTTGTGATGGAGACCCAGGATCTACCGGAGTCGTCTACCGCTATACTTTTGAAAGTGATAAGCTTTGCGGAGAATGGGGAACTCCTTGTGACTACAATATAAAACATCCTACACTTGCTTTTCACAATTGTAAAGTTTTTGTTGCAGCTAGCAGATATGGAGGTCATTTAATAGGTAGGTTTCCCATTTTTGATATCGAAAGTATTCAAATTGATTTTGATATCGTTTCCAGAGGAAGGGGTAAAATCGACTATGAAGGACCAAGAATAGCTGCTGGAGAAGATAAGATAGGAATTATTAGTGTAGCTCAATTTGGTAAAGATGAATGGGGATTTGAAACCCGGTTTTGGGATACACAATCTGAAGTATACTCCGACAGAGAGCGTCTTATATTTACTGACGACTATTTTTTGTTTGTCGCCAGAATAGCTTATTACAAAGGTGATTGGATAGCCATAGCTCCTATTGAAAGAGAATATAAAGTAGCCAACTTAGGACCAGATTTAAACAATAGAGGCAATCGTCCCATACAATGGAAAACTTTTGAAAGCGATGAAGTTACTTATGCAGGACATGCCGAACTTATTACTAATCAAGATTTTACTGAGTTATACGCTATATTTGGAGCCAGAGGGGATAATTCTCAAATAATCACTATCATGAAATATGATGACTCTGAAGAAATTTTTAAAAAATTTGCTGAAATTAATACCAGCAATACCCAAGTTGGTGTTTGTTATAGACCTTCAGGAGCTTTAGATAGTGAAGGTAAGCTGCACTTTATTTGTGATGATGTTGGAGGTGGTTTATATTACTACACGAATAAAACGGGTGCTTGGGTGCAAAAAAAATTAACTAACAAAGGTGTAGCTGGAGTAATCAGAATTGATCAAAAAGATGGTATTCATGTAGGTTATTTGGTGTATCACTCACCTGAAGGACCGGCTTATATGTACTCTGCTGATGGCGGAGAGAACTGGACGAGACCAATAATAGCCAACGAAATAGTCAATCCAAAATATGGCTTTGCCGCCAATATGATTGGAGGAATAGCAATAAATGGACAAAATCCATATTTATTAGTAGCTTTTGAGGATTGGACTAATGGTGGTCCCAGAGTTGGTCTTATCATGTTTGGAGCAGAAGCCTAAACAAATCCGGTAAGTCTGTTGACGTTTTTGGTCAACAAGATCTTAAAAGATAGCATAAGCAATATACATTAAATATAGAACAATAAAGACAACCCCTTGCCATCTTTCCAGCAATCTTTGTTGGCCTACAAACAAGGCTAAAAAGAGTAGAACGGTTGCGCCAATAACCATCCACAAATCAACTTGCAAATTATCCCTAAATGGTAAGGGACTAATCACTGCAGTAAGTGCTAAAATAAACAAAATATTCATGATATTGGAACCTACTACGTTGCCGACAGCGATATCAGTTTTTTGTCGATAAGCAGCCATTGCCGAGGTTACCAACTCAGGCAACGAGGTCCCTACAGCTACAATAGTTAGTCCAATCAACTTTTCGCTAACTCCTAAAATTTTAGCAATACTTACAGCTCCTTCAACCACCCATTGACCACCAAAAGACAAACCTAAAATACCCCCAACAATCATTACCCAAGATTGCCACACAGGTAATACCTTAATTTCCTCCTCTAACAAAGCATCTTCTGACTTTGGTTTACTAGTAGCTACTGAAAAAACGTAGTACATGAAAATTATGAATAGTAAAAGCAAAACTAGACCATCACCTTGAGATAAAAAGTTTTCGCTTTGGGCGGCAAAATAAGTGTCGTTAACTAAAAAAAATAAAGCCAATACAGCCAACAAAGCAAACGGAATTTCTTTATAAACCGTATTTTGGTGAACTACCAAAGGATAAATTGTGGCTGAGACGCCTAAAATTAGTAAAATATTGGCAATATTACTACCCAAAACGTTACCAATGGCCAAATCAGTGGTGCCACGAAAACTAGCCAACAGATTCACAACCAATTCAGGCGTAGAAGTACCTAGGGCTACAATGGTTAAACCAATAATTAAATCGGATACTCGCAACTTTTTGGCCAAAGAACTAGCTCCTTGAACTAAATAGTCTGCCCCTTTAATTAAAAGCACAAAACCCAAAACTAACAAAACCAAAGTAAGCATAAAAAACCACTAACTTAATTCTGATTGACTAGACTCTGCGAATTTGTCAATTTGCTGGATTGAGATTGCCCTGATTCAACAATCATTTCTGTTATATGCAACTAAATTTAGCTAGTTGGAACATCAACGGTATTAGAGCCGCCATTAAAAAAGGTTTTTGGCAAATTACTCAAAAGTTTAATTTAGATATTCTTTGCTTGCAGGAGACTAAAGCTAATGAACAAGTTATGCACAATTTGTCCACAATTTTGGATTACAAGCCTTACAGGTTAGACTTTGCTTGTGCTCGCAACCGACAAGGTTATAGCGGAGTAGCCACTTTTAGCCTAGACCCTGATTCGCAGGGGCAAAACTCTGTGGAACACTTGTTTGCTTTCTTAGACGCCAAACTAGATGACCACCAACCTAAACTAAAGCATACAGAATTTCGTTATCGCGGAGCCAAAATAGGCTTGGGCATCGACAAGTTTGACCAAGAAGGGCGAGTAGTCACCACTTTTTATACAGTAACCAATAAACCTCAAATAGCCTTAGTAAACGCTTACTATCCTCAAGGTGGCAGAGGTCAATTTCGCATCGATTATAAAATCGAGTTTTACCAAGCAGTCTTAAATTATGTAAAAAGCCTACAACAACAAGACTATCAATTAATTTTATGCGGTGATTTTAATACCACCGTGTCTGACATCGATCTCGCCAGACCCGAGCAAAATCGCCATACTACCGGTTGCTTACCAGAAGAACGAGCTGCACTTAACGAATTTTTCCAAGCTGGATTGATAGACACTTTTCGCTATTTTTACCCAACTACTACTGGTAAATATACCTATTGGGACCAAATTACCAGAGCTAGAGAACGCAATGTAGGTTGGCGCATTGACTACTTTTTGGTACAAACGAGCTTACTACCTTACCTTAAACAAGCGGCTATTCACGATGATATTTTTGGTAGTGATCATTGCCCAGTATCGATTACCCTAGAATTTCCTGACTAAAAAACTAATTAGACTGCATCAATAGACTTTCACCTCTCACTTCACAAACTAAACTACCGATTCCCACACTAGAAATTAAAATTTGTTAAAAACTAGACTCCATTGCCATCGCAACTAATGTCTGTTTTTATCGACGCTTAACATCTAATTACATTAGGGATAAAATAGCAACTGCTTAACAAAAACTTCCGTTTGATTGCAGTAGACTGTAACCAACTTTTTACTTAACTAAGACGATAAACGGGCCAAAAAAATTCGTTAGGTTGACTAAACCGACGTTGCCTGGTAACCAGCCAATTGTCTCCTATTTGATTAATAGTTAATTCGGCATCTAAATTTGGCTCAGAATATAAACAGTAAAATTTCCACTCTCTTCTGGGTTTGTTAATTTCGACTAACTTTAATTGTGCTGGTTCAGCCTGCAAAATTTGCTCACAAATGGCACTTAAACGAGGTATTTCCCTAGCGTGAAAAAAAGTATTAATTTCAGTAATCAAATAAGGTAAAACTAAAATTAAACCCAGAATAAAAAACACAAACCAAGTAAAAATTGGCAAAAAATAACTAAACCAGCCAGACTGATCAGGTAAATCTTGGTCAAGCGGATTCATAAGTTGGAGAAGTCAAAAATAGAGTACGTTAGAAGATTATCTCTGTCAAAAAATTTCGGTTAAGTTGGCTTCGGTTGTTTAACTACAGAGAATGACAACTAAAGAACAATAAATCTTGGCTTCAATTGTTAAAAAATGGTAACAAACTACAGTCCAGACAGATCTTAGCCATTAAGAGATTCTCTTGGACTTGGTTTTGTTGTCAAGTAGACTGTAAACTTCTGTGAAACTCACAACTAGTGAGACTGGAACAGTTTAGTAATTAGTTATCAACGCTAAATCAATCAACCAGCTAGCAAACTTCAACTGGTATTCAAAATCAATTAAGCATTGACTTTTTGATTTGGCATCTGGTGCGACCTTAATCTGCCTAAGCAAGCATAGTTCTCCAAAAAAACAAAATTAAGTTCATAAATAAATAAATAAATAAATAAATAAATAACCGCACTTAGCCTGCTTACTTAGATTAAAAATTAATCGCTAACAACCTGCACTATTACAAGTTTTTCCGAAGGCAAAATAATTTAGACTACTTGATCTCTACGTTGTCGATACCATTCTTGAATACGAAACAACCAATACGGTAGCCAATTATAAACATAATCTTGAGGTTTTAAATAAACTTCTAAGCTGCCTCCAAAACCCTTTTTGAAATTACTATAACCATAACCTGGATGTCCAGGATGATAATTTTGGTCGCTAACTACACCCCAAAAGTTATATCTAGATAACCCTAAAAATTTGGCTCTACGAATGCACTCCCATTGTAAATAGTAAGAAGGCTCTAATTTATTTTGATCATCAGCCATAGCCGCGTGTAAGTAGCTAGCTTCTTGACCATAATAAGCTACCAAAGCCCCCGCAACTACTTGACCTTGCCACTTGGCCAGAGCTAGCTGTAAGACACTACTTTTTAAAAAACTGAACTCTCGTTGTAAATAATTAGTGTCTATACCTATAAAACCTTTACGTTTAGAGGTCTGTTGTAGTAAATTAACAAACTGGAAAAAATCTTCGTCTGAAGTAGAAAATTCCACCGTCAAACCTAGTTTCTGACCACGTTTAACGTAATAACGGGTATTTTTGCGCATGTTTTTAAGTAAGTCAGCTTCCGACTGGTTTAAATTCAAAACCCAAGCTCGCTCAACCTGAATCGCCTTGACTGCGGTGCGAAAACCAAGTTTGGCAAATTGCTTAACAACTTCTACCTGCTCCACAAGAACTAATGGCTCTAACCTAAGTTGAAAATAGTTTTGTTGAGTAAAAAAATTGATTAGCGAGGATAACGCTTGTTGTACTAACTGCAAATTATTCCAGTCTAAAACCGGACCCCGTGGCACATAAACAAATTGACCAAACCTAGTAGTTTCCACAATTACTAAAGCTAAACCAACTAACTTATCGTTATCATAAAAGCCTAAACGATATATAGGTTTACCTAAACCTTGATGTTGAAAATCGCCCCACTGCCAAGTTTGCAAAAAGTAATTGTATGGATGTTGCTGCAAAAAGTGTGTCCACTGTTCGGGTTGAGTTATCTTTCTTAACTGCAAAACCATAGGCTAGACTAGATTAGTTATCTTATTGTACGTTTGGTCAAGAGAAGTAGCTAATTAATAATACTGTGATTTTAGTTGGTTAGCATAACTAAAAAACTTTATCCGACTTGGTTATGAGCCAATATTCAAAGATAAAGCGAATTGCTAGTAAACTAATTTAGCTAAAAATATGGTTCACACTAATAGTCAAAAACCGGATAAATCCAAAAGTTTTTAAGTAATATTCAAGAAAAAAGCTTAAGATTTAATAAGAGTTTACTGTCGCTTGTACACTTAAGTAAATGACAACACTAATGAGTCTAGTAGCCAAGAAATCAGCTTTTTACCAAAAAAACACTCCTTAAAAACATCTTTTTACTAACATTACAGGCTACTACTATTGACAAAGTCACGGATTTAATCTTTTTACAGTTAACTTTACTTGAAAAAGTTTTTTTAGAAAAAATAAATATGACTACCAAAATAAATCCCGGTTTAAATCCAGATCCAAATTCGACTACCGATACTGACTGGAAACCAGAAGAGGTGCCACAGTTAACTGTGGATGTGTACCGTAAAGACGACGTAATTTACGTTATTTCCACTGTGGCTGGAGTTTCTCCTCAAGATCTAGATATTTCTATTGAGGAAAACACCCTGACCATTAAGGGAGTACGTAGAAAACCATACAAAGAAGATCCAGCCAACGTATTACTGGAAGAGTGTTTTTGGGGCGAGTTTTACCGTGAGTTAACTATTAATGAGCATTTAGATATTGATAACATTAAAGCTAGTATTAGCAACGGAATTTTAACTATTCAAATTCCTATACTTCAGATTTCTTCACAAAAGAAAATCAAAGTTGATATTGTCTAAATTTAAAAAATCGTTTATATAGACGGCAATTTAATCTTGCCGTAATGTCTTTTTCTTTATTAGAATTCTTTGCGGATCTCTTTAGGTATGCTAATTGGGTATTTTTAAGTGGTGGCTATATAGCTATTTTAGGACTACTCTACCAATGGATAGATGATCAGTGGGTAGATAATAAAATCGGTTCTTGGTTTGGTAAACAAAAATATGTCTTTTATAGGGTTTTTCCGCCGGTAATTAACGAAAAATCTTTTGGTGAGATGGAACAAGTCTTTCAAAGACTTTGTGGAATTTACAAAAATCGCGATCCCTACGAAGTGTATACCGAAGGCAAGTGGTACGAAGGCTATTCTTTCGAATTTCATTCCAAAGGTGGGCATATAGGCATTTTTATTAGAGTTAACAAAAAATATGCTCAATTACTAAAAAGCACCTTCGAAGCTCATTTGGATGGTACAATTTTGGTGGAATACCCCGACCCATTGGCTAATTGGCCAAAAGACTGGGACCGCAAAACCGGTGATTACACTAGCTTATACGGGACCGACATGACCATTTTGTCAGTACGCGACGAGAAACCTAAAAGGGGTAAAGATGTAGATTACTATCAATTACGCACCTGGCGAGATTTTCAAACTGACAACGAAAAACCCAAAACTGATCCAGCCAAAGGACTGTTTGCGGCCTTATCCAGTATTGACCCAGAAGAATATTTAGTAGTGCAGTTTTATTTAGAGCCACAGTTTAATCGGGATAAGATTAACCAATGGAAAACTATTTTTCAAGAGAAAAAACTAGAATTTTCCAGTAACGAAGAAGTGGATGTGGATGCTGAAGGCAATGTTAGTGTGCTGACAGATAACGAAAAGTTAATTTTAGATGGCATCAACAAAAAAATTCACTCATTACATTTTGCCACAAAAATTCGGTTTTTAGCTTTTGCCAATAACAAAGCTACATCTAGAAAAGCAGTCTCTTTAATTTATAGCTATTTTGCTCAATTTCATAGTCCTAGTTTAGTGCTCATCCCTGACAGTCGTACAGTTACTTCAGTTGAACCTAAAGGAGAATTTTTAGGTATTTTAGGACCACAAATTAGTTTGTTAATCGACAAAATTTATTACGCCAGAGAACGCTATTTTAGAGAAAAATGTCTTTATCAAGGTCTAATTAGACGTAGTGGCAGTGTAGGTTCAGAACCCTACTTTCTAACTCCGGAAGAATTGGCCGCAATGATTCACTTTCCCTACGTTAGTGTGGAGGAATTCCAGTTACAATCTTTATTTAGACGAACTCAACCAAATTTGGGATTACAAACTGATATACAAAGCCAATATACCACCATTCCAGCACCTCAAAATTTACCTGGTTAAAGATCTATGTTTTGGAGTCAATTAGCCGAATATCTGTTTTGGATAGGCCTCTTTGGTGGTCTACCGGTGGGGTTAAACCTGTTATATACTTACATTGAAGACCAGTTTATTGACTATAAAAAGGGTAAGTATTCTAAAACTCAAAAATTTGTCATTTTAAGAATTTTCCCGCCCGTTTTAAACAAAACTTCTTTTCAAGAAATGGAATCTTTTTTTGAGGCTATGTGGAGCATTTACAAAGAACGCACACCTTATAAATTACTAACTTTGGGTAGGTCTTACGAAAACTTAACTTTTGAATTTCATTCTAATGGGGGTAAAGTGGCTATTTTTGTTAGGATTAACACAATTAACGAAGAGACTCTCAGAGTGCATCTAACTACCCGCTTCCCTGGCATACAAATTGTTCGCTATCCTGATCCTTTTGAAGATTGGCCCAAAGACTGGCAACGCAAGGGCAAGTACACCCAAATGTGGGCTAGCGACTTTAAACCGGTAGAAATTGCCACTGGTAAAGAAACAGACTTATTTCCTCTAAAAAGTTGGCGAGAGTTTCAAAAGAAAGACCAGCCCCCAATAGCCGACCCGGTTAGTCAATTGTTCAGTTGTTTACGTAATTTAGATCCTAAAGCCTATGTAGTGATTCAGTTTGTAACTAGACCTCTGTACGCGAAAAAACAAATTGATAAATGGATGAAAGAATACCAAGCTAGAAAAACAGAATTTTTGGGAGAAGCTAAAACGATTGGTAAATCCAAGAAAATTATATCTACAGTTCCCACTCAACGCAAGATTGTAAGTGAAATCATGAGAAAAATAAAGTCTTTTAACTACTTGTGTAAAATTCGAGCCGTCGCTTTAGCCGAGGAGGGAGTGGATTTAGGATCAATTGAGTCAATGATTATGAGTTATTTTGTACAATTTGATTCAGAAATGGTCAAAATAGCTAAACAAAAAGACACTCAAACTGACGCCGGAGCTGATGGTCAGGGGTTTGCTCTTTTGTCTCCAATAGTCGGAGATGCATTAGAAAAAATTTACTGGGAGAGAGAAAGATACTTACGTGAAAAAATGTTGTACGCTGGTTTGATCAAAAGAAATATCGATATTGGGTCACCCTACTACTACTTGGATACCCAATCATTAGCTACAATGATTCATTTCCCCTACACTAACGAAAAAGATATTTTGTACCAAAAATTATTTGCTATCAAAAACCGCTCGTTTGAGCAACCAAATGTAGACCGCTTACAAAGTGCAACGGTTCCGGCTAATCTACCACAATAATTAGTTAAGATAAGAGAAAAACTAATCCGATTTTGACTTCAAAAAAGTCGTTTGGTGGTGAAAAATTAAATCGTTTTTCCTGAAAAAACCTGTGTAGTGTATTTAATTTTTAAGCAGCAACACATAATTAAAAAATTGAGCCAAAAAACCACTTAACTATGTAAAACATTTATCAAAAGTTAGAACTGCCTTGTGGACCTATATCAAACTAAGTAACCACTTGACATTTAAAAACGGCGGCCACAAAGACAAGTTTTTAACTTAAAATAACTAAAATTGGTCCGTGAATGACAGTTAAAAGCAACTTTAGGTCAGATTCAAACTGAATTCGACAACCACTCTAGCTACCGATTTTGCTGATCAAATTCTAGTTAGTTGGCGTAATCGACTTACTAATCAATTGTAGCTGCTAAAAACTAAGACTAATTAAAGTTTATCCATTTTAACCACTTGTAAAGTGGTCCTTATAAAGCTTGCCTAAGTGAAGATTAATTCCTAACCCCTAGACAAACCTTGATAGTTATACACCATTTATTGCTATTTAAAATTTCTTATATGTTCGCCCAGCTGCAACCGCTAAAAATAGTGTTTTTTAGTTCTTCTGTGTTTACCAAACCGATTTTAGAAAGCCTATTTCAAGCTCAAGGAAAAACTTTGTTGACTTTAGTAAACGAGCAATATTTGGGTTTATCTTCAGATATCCAAAAACACCTAAACTTACCCGAAAAACTTTTTACAGATCAGCAATTATTCCAATTTACTGTGAAACTAGTAGGCATAGTCTCTCAGACTAACAAAACTTTAAGAAACCGAATTTTAGTTAATCCAATTGCCCAAAAAGCCCTAGACTTAGGCTTGCCAACGTTTTTACCAGAAAAACTAAATCGAGAATGGACTAACTCAAATTTTCTGTCCGAAGGGATAGATTTTGGCATTGTCGCCAGCTACGGACAAATTATTTCGCAAAGAGTACTAGATTTAGCTAAGTATAAATTTATCAATTGGCATCCTTCAGACTTACCTAAATATCGTGGTGCCTCCCCTATCCAAGCTGCTTTGTTGAATGGAGATAGTTATACAGCCTTATCTTGGATAGAAATGACTAAAGAAATGGATGCAGGAGATATTTGGCTAAAAATTCCACAGCCTATTTCGAATCAGGATACTTTTTCTGAATTAGCTCACAAGTTGAGTATTTTAGGTGCTAAAACTTGGGCACTTGTACTAGCCAAGATTTTGTTAGCTAACAACTACGGTTGGCAAGGAGAAATTCAAGATCATACCCAAGCCACTTTTTGCGGTAAACAAACTAAAGTGGAGGCTTTAATCGAACCTAAAAACTACTCGGCCAAAGATCTGTTTAACCATTGGCGAGCGTTTATAGAATTTCCCAAGACTAAGTTTTATT
>Ga0197142_1003207_pt1 | contig 13853 bp, 14 predicted proteins | sample GBS60_MetaG_FD_148614 | JGI IMG/M metagenome (GOLD analysis project Ga0197142, IMG submission 148614) | Sediment microbial communities from Great Boiling Springs, Gerlach, Nevada, United States - GBS 60_MetaG | ecosystem: Environmental > Aquatic > Thermal springs > Hot (42-90C) > Sediment... | reverse complement strand
ACCGCCGCCGGGGAAATTTTCTGGGGCAAACTTTCTCCCACAACAAACAAGGTCAATACAAAAATTACAATCCCAATCCCGACTGCCAAAATCCGCGGATGATTAATTTTCGGATGGGGCAAGGTCTCGAAACTTTCCAATTCCTTACGCCAAATTTTAGGAAATAGAATTGGCAACATCACCACCACTGTGGCAATGGCTGCCACACCACCAAGACTCAAACGCAGCATGTAGTCGGTAAAACTCAAATTAATCGCATCCCCAACGATATACGTAGCCGGATCACCCACTAGGGTTAACAATCCGGCTGAATTGGCAACAAACACCATCAGAATCAGCAAAGGCACAAAATCCACCCCAATATCCTGTGCCAAAGGCGGCAATAAAGGCGCCAGCAACACGACCGTTGTGGCATTCGGCAACACCGCACAAATAGGCATGGTAATGGCCACCACTCCCAAAAGCAAATTACGCCCTTTTCCTTTACCCAACAAAACAATTTGTGCCGCCAAATAATCAAAGACTTTGGTGGGTTCAAACGACCGCACCAACACCATCACCCCAAAAAACAAAGCCAACGTGCCATAACTTTTGCCAATATAACTGATTGCCTCCCCCAAGGTTAGTACATTCAAAAAAACCAATAACATCGCCCCCATAAAGGCGGCAATAATCAAATGCACCCATTCTGTCATCAACAGGATAATGACTCCCAAAAAAATGCCGCAAGCGACGAACTGTTGCCAGGTGGCCATAGGAACTCCAAGAAAAAATGGCAAAAAAAAACCAGCGGAAATAGCATCCCTGGAGCCATCAAATTGGAGCGATTCTAGCGCATAGACTCGAAATTTTCAACGCCGCCCCGGCCAGCGAGACAGGATTTTAGCCGTTAACAAAACTGTTTCGGGGATGGGACACATGAGAATTGCCCCCACAAATACCAATAACCCGATACCGCCTGCCACCAGTAATCCCAAAAACGTTCCCCAAACCCCCTCCCCCCAGCGCCACAGACCCCAGGCCACAGCCCCCGCCACGCCACTTACCAGCATAATTTGTACAAACACCGCCAACCAACTGCGCCAGGGCAACCCCTGTAATTTGTAATGCAATAAGACAAACAAGCTAACGAAGGTGACCAGATTCACCCCCGCTGTTGCCAATGCCAACCCCGGCGCCCCCCATGCCCGCACACACACCCAATCCAGCCCCGCATTCAAGCCAATCCCCAGTACACTCAACCGAAACGGCGTATCCCCATCCCCCAGGGCATAAAACACCCGCACCAGCACATCCCGCGCCAGATAAACAAACATCCCCACCCCATAGGCAGCCAAAATTCCCCCCACCAAGCGGGACGCCTCCGCATCAAAGGCATACCGTTCATACACCAGCCGGACAATGGGCAGGGACAACACCGCCAGGAATACCCCCAAAGGCACCATCACCAGCGCCACCAGCACCAAACTTTGGCGCAGCCGTTGGGTCAACTCCGGCCAATCCTGGGGGTCAGCCAACCGGGAAAACAGGGGCAAATAGGGCACCAAAATCATATTGGACAAAATCCCCAAAGGCGCTTGCACCAGCAAATTGGCATAACCCAGAGCTGCTGCTGCCTGCGGCAGATAAGACGCAAATTGTAAATCGACATAAACATTGATGTGCAGCATTCCGGAAGCGAAGGTGGCCGGTAACAACACATTGAGTACCGACTGCACCCCCGGATGTCGCCAGTTCCAGCGCCACCGCCCCCAACAAATTCCCATTTTTGCTTGCGGGGGCAACTGTACCAACCACTGGGCCACCCCCCCGCCCAGGATACTGCCTGCCAACACCTGCCCGCCGATCAGGGCGAATTCCGGTTGCCAGAGCCGCTGACCGAGCCAGAGCCAGGCGACCCCCAACCCCAACAACACACTCACACTGGAAAACATGGGACTCACAGACGGCAACCAGTACTGACCCCGCGCGGTGAGCACCCCAAACCCAATGCCAATCCAGCCTGCCAGCACCGCCAAAGGCGCCAGGATACGCAACTGCGCCACGGCAATCGTTTGGGTCAGTTGCCCCGTCTCCGTCTGGCCCAACCCCGGTGCAACCAACTGAATAAGCAGTTCAGCCGCAACGACCATGCCCACCATCAGCACCGCCAAAAACACCGTCACCCAAGTCAGCACCGTTTCCACAATCACCGCCGCTTCCCGTTCCTCGGACTTGCTCACCACGCTGACAATGGCGCTGTGAAACGGCCCGTTGATCCCCCCCAAAAGAATCAGCAAAAACCCCGGAATCACATAGGCATAACTGTAGGCATCCGCCACCACCCCCACCCCAAACGCCGCCGCAATCGCCTGTTCCCGCAACAGCCCCAGGATTTTGCTCAAAAACGTGGCCCCCGCCACCACCCCCGCAATCCGGGTCAAGGAACGTGTCATAGGTTCTGCATCCGCTGGGATATGGACTGCCAATATCCCCAGGCTACCCTAGGGCGTCCCCCGGCGTTGGATGCCCCGGTTTTTGCCCAGAAGTATGGTTTTGTAACAGAATGTAAGCAATCTGCGCATTCCCATAAACGCATTTATATAAAGGCAAAATTACTGCAAAAGACGCCCCAGAAGCCTCGATTTAGGGATAAATAAGAAATACTGCTGCACTGGGGAGCCAGCCATGACGAATCGGTTGACCCAGGCGCTGCGGCGTCGGGATATGCAAGCAGCTAGTGCCATTGTCGCGGAAATGGCGCAGGTGATGCCCCCCCGCCAAATCATTCACCAGATATTGGCCGCCGCCGAACGGTTGGCCTGGGACGAGGGGGACGTGCAGGTGGCGCGGTGGTTGCTCAGTAGCGGCCAGCGGTGGTATCGCTAAAGGGCAAGGTGCGGCTGCTGGGGCCTAGGAGATAAACGTCCCTATGTTGCCAGGGGGACAGCCGGAAAGGATGCTTTTTGGCGCTGCGCCTCTACTTACACGGATGGGGCGGGCAATGGGTGCGTTGCCAGTGAACGCCCGCAGCGGTGCTCACCGGGGCAGGCCCCCCTCCTTGCTAGTCTCTGGTTGGGAGCATGTCAAGGTTTTTGTAAAAAATCGCACGATTGCCCGCAACAAAATGAAAACTTTTTTGCCCCCAAACTGGGTAATAATGCTAGTCGCAACCTGTAATCCATCATCATGGAGTTGGGTATGAGCCTAAATCACTATCAAGAGGATTTTCTGGGGATTGACCGGTTTTTCCAGGAAGCGGTGTACCACGATGAGACGGATTTGAATGCGGCGTCCACGATTGAGGTGGAATTGTACGAGCATGAGTGTATGTACCCCACGTTTGCGGAAATCGCCCGGCGGTCGGGCTACCCGGAAATTGGGGCCATGTTTGATGCCATTGCCCGCGAGGAAGGGGAACATGCGGCCTTGGTGCGGCAGTTGTACCAGGATTTGGAGGTGAAGGATACGCCCCAAACCGAGGAGGCCAAGCGGTTGGTGGCGCAGATTCGCAGCCAGATGGACGTGGTGGCCAACGACCCGCGGGGGTTGCGGCGGGCGCTGGAAACTGCTTTGGAGGTAGAAAGCATCGAGAGCGAAAAAACCTATCCCGCCTTTGTGGCCTTGGCGCGCCAGCAGGGGAAAGAGGAAGTCGCGCGGGTGTTTGAGGAAATCGTCCGCTCCGAAACGCGCCATGCGGCTTGGGTGCGGCGGGCATTGGAATCTTTACCGGCCCATGTGTAGGATGCCCCATCCCTTGCACGTCTGATGGCATGACCCGCCCCCGGTGCGAACCGGGGTTTTTTGTTAGCTCGCGGGGGTGTGGGGGTGGATAAGCCCCGCACAGTACCGGGATACAGCCACCCCCACGTGGTAGGGTTGGCCATACAAAACGGCGTTGCCGGAATCTGGTATGGCTACGCGGTGGGACATGTCTGCAATACGCAGAGGGTTCTTGCGGAAGCTCCCCGGTCGCGTCAGCGGGACGGAGTCCTTTGAAGCGTATTGAAGCCCGCTCTCTGGCCGTAGGACGTTAGCAAAGCGTGGCGTAGCCATGAGACGGGAGTATGTCACGTAAAGCGGGTCAACTCTACCCGGTAACGGTCTTTTTTGGTGAGGGTGATGTCGCCGACCACCACCCTACCTTTTCCCCGCAGGGCAATGACATCGCCGGTTTTGAGCAGATGGCTGGGTTGGGTGATGGTTTGCCAATTGACGCGCACTTCCCCCTGTTTGATCCAGTCCACCATTTTGGCGCGGGAGAGGCCAAACCCAGCAGAACCCAGGGCATCCAGGCGTAGGGAGGCTTCGACGGTGGTGAGGGTTTTGGTGCGCGGGGCTGGGACGCACAATTCTGCCCAATCCAAAACCCTGACGGTCACAGGCACCGAACGCACATGGGTCAGATGGGTGCAGAGAAATTCCGCCAGTTCGGGCACGACAATCACCTGCGCCCCCCGTTCGCCCAAAACGAGCAGGTCGCCGATTTTTTCCCGCACGACCCCCGTGCCCAAAATGGCGCCCAAAAAGTCCCGATGGCTGGCCGGGTCGAATAAAAAATTGCCCGCTATGCCCAGCAGGGTCAAGGGCACATCTGCCGGGGTCAGCGGTCGCTCGGCAGGCGCCAAAGCCACCCGCACCCGTTCCGCCTGGGGATAGCCGCCCCACACACACCATTGCACGGTGCTGAGCCGTTGGCAGTAGGCCTGTACTGCCGCCGCTTCAGGGGGGTTGAGCAAATCACTCACCACCACCTGCCGTGTCCGTTCGACCCGCCGGAGCCAATCCGCCAGCCGTGCCTGCAGTTCTGGCTTGCTCGGCTTATCACTCCGCTGGGGCGGTGTAGGTGACGATGCCATTGGGCAAGATGGTGCCTTTGAATACCGCGTCTTTGAGGTGCGCTGCGGTTATTTGGGCGTGGTTGAGGCTGGCTTCGGACAAATCCGCCCGCTCCAAATTGGTGCGTACCAGTTTGCTCCAGGTCAAATCCGTCGCCGTGAGGTTGGCCTGGCAGAGATTGGTGTCGGTCAACTCCGTCCCACTCAGGTTGGCGCGGGACAAATCCGCCTGGGACAAGTCCGCCTGGGTAAAATTGGCCTGGGAGACGTCCGCCCGGCTCAAATCCGCTCGCCTCAGATTGGCCCCGGCAAAATTGGCCCCCACAGCCATCACTCGCGCCAGGGTCGCTTCCGCCAAATTGGCCTGCCGCACATCCGCCAGCCGTAGGTTCGTGGCGTTGCGGGGTTCGCTGGCGAGGATTGCCCGGTTCAGATTGGCCCGGCAGAGATTGGCTTCCGCCAAATTGGCACCCCGCAGCACCGCCTGCTGTAAGTCTGCACCGCTGAGGTCACTGCCGCCCAAATTCGCCCGGGAGAGGTCGGCGCCCCGCAGACACACCCCGGCCAGGTTCAAGCCGCACAAATCCAAACCACTGAGGTCCATCTGGCTGAAATCCCGCTGGCCCTGCTGCAACCGTTGCTGCACATCCGCCGCCGTCAGGGTGGTACTGGGGGTAGCCGTCGGCTGGGGCGGCACCGTCTGGGGGCGAAGGGTGCCCATCTGTTCCCGGAACCGCTGCCCCAATTGGGACTGGCGGTGCAGACTTTCTTTGAGGCGCGCCAACCGCTCCTGCAGCGATTCTCCCCGCATGGCTGGCGTGACCGTCAGGGTTTCTGCCCAGTGGGGAATGGTCTCCCCCTGCACCCGCCCAAACACCAACAGCGATGTGATTTCGCTGCTCCCCAATTGGGGTAAATGGGTGCGCAGGCACTGCATCACCTCGGTCGCCACCGGTACGGCTTTACCTTCTACCATCACCCGCAACCGGGTGCCATCCCAAACCCCTTGCCCGGTGCAGTCGAGGGGAGCGAGGGCGTTTTGCAACCAAGCGGACAAGTCGGGAGTAGGCATAGACATGGCCAATCGCTCTAGCATAGGTCCTGTGGCTGGTTCGGTACCCTTCTACTACCGTAACCCCAAGATTGGCCTTGCCCCAATGAGCAAAATCACTCCGGAACACCCGCCCAAATCCTAACATGATTCTCCTGTCCTCCCCGAGGGGCCGACGCCGCCTCAACGCTTGCACGACGCATGGCTGGCCAGAATCTGCCCCACCGCCTGCACCGCCGCATAACTTACCCCTGCGGTTCCCTCCCCCGGATGCACCGAATCCCCCACCAGCCAGAGGTTGCGAATCGGCGTGCGGGTTGCCAGTCCCCAGGGGCCAAAGGTGGACACCCGCTGCCCGATGCCCCCCACCATCCCCTGAAATCGCGCCGTATAGCGGGCAAAGGTACGCGGGGTCGCCGCCTCGCAGTGGACGATATGCCCCGCCGAGAGGTCAAAAAATTGCCCCAGCCGCGCCACCGCCTGGTCCGTGTACTGCTGTTTTAAGGCGGCGTAATCCCCCTGCTGCCAGCGGCGAACATCGGTAAACGAGGAGGCAATGATGGTGGCCATCCCCGCCGGCGCCCGCCCATCCCCCGGCTGGCTAACCGATACAAACAGGGCATTGTTCTCCCCAATTTCCCCCTGGGCATCGTACATAAACTGTAAATGCAACGGACAGCCGTCGGGAATGGCTGCCTGTTTCACCCCCAGATACACCACAAAGCAGCCGGAAGCAGGCGGCAACCCCATAATCCGCCGCCGGTAGCCCCTAGGCGCCGCCTCCCCCAACAACCGCAGCAAATCCACCGCCGTCACATTCGCCACCAGGTGGTCCACCGGTTCGTAGCGGCACTCGCCCCGCCGGTTTTCCACCCACACCCCCTGCACCTGCCCCTCCTGCACGGCAATGGCGGTCACCCGCTGCCGTCGCCGCAGTCGCCCCCCCCACCGATGCAACCCCTGCAACAACCCCTGGCTCAACACCTGCATACTGCCGTGCACATGCTGTAACCCCTGGGGGGCATGGGGGATGCCGAGGACCGTTGCGCCGTAGAGTAACGCCGTTTCATCCGCATCACATTGGGAATAGAGTTTTAACTGCATATCCAAAAAAGTTTTCAAACGGCGATCCCGCCCCAGTCCGCAAAGGCGCAGGGCCTGCCCTACCGTCAGCAGCGCCAGGGGACTCACCCGCAGGGTATCCCCGTCCAACGCCCGCAGCAATTGTCCCCAATCCCCCCAAGAGCGCGGCGGAATCACGGGTTGCCGCTGTTGAAACTGCCAGCCCACCGCAAACAAGTAGTCCATCCACTGCCAAAAGGGTTCGCTGCCCGGAAAGTGCCGTTGCCGTTCTGCCCGCCAGCGTTCCGGGTCACGCCACACCCGCACCGGCTCCGTTTCCCCAGGCAAATACACCGCACAGGCCGGGTCACACCACACGCCCGACGGCACGGGTATCCCCAACTCCGTAAAGACCTGGTGATGAATGCCCCCCGGTTCCAAACCCGCCACCTGGGTTGCCCCCACCTCAAACGTAAAGCCACCCCGCCGGAAGGTGGACGCACACCCCCCCACCTGCGCCGCCTGTTCCCACACCACCACCTCAAACCCACGCCGGGCTAACAAGGCCGCTGCCGTTAGTCCGCCAATGCCTGCCCCAATGACCCCAATCCGCATGGGCGTTTTGTTACAAAAGTTCACACTCTTTTCATGGTAGCGCAAGGGGCTGGGGGTCTTAACCGCGCGTGGGTTGCCTGTTTTTGCATCCCGCCGTTTTCGAGGCGCAAAGCCCTGCCAATGGCAATCCCAACCGCAACAGCGTGTGGGCATACGGCTAGTTCAGTCGCCACGAGAAGGGCAGGGAACATCCGGCGTCGGGTCAGGTGCAGTCATCGGTCGCGCATGTCTTGAGCGTTATGGCCGTCTGAAACTGCGCCGCCCACAAATCCACAAATGTTTATTTTTTTTTGTTTTTTTATTTAATATGCTGTCTCGGACTGCACTTGAGTCTTTGGTTCTTCGACCATTTGGAGGCGGGTAGCCGCAGCATCACTGCCGCCGCTTTTGATCGCTGCTTGGACTTCCTCCGGCGAACTTTCCGGCGTCAACGCTGTGCCCACCAGTTGTTCCAATTCCGCAAGGGCCATCTCCGCCCGTTGGATTTTTTGGATCAGCGAACGGGCTGTTTCTGCCGTCGAACGGGCCGCCTCCCCATTCTCCTGAATTTTGGTGCGGAACCGGCTGGCAATCCGATTGACTTGGCTACTGGCCTCGAACGTCTGACTCACCAGTTTGCCAATTTCGGAAGTGATGTAACCAAATCCAGCCAATTGCCCCCCCGATTGGTTGGCCACCACCGCCGCCTGCACCGCCAAGTGACGCACCTGTTTGCTCACGTCTTCGATGATTTTGGTGGCGCTATCTACCGCTTCTAATTCTTTTTCCAGGGCCTCCCCTATATTGATGATTTGGTCTGTCGTACTGCAAATGGTGTTTACCCCGGCAAAGGTGGCTTGGAAGGCTTTTTTCCCCTCTAAAGACAGCAATTGGCCAATGCGGACAAATCGCTCGTTAAGCTCGGCAATTTCCCTGGTTTTGGAGCTAAGTTCTTCCTGTTGCTTTTGCAAAAGTTCATTGCGCTGTTTGCTTTCCATCTGTTTGATTTCCAACAGACGGGTGTACTCCCGCACCTTGTTTTGTTCCTCGGTCAGGCGGTCCAAACTGCTTTGGAGTTCGGCGGTTTTTTGCTGCACGATGGCATTGGTGGCCGCCAACATTTGCGACTGGGCCAAGAGGAGAACATGCAAATCCACCAACCGGGGAGGCTCGTCGGGAATAATCACCACTACGGGTTCATACACCAATTCAACTGGACGGTTGAGGGCGGCAGCCGCAACTTCATCAATCCGGGCATCCCCTGACACTTCCAGAACGGGCACATTTTCTACTTCTAAAATGGCTTCGATGGGGCGCTTGAGATAGATTTCCAAACTGTAGGGACGACTCATCCGTTCCAAAAAACGCCGCCGGGAAATCATCCCCACCAACTGGTCTTCCCGCAACAAAATGACCCCTGCTAATTCCACATCCGCTTGCATCCGGGCCCATACCTCTTTGCCGGGCGTGCTCGGGTCCACGCAATAATCCGTGTAGGGCAAATCTCTGACCCGGTAGTCCATCACCGCAAGCGTCGCCGTCTCGTCCATACCTTTGCCCCCTGACCCCTCGTTTGGCTCCGTGCTTGATTCCCTATCCTACTTCCAATATCTACCGACTACAGACCGATTTGGGTTATGAAACGGTTAACAAACGGTAAAAGTTGGCCCACCAGGCGGCTTGGGGTTGACAGCCGCACCCCATATGCCCTGGGGAGCGTAGCTTAGGGGGTTTGGCGGTGGGCTTGGCGTTCGGTTTTGCCCCGCCAGAGGAACTGGATGGGGGTGCCCCGGAAGCCCAGGTGTTCCCGGAATTGGTGCTCCAGGTAGCGGCGGTAGTTCTCCTTGAACAGTTTGGGGTCGTTGACAAACAGGGCGATGGTGGGGGGTTGGGTCTGGACTTGGGTGCCGTAGTAGATGCGGCCTTGGCGGCCTTGGCGGTTGGCGGGGGGCGATTGCCAACTGGTGGCTTCGGCCAGGACGTCGTTAATTACGGCAGTGGCAACCCGGTGGCGGTGGGAGGCGGCAGCCGTTTGCACCAGCGGGAAAATTTTTTCTACCCGTTGGCCGGTTTTGGCGCTGATAAACAACATATCCGCCCAGTCGAGAAAGTACAACCGTTGCCGCAGTTGCCGTTCCACCTGGGGCAGGGTGTGGCTGTCTTTGGGGACGGCGTCCCATTTGTTGGCAATGAGCACGCAGGCGCGGCCTTCCTGGATGATGCGGTCGGCCAGTTTCAGGTCCTGGTCGGTGACCCCCTCGGTGACATCCAGCACTAAAAGCACCACGTCGGCTCGCCGGATGGCTTTGAATGCCCGGTTGATGCTGAAAAATTCGGGGCCGTATTCCACGTACTTTTTGCGGCGAATCCCGGCGGTGTCAATCAGCCGGTAGGTTTGGCCGTCCCGCTCGACGAGGGTATCGACGCTGTCGCGGGTGGTGCCGGGTATGGGACTGACGATTGCCCGCTCGCTGCCGACTAAGGCGTTGAGCAGACTGGATTTGCCCACGTTGGGACGGCCCACAATTGCCACCTGGATGGGGTCGGTCCCCGTCTCGGCCCCCCCTGGCGGCAAATGGGGCACCAGCGCATCGAGTAAATCCCCGACCCCCGTGCCATGCCCGGCGGAGATGGGATAGGGTTCGCCTAAACCCAGTTCCCAAAATTGGGCGGCTTGGGTCAGCCCTTGCGTAACGGATTCGCATTTGTTGACCGCCAACAACACCGGCAGGGACTGCTGGCGCAACCATTGGGCAATTTCCGCATCGCCGGTGGTGGGGCCGGTTTGCCCATCCACCACAAAAATCACCGCCTGGGATTCGGCCATCGCGGTCATGGCCTGCTGGCGAATTTGCGGGAACAATTCCGTGTCGTCGTCAAAAATCAACCCGCCCGTATCCACCAACAAAAATTCCCGGTCCCGCCAAAAGGCTGGCCGGTAGATGCGGTCGCGGGTGATGCCGGGTTGGTCATAGACAATGGCTTCCTGGTTCCCGGCAATCCGGTTGACCAGCGTGGATTTGCCCACATTGGGGCGACCGACCACGGCCACAATGGGGAGAGACATGGAGCAAGGGTTATGACATGCAACGGCAAAACCGATTGGACACTCCCACCGCCTCAAGGCGGGAGATGCTTACGCAGTCCCCAAACGGGCGCGTAAAGGTACTGTCAAGACACCCGTAAACGGTTCCTTGAAACCAAGTCTCAAGGTTCCGCTTACTTACGCGCGCACCGTCCGGGTCGTTCACCGGGGTAGTTGGCAGGCGACCCCGGTCACTCAAGGACTACGTCCCGCTAACGCGAGCGGCCTTTTCCACCCCGTCGTACGGGGCTACCAAGCGAACCCGAGGTGTGCCGTCGGCGCTGTTACCGCTTCGGCAACGTAGGGCTATTTCCAGCATAGCGAGAAGCAACCACCTGCAGGGCGACCGTTCCAAAGCAGGCAGATGCCCAGCCAGCTAACGGTGGTCCCTACTCGGCTTGAGCAGGCGGCTCCGGCAGGGATTGGCGTTCCGGGGGTAACCGGTGAGGGCGTGGTGGGGGCTGCCGCCAGGCTTTCCAGGCCGCCTTCATCCCTACCCAAACGCTGCGGGTGGATATCTGGGTGCGGCGCAGGGTTTGTTGGGTACTTTGCACCCCCTGGTTGACCTGTTCGACCAGACGGCTGGCGTTTTGCACCCCCTGGCTGACATCGTCGGTCAGGTCGCTGATTTCCATGCCCGTTAGGCGAATGGCATCGAGGGTGGGGGGCAAATCGCGGCTGAGGGTCTCGGCCAGTTTGTCAATGCTGCGCGCCGCCCGGGCAATCTCTTGCACTGCCGGAATCAGGGCCACCAGGACGGCGGTCAGGGACACCGCCACCAACAACAGCGATAACCCCAGGATAAAGACCGCTTCAGCCACGGTTTTGGTAGCGTTGGTGTTCTTGCCGCCCGGCTTCCACTCCGGCTTGGATGGCGGTTTGCAACCGTTCCCAGGTGTTGCGCCACTGCTGCCGGAGCAATCCCGTCCAGCGTTGGGACTGGAGTTGCAAATTATCTGACACATCGGTAGTCAATTCCGGGAGGGCGGCAACGGTTTTCCGCAACACCCGGCGCGTTTCCCGACCCGACCGGGGCGCCAACACCAGGCCGGCCACCAGACCGGTCACCCCGCCGATGACCAATCCCCCCAAAAATGCTCCCGCGTTGTTCCGGCTCATGACAGCACTCCACCCTGGCTTTACTGTATCCCATCGCCGGGGGGATGATGCAAATACCGGCGCAACCGGGCGAGCACGGCCCCCTGGTCAATCGCGCCCAACCAGCGGTGGATTTGCTCCCGGGGACTGCCTGCCCCCCAGGTTTTGCCCTGAACCAAATACTGCCAGCCCAGCCGCCCGATAAGGTAGGTGGCCAACCCCGCCAGGGCACCCTGACTTGCCGCGACCGCCAGATAGGGCACCAGGGCAATGCCTCCCACCCCGGCCAATCCGGCTTTGAGCAGACTGCTCCCCACGCCCAACCCCCCCAAACTGCCCGCCAACAACCGCAACAATTGTCCAGCTTCCCAAGGGGACAGGGTGGCTCCCGCCCGCTTGGCCAACCGGGTCAACAACGCCCCATCCAGCGCCGCGCCCACCAGCAAATCCACCCCCCACAGGGGATTGACCGCCACCGCCAGAGCTTTGGTGGTACTGGCCCGCCAAATTAGCGCCTCAATCTGCCGGGGGGGCGCGGGTAAAGGCGGCGACTGGGTGCTGGTTTGCAGGGCATTCAAAGCCAAAAGCGCCGGGGCCAACCGGGGAAGCTGGGCCGCCAACACCTGCCGCAAGGGTTCCACCTGCGGGGGCAAAGGACGCCGCACCACCGTCCCGCTTGCGGTTTTCTGCCAGCCCGTCGGTTGCGCCGCCACCCAGACCACATCCTCCGGGGCGACCCAGCGGGCCAAGGGGTCGCTCTGCCAGCGGGCTTGCAGTTGGGCCTGCGCCGCCGGAGGGTATTGGTCCATTTTGTTAATCACCACCACCAGGGGTTTCCCCGCCGCCACCAACCGCGCCAGCAGACCCAGTTCCAACCGGTTGGGGTCGCCGCTGAGCACCAATAACACCAATTCCGCGCTCAAGGCCAAGGCCCAAACCGCCGCCGCCGCGTCCGCCCCCACCTCATCCAACCCCGGCGTATCCACCAGTTCCACCGAGCAATCCCCCACCCGCCAAGCCACCGCCTGCGCCCCCCGCGTCACCCCATGCACCGCCCCGGTGGCAAACACGGGTTCCCCCACCAGCGCATTCAACACACTGGATTTACCCCGGCCCACCAGCCCCAAGGCCACCACCCGCACCCAGCCCGCCTCCAACCGCTGCCGGGCCGCCCCACCGACCAACGCCCGTGCCTGCTCCCAACACCAAGCCCCCCGCAACGCCGCCCAATCCGTCACCGCATACCTAGCCGCCTGCCCCATCGCCTTTGCCTCCCCTGCTCACCCCGCCCCCGGCCAAATGTAAAATTTTGTTGCCATTTGCCGGGGATTTAGTTACATTTGTTAATGAAACTTCCCTTACTTTGGAGGAACTGGGTCATGCAAGAGCAAAACACTGCCCCCAAATTTGGTTTTACCAACTTTGCGGAAACCTGGAACGGTCGGTTGGCGATGCTGGGCTTTGTGATCGGGGTTGCCACCGAGCTGTTGACCGGCAAAGGCATTCTTGCCCAATTGGGTTTGATGTAATGGTGCTGGGGGGGTGAGTTGGCGCTGGCCGACACCTCCCCAAGGCGTATGCGGCAATGCTGGGTAAGGCCTGGGGTCACGCCGGGCTTTTTTGTGTTTTATCCTGGAATTGTGGGTTCAACGAGGGCGTATGACACTGATTCGGATTGGCAATCAAGTGTTTAATACGGACTACATTGTGCGGGTGCGCTTGAACGACAGCAATTCCTTTAGTGACAACTGCGTGACCCTGCTGGTGGATGAAGGGTCGGGCACCCTCAACGGCGACCCCAACGGGTTTAGCGGGCATTGGGGGTTGCAGGCCTATTCTTTTTACAACGAACAAGCCAATCAACTGCGGGGATTTTTCACCAGTCCCGACTACGTGTTGGACTTAACGGTGACCGAACCGGTGGGAGTGGAGTAGGTGGAACTGGTTCTGCAGTGGTTGTATGTGCTGGGATTGCTCACCCTGCTGGGCGTGGCGGCGGTGGTGGTCGCTCGGCAAGTGTGGCGCACCCGCATCACGGAAACCCGGCTGAGCCAACTCCAGCAACAGGTCACCCGTGGGCAGGCCAGTCCTGCCGATTATTACGAATTAGGGAGCATTTATCTGCGCAAAAAACTGTACGTGCAAT
>Ga0197142_1003206_pt1 | contig 13857 bp, 14 predicted proteins | sample GBS60_MetaG_FD_148614 | JGI IMG/M metagenome (GOLD analysis project Ga0197142, IMG submission 148614) | Sediment microbial communities from Great Boiling Springs, Gerlach, Nevada, United States - GBS 60_MetaG | ecosystem: Environmental > Aquatic > Thermal springs > Hot (42-90C) > Sediment... | reverse complement strand
GGCTTCACGGTGTGCAGGTCCAGCACGCGCGCCGAGATCCCTTCGGCATCCAGGATCTCCGCCGCCCGGAGGCATTCGGCGACCATCAGGCCGTTGGCGATCAGCGTGACGTCCGCGCCATCCAGCAACTCGATGGCCTTGCCGATTTCAAAGCGCTGGTCGGGCGAATAGACGACGGGCACGCGCGGCCGCCCGGTGCGGATGAAGACCGGGCCGACATGTTCGGCGGCGGCCCGCACCAGCGCGCGCGTGGCCACTTCGTCGGCGGGCGCCAGCACCACGAAGCCGGGCAGCGAGCAGGCCAGGCTGATTTCCTCGACGCTCATCTGCGAGGGGCCGTCCTCGCCAATGGAGATCCCGCTGTGCGTGCCTACAATCTTCACGTTCAGGTTGGGATAGGCCACGGTGACCCGCAACTGCTCGAAAGCCTTGTTGAGCAGGAAGCAGGAGAAGCTGGCGGCAAACGGGATCTTGCCGTGGCTGGCCAGCCCGGCCGCGACTCCCACCATGTTGGCCTCGGCGATCCCGCAGGATACGAAACGCTCGGGGAACTCCTTGGCGAACAAGTGCGTGAAGGTGGACTTGGACAGATCCGCGTCCACCGCCATGATGTCAGGATTTTCGCGACCCAGTTCGACCAGGGCGCGCCCGAACGCTTCGCGCGTGGCCATGCCCAGCTTCAGTTCGTAACGTGTCTTCAACGGCATCAGGCCAGCTCCTTCAAGGCGAGTTCGACTTCTTCCGGCGTGGGCGCCACGCCGTGGAACTTGGGATTGTTCTCCATGAAGGACACCCCTTTGCCCTTGACGGTGTGAGCGATGATCACTGTGGGTTTGCCGCGGACCTCGCGCGCCAGGGTGAACGCCGCCAGCAGGGCAGGGAACGAGTGCCCGTCCACTTCCAGCACGTGCCAGCCGAAGGCCTGCCACTTGGCCACCAGCGGCTCCACCTCCATGACGTCCTTGATGAAGCCGTCCAACTGCATCTTGTTGTAGTCCACGATGGCGGTCACGTTGTCAATCTTGTGGTAAGCGCCGAACATGGCCGCTTCCCAGATCTGTCCTTCCTGGATCTCGCCATCGCCCAGCAACACGTAGGTGCGGGATGGACTGCCGTTCAGCCGCGCCGCGAATCCCATTCCCAGGGCCAGCGAGAGCCCCTGGCCCAGAGAGCCGGTCGAGGCCTCCAGCACGGGCAGGAAGCGCTTGTCCGGGTGTCCTTGATAGGGCGAACCCAGTCTGCGCAGCGTCTTCAGCAGTTCGCGCGGCGCCGCCGCATAGCCGCACTCGGCCAGCACGGCGTAAAGAGCGGGCGCGCCGTGGCCTTTGGAGAGAATGAAACGATCCCGCTCGGGCCAATCGGGCCGCGCGGGGTCGTGCCGCAGCACCCCTCCGAAGAACAACGTCACCAGAATTTCCACTGAGGAGAGCGAGCCTCCGGGATGACCCGACTTGGCCGCGCCCGTCATCTCGACAATATGACGCCGGATTTGTCTGGCGATGGCCTGGAGTTCTTCCAAGCTGCGTGTGGATGGCATAGACCGATGAAATCTACACTTTATCACACGGCGGCGGGGCGGCCCGGGCGGGTTCAGATGTGAAACTCGAGAATGTCCTGATCCTGGACGAGGTACGTTCGTTCCACCATGATGCCGTCGCGATCGCCGTCGGGCCGATACAGGCGCGCGAATTTCAGTTTTTCGGCGAAATCCTTGTGCACCATGCGGGCCACGTCCACCACGGTGTCGCCCCGGCGGGCCACGAAAGGCGCGGTCAGATCGGGCTTCTTGCCCGGGGCTTTCGTGTAGACGCGGACCAGTTCGAGCCCGTCGAAGACGGCGCGGGCGAAGCGATCCAGGCCCTCACCCGTTTCGGCTGAAATCAGCAGGCAACGGTAACGCTCGCCGAGCAGGTCTTGCAAGGCCTGGAAATTGTCGCGCGCGCCCGGCAGGTCAGCCTTGTTGGCCACCAACAGGCCGGGCCGGCGCACGCGCCATCCCTCCAGTCGCTGCTCGATGTAGTCCACCTGGTCCAGCACCTCCGGGTCGTTGACGTCCACCATGAGCACGCCCAGGTTGGCGTAGCGCAGCACCTGGGGCAGCCACGGTTCGGTGAATTCCGGTGAAATCGGCGGCAAATCCACCAGTTGGATTTGCACGTCTTCGAAATTCATCATCCCGGGCGTGGGAATTCGCGTGGTGAAGGGATAGCCGGCGACTTCCGGCCGGGCGTTGGTCAGGCGGGTGACCAACTGCGATTTGCCCGCGTTGGGCGGCCCGATGAGGACGACCTGCCCGGCGCCTTCGCGTTCTACCTGGTAGAACGGCGTCGCGTGAGCGCCGCCCTTTTTCTGCTGGGCTTCCTTGCGCGTTTGCGACAGCCGCCGCTTGATGTCAGCCTGGAGCTTTTCCGTGCCCTTGTGTTTGGGGATGGTGGCCAGCATGCGCTCCAGGGCGGCGATCTTCTCGGCCGGAGTTCGGGCCTCGCGATATTGCTGTTCGGCTTCGAGGTATTCCGGACTCAGATTGGCCGGCATAACCCTCTCGACAGCAAGATTAGCACGCCTGTGCAATCAGCCCGCAGCGGGCCCGGCGGCGCGCCGGAGCCGCCGGAAGAAGGTTCGGGCGCGCCGGGCGTCCGCCAGGATCTGCTCCCGCAGGGTCGAGGGATCGGGAAATTTTCGCTCCGGCCGCAAGCGGCGCAGAAACTCCACGCGCAGCCTGGCCGGAGGATCGGGCGGCGGCGCTTCCAGCAGGTAGGTTTCGATCACCAGCTCCTGCAAATCGAAGGTCGGACGACGCCCCACGTTGGTCACGGCAGGCCGACTCGTCCCATCGGCGGGATCGGTGGCGCGCGTGATGTAGACTCCTTCGGCCGGCAGCAGCAGATCGCCCGGCGGCAAATTGAGCGTCGGAACGATTCGCCGGGCGCCTTCGCCGCGCCCGGGCTGGACCGGGCCTTCCACGCAATGCGGACGCTCGAGCAGGCGGCAGGCCAGCGAGACAGCCCCGTTTTGAATCAGCCGGCGAATTTCGCTGCTGGAGACGACGCGACCCCGCATCGTCACCGCGGGCAGAGTCTCGGTCAAGAACCCGAGCGCGCGCCCCAGTTCTTCCAGTTGCCGCACGTCGCCGGCGTGCCGGTAACCGAAGCGGAAATTCTCACCCACGACCACGGCGCGCACGTCGAGCGCCTGCCTGAGGATCTCGCGCGCGAAGGTCTCCGGGCTCAGGCGGGAGAGTTCGGGCGTGAAAGGCAGGATGAGCACCTGCTCGACGCCTTCTTCGCGCATCAGCCAGGCGCGTTGCTCGGGCGTAGTCAGCAGGCGCGGCGCTCGCTCCGGGGCGACGATCACGGCCGGGTGAGGTTCGAAGGTCATGGCCGAGGGTTTCCAGCCGTGCGCGCGGGCAATCTGGACCACGCGGCGCAGGATGCGCCGGTGCCCGGCGTGCACGCCGTCGAAGTTGCCGATGCTCAGCGCGCACGGTCCGAACCGGCTCGCTTCCGCGAGGCTGCGGCATATGCGGAACGAAACGCTCATCGGCCTTCTCCTTCCAGCGTGATCTCCAGTCCGTCGTACGCCAGCCGGACGTTGTGGGGCAGCATGCGTTCGGTCTCCTCGTGAGGCAGGTCATGGCAGATGTGGGTCAGGAAGGCGCGACGCGGACGGAGCTGCTCGACGTACTGGAGGGCGCGGGCGACCGTGGTGTGGGTAGGATGCGGGCGATGGCGCAGGGCATCGAGAAACAAAACGTCGAGATTCTGTAGCAGCGGGAAGGACTCCTCGGGGATCTCGCTGTGATCGGTCAAATACGCCGCCGCGCCGAAGCGGAAGCCGTAAACGTGGCCGCGACCGTGCCTGAGCGGAACCGGCGTCACCTGGACGCCGAACAGATCGAACGGCTGCCCGTCCAAAACGTGGACTTCGAGCCGCGGCACCGAGGACTCGCTTTGGCAATCCGCGAAGATGTAATCAAAGACGCGGCGGATGGTTTCCAGCGTCGCGGCGGAGCCGTAAATGGGGATGGGGCCTCCCATCAGATAGTTGAACGGGCGGATATCGTCCAGACCCAGGATGTGGTCGGCATGCGCGTGCGTGAACAGGACGGCGTCCAAGCGGTCGAGGCCGGCGCGCAGGGCCTGCTGGCGGAAGTCCGGCGTCGTGTCCACAAGGATGATTCGCCCGTGGTAGCGGAGCGCCACGCTCGGGCGCAGCCGGCGGTCGCGCGGGTCGGGTGATTGGCAGACCCGGCACTGGCAGCCGATGGTGGGCACACCCACGCTGGTTCCCGATCCCAAGACCAGAATGCTGAGCGCGCCGGACGGGGCTGTCATTCAGGATTTCTTGCGACTTTCCTCGAGGATTTGAACGTAGCGGAAGCGCAGCTCGGTGAGCGAGTTCTCCAGCAGACGTTGTTCCTCAAGCGTGAGGTTCCCGCGGGTTTTTTCCTCCAGCATGGCCATCAGGTCAATGGTGTGGCGAGCGCGGCGAAGATCGGGTGTGGGCGGCGCCTCTTCGCCGGCGCCGAGCAGGCCCAGATACGCCTCGGCTTGCAGGCGCAGCGACCAGGTAAGGAATTCGAAGGTCGGAGGAGGCAGCGGCAGCTCTTCCTGCGCGGCCTCGCGCCGCTCCCCCGACGGCGACGTTTCCGCGGCGATTTGTTCCGTCCTCTCTTCGTCCATACCCATCTCTTATTTTAGCGGCGCGCCGGCGCGCTCCCGGGCTTGTTACACTGAGGAATCGCTTTCCTCGAACGCGGGAATTCCGGCCATGCCGCCTGCCGATCCGCATCGCGCCGCTGAGTTGTTCCGGCGCCTGATCGAAATCATGGCGCGCCTGCGGTCGCCCGAGGGTTGCCCCTGGGATCGCCGCCAAACGTTCGACAGCCTCAAACCCTACTTGCTGGAGGAAGCCTACGAGGCCCTCGACGCCGTGGATCGGCGGGACTGGCCGTCTCTGGCCGAAGAACTGGGCGACCTGTTACTCGAGGTCGCCTTCTTCTCCCAGATCGCCGGCGAGCAGGATCTGTTCAATGTCGAGGACGCGCTGCGCGCCATCAACGAGAAACTCATCCGACGGCACCCGCACGTCTTCGGCGACGCCGTGGCGCATACGCCCGAGGAGGTCAAGCAGCGCTGGGACCAGATCAAAGCGGACGAACGGCGGGACCGCGTCCGGCAGGGAAGCAGCCTTCTGGACCCGGTCCCTCGCGCGCTGCCCGCGCTGGTGGAGGCCGCGCAGATCTCCTCGCGCGTGGCCGCTGTGGGTTTCGACTGGCGCGACGCCGACGAAGTCCTGGAGAAGCTCAACGAAGAATTGGCCGAGCTGGCTGCCGCCCGCCGCTCCGCATCTCAAGAGCGGCGGGAAGAGGAAATCGGCGATCTGCTGTTCACGCTGGTCAACCTGGCGCGCTTTCTGGACGTGGATCCCGAGCAGGCCCTCCGGCGCACGAACGACAAATTTCGTCGGCGCTTCGCGTGGCTGGAGGAGCGCTTGCGCCGACAGGGTCGTTCGCCCGCCGAGGCTACTCTGGAAGAAATGGAAGCTCTCTGGCAGCAGGCCAAGCAGGACTGAAGCGGCGCCGCCAGGTCTCGACCAGCTCCTCGGCCAGCACGTCCAGCGGATCCGTCATCGGCAGGTCGGGGACATCTTCCGGGCGCAGCGCCAGCGGGATTTCGGTGCATCCCAGAATGAGGACTTCCGCCCCGAGAGCGCGCAGGCTCTCCCCGGCCCGCCGCAGCACGGCGCGCGCTTGGGGGAAACCGTGGGCGGCGTCGCAGCCGGACTTGATGCCCCATTCCGGATTGTTGATGGCGTAATGCACGTCGTTCTGGAGCGGCGGCAGCTCGCCCGCCAGGATCGCATCGCGACGTTCCGCCTGTTCTTGCAACGAGAAGTCATGCGCCACAAAGTCAAGCGTCACCGCCTGGAGGCCCATCTGCGCCAACGGCTCGGCATAAATCCGATGCAGGTATGTTCCGTTGGTCGAGAGGATCCCCACGCGCCGGACTCCCGGCCTGCGCGCGGCGAAGCGCTCGCAGGTTGCCCGCACCATGTGGACGATGGTCACGCCGCGTTCCCGCCACGGCCGGATCTCATCTTCGAATGCCTCGAAGATGGGGGGCGCATGGAAGGTATTGCAAGGGATGCCGAAGACGCGAGCGCCGGCCTCGGCCATCACTTGCAGAGCGCGGGCCGCGGCGTGAGCGGGATTTTCCCCTGCCTCGCCGCGGGACAGCTTGTCCAGAAACTCGGTGCGATCTTCCAGCAGGGGCGCAAACTGGACCAGCACGAGCGGGATCGCTTCCTGATCCCGACGCATGCCGAGCGTGGCCTGATAGGCCAGAAGTTTGCGGAGCAGCAACGGATCCACCCACGGCCCCATTCCGCCAATCAAGCCGATGGAAATGGGGATGGGCATCGCCGGTTGCCGGACCGTTCGGAAATCCCGGGCTTCAGGGTTGGCTGACGGTTGTCAACTCTTGGCGCCGGGCTTGGCGTGGCACTTGTTGCAATTGCCCAGGCTGGCGAACGACTTGCCGCCCGCTACGTGGCAGAAGGCGCACGAGGTCCTCTTGGCCTCGGCCGGCTTGTGCATGCCCTCCTTGTAATTCAGAGGCGCCTTGGCGTCCTGCGGCCAGAGTTTGTCGTGGCAAACCGTGCAATCGCCTTTTTCCCGTTCAGTGTGTTTGGCGTGCAGGAACGTCACGTTGCCGAACTTGCTGGGGAAGACGAGTTTGTCGGGTTCCTTCTTCTTTTGCTGCGCGGAAAGCAGTCCCACCGCGCAAGTCAAGAGGAGGCTGACAAGCATTTGAGTCCAAAAGCGCATTTGTATCCTCCGAGCAGGCCTTGGCGCTTCCCTCGCCGGCCAAGCCGCCATTGTAGCACCGAGACGCCCGGTCGCAGGTGGTTCACCGCGGGGACAAGCCTGTAGGCAGGGCTTGCTGACCGCAAGGTGAAGGTACAACGGCGACTGGCATGGTGCCAGCTTTCGTCCACTCTATACACGTAAATCGAATAGCCGACCTTTGCGATGGGTTCCATTCCCCGAAAGTACCCGTAGTAATCTCGATAACGCGGCTCAAAAAAATGCCCGGGGAACAGGGTGGCGCTGATGGCGTAGTAGCCCGGCTGGGGTCGGTAGACAAGCCGGCCTTCCGGGACCAGGCTCGGGTCCCAAGGAGGCGGCAGCAGCTCCAGCTCCTGGTCACTGAAATACGCCCACGGATTATCGGAGCCAAAGTAGGACAGGCGGAATTTCTTTATCCCCGCTTTGCGCACGTACCCGGCCAGGTCCCGGAGGCTCTGTCCCCAATCCAGGTTGCTGTCGGCCAGATAGCGCAGCCCCTGCTCGGGACCGCCTGCGGCGAGGTTGAAAAAGGAAATCCCGTGCGGATAAATGCTTGCCGACTCCGCGGCGAGCGAGGCGAGCAGCAAAGCGAGAAAGACCTTCCCGCGCCCGCGGTTCAACCATTGAATGGCGGTTCCGCAGAGCAGGAGGCCGAAAGGAAGCGCCGGCAACACGAGACGCACCCCGAGCTGAAGGCTGGAGAGGGAAGCCAGGCCGATGTAGAGCAGCCCCGGCACCAGCCAGAACAGGTGCGTGCCCCGGAGCCTGCCTCGCAGCGCCGCGTGGCACAGTATAGCCGTACCGCACAACAGGAGCAGGAGAATCGCCAGCGGCGTCTTCACCAGGATCGCGCCCGGAAAATACAATGGGTGGCCCCCGGGATAGATTCGTCCCCAGAAGTAAACGCGGTTCTCAGTGGCGTTGGAGTGGGCAAGCGAAACGAGACCTTGCCAGAGGGGGATCGGGACGGGCACGACGCGAAACAACGGAGAGGCCCAGCGCAAAGGGGCAGGGAGGCGGGGATCGCGAAGTGTGGCCGCCAGCTCCTCGCTCGTCAACGGTTGCGCTTCCAACTGGCAGGCTACGATGGAGCCCAAATACGGGATCGCCAGAACCAGCAACAGGCAAGTCACCGCTTGGCGCGGGCGCGACGCGCAGCGCAACAGCACCAGCAACGGAGCGACGGGCGCCAGGATCAGCATGGAAAGTTTGGCGAGCACCGCTGCTAGCAGCGCCAGTCCCACGCAGGCTGCCAGCCCGGGCGTCGGTTGCCGCCAGAATTTCCAGGCCCCGTACCAGAAGGCCAGATAACCAAAAGTGGCGGCCAGGTCGTTCTTGAAGAGCGCGCCGTGCGCCAACGCGGTCGGCTCGAGCGCGAACGCGAGGGCGATCAGCATGCCCGTCCACGCCCCAAATAATTCGCGCCCCCATCGCCAGAGCAACAGTGCGGTGAGCAATGGAAAGATCAACAGCGACAGTCGGGCCAGGAAGAAGACCTTGCGAATCTGGTCGGCCTTCATCCGCTCCATCATCACCAGCGAAATTGTCCATTCGTGGCGATCCCTCCACGACGGATGGTCGTACGGCAGCGGAAGGCCCGTAATCGTCGGCGCCCATCCGCCCACAATCTTGATCAAGGGAGGCAGCTCTCGCGGCAACAGGGTATCCTCGCCGCGCCAGTACAGGAATGCCGAAAGCAGGTGAGCCGGCTCGTCCACCGTGACCCCGACGCGCCAGGCCTGGTAAACAAGCGCCGCTGCCAGGGCAGCCAGCACGAGGGTGAGGCAAACCTTCTCGACATGCGGGCTCGCCCGGGCCGTGACGACGGCCTCCGCCAGAGCATGCCGTATACCGTTGGGCAAGCTACTCATCAGTTGCTTCGACGCTCTCCCCAACGCGGACGAACCACACGCGGCGTTGACGCCAACGATCATAACCGAATCGCCGCGCCAGACGCCAGTTCGGATCGGGTTTGCGCCCACCGGAAGGGGTCGAAGAGGCAGTGCGCACAGCCAGGCCGATCATCCTGCAAGCTCTGTCGCGCGCCACGCGCCAGGGGGCGAAGGGGACGCCGGCGGGAGGCTCCTTGCCGGTCAGGTGCCGATTGACGGCGGCCTCCAAGCACGGTAGGCTTGAAGGTGGGGAAGGAGAAACGCATGACCCGCTATACGCCATCCCGTCAATACCTGAAGGCCGGCCTGGCGGCGTTGGCGTTTGCGGCCTTCTCCGCCTGGTGCGGCGCCAACTGGCCGCCTGCGTTCATTCCTGCCGCCCTGTTGGTGGCTAGCGCCGTGCTGCTGTTGTTTCTCGCCTTCCAGCCCCCCATCGAGATCCACGACAAACACCTGGTGATCGGCCGGCGTCTGATCCGCTGGGCCGACATTCGCCGCGTGGACCGCACCGGATGGCTGTCGCCGCTGATGATCCAACTCACCCTGGCCGATGACAGCCACGTGTTGCTGATCTATCCGGGAGACCAGGAATCCTCGGGCCAGCTTCTGCGGCAGATCCGACGCATGGCCCGCGAGGCGCTGATTGACGGCATCCCTTACCGGCAATACTGGGGCGAGAACAATCTGCCCAAGTCGGACAAGCGTCCTGGGGCGGCTCGCTTTCACTTGCTGCGCCCCGAGGATGAAGCTGAGGTGGAGCGTCTCTACCGGCAGCTTAAGAGAGTCGGGCGGCTGGATCCGAGGAACTCCCACGACGAAGCGTAAACGGTGCCCCCTGTCGCCCGCCGGTTGCTGCGCTGGTTGATTCCGTTGCTGTTGCTGGCGACGGTGGTGTGGACGCATCCGTGGTGGCTGGGGCCGGCCGGGCGCTGGCTGGTGCGCAATGACCCGCTGACGCGCGCGGACGTGGCCGTGGTGCTGGCGGGCGGCTGGCAGGGCAATCGCATCCTGCGCGCGGCGGAATTGGTGCGCGGTGGCTGGGCGCCGCGCGTGCTGGTCAGCGGCGTCTACCTGTATGGGCGGCCGGAGTCCGACCTGGCTATTGATTTTGCGGTCGAGCGAGGCTGCGCCCGGGAGTGGTTCGTGGGGCTGCCGCATCGCGCCCGATCCACGCAGGAGGAAGCCCGCATCGTCGCGGCGGAGCTCCGGCGGCTGGGGGCAAGGCGCGTTCTGCTGGTCACCAGCGAGTACCACACGCGGCGGTCGCTGGCGTGCTTCCGCCAGGCGGCGCCGGAGCTGGAATTTCACGTAATCGCCGCGGCCGACGAGGATTTTCCCCGCGCCTGGTGGCGCAGCCGGCAGGGCTGGAAGACGGTTTTCCTCGAATGGATGAAAACGCTGGCGTGGCGGCTGGGGGTTTGAAGGTGCGCGAGGCCTGGCAATTCGTGAAGCCGTATCTGGGGCGTTATCGCACCGGTTTGGTTTTAGGCTTCGGAGCGCTGGTGACGAAAGATCTGCTGGCCGCGTCCCTGCCTCTGATCATCCGGGCGGGGGTGGATTCCATCACCAGCCAGTTCGCGCTCTCCACGCTGATGAAATTCTGCGCGCTGCTGGTCGGCCTGGCGGCGATCAAGGGGCTGTTCCAGTACTGGATGCGCGTGATCCTGATCGGGGTCTCCCGCGACATCGAGTACGACATGCGCAACGACCTGTTCGCCCACCTGGTGCGGCTGTCGCCCGATTTTTACGCACGCACCCGGACCGGCGACATCATGGCCCGCGCCACCAACGACCTGAACGCGGTGCGCATGATGCTCGGCCCCGGGCTGATGTATTCGTTCGAGACTTCGCTGACTTTTCTGCTGGCCATCATGGTGATGGCCTGGGTGGACTGGAGATTGACCGCCCTGGCCCTGCTTCCCGCCCCTCTGGTCAGCCTGGCGGTGTTTTGGTTCGGGCGCATCATTCATGCCCGCTTCGAACGCATCCAGGCCATGTTCTCCGACATCACCAGCAAGGTCCAGGAATCGCTGTCGGGCGTGCGTGTGTTGCGCGCGTACGTGCAGGAAGAGGCCGAGTTGAAGCAGTTCGAAAGCCTCAACCGCGATTACATCGCGCAAAGCCTACGGCTGGCGCGCGTTTCGGGTATGTTCCTGCCCCTGCTTCAGGCCCTGGTGGGCCTCACCTTCCTGATCGTGCTCTGGGTGGGCGGGCTGCGCGTCATCGGCGGACAGATCACGCTGGGGACCTTCGTGATGTTCAGCACCTACATGGCCATGCTGATCTGGCCCATGATCGCGCTGGGCTGGGTGGTGAATCTGGTCCAACGCGGCCTCGCCTCCCTGCGTCGGATGCGGGAGATTCTCCAGGAGCGGCCGACGATCGCGGCCCCGCCCGTGGCGCGTCGGGTCCCTTCCGGCGGCGCCATCGAGTTCCGCAACGTAAGCGTCATCTTCCGGGGCATGCGTGCGCTCGACAAGATCAACCTGCTCATCCGGGAGGGAGAAACCGTGGCCGTCGTCGGACGCACGGGCAGCGGCAAGACCACGCTGGTGCGGCTCATCCCGCGCCTGCTGGATCCGGATGAAGGCCAGGTGCTCCTCGGCGGCGTGGATCTGCGCGAGTTCGATCCGGCCGAACTGCGCCGTGTCATCGGCATGGTGCCTCAGGAGACGATCCTGTTCAGCGCCACTCTGGGCGAGAACATCGCGTTCGGAGTGGAGTCGGCTACGCCCGAGCAGATTTTGCGGGTCGCGGAGCAGGCAGGATTGGGTCCGGATCTCGCCGCCCTCCCCCAAGGGCTGGACACGCTGATCGGAGAGCGCGGGCTGACGCTTTCCGGCGGTCAAAAGCAGCGCACGGCGATCGCACGGGCTCTTCTGCGCGACCCGCAGATCCTGATCCTGGACGACGCCCTTTCCAGCGTGGATACGCTGACGGAAGAACGCATCCTCACCGGTCTGGCCGCCGTGATGCGGGGACGCACGACGATCCTGATTTCGCATCGCGTCTCCACCGTGCGCCAGGCGGATCGCATCGTGGTGCTCGATGCGGGTCGCATCGTCGAGGAAGGCAGCCACGCGGCATTGCTGGCCGCCGGCGGCTATTACGCCGATCTCTACCAGAAGCAAATGCTGGAAGAGGAACTGGAAGCTGTCTGATAGGAACATTGTCCGTAACCATTCGCCCGTGGCGTGCGCCTTAGCGGGTGAAGCAGGCTGCCGCATGAAGTTGGCGGAGCGTAAACAGACAGTGCGAGATCTTTACACGGGGGTGCTCTCGGGTGAAACCGCTTCGCAACGGATTGCTTTGCATCATTTGCTGGTCGGTAGCCGGCCTGGCTCAGACCGCACGGCTGCGCCCGGCGCCTTACGTGTGGATGCCGGCGCAGGTAGACTCCAACAGCCCCGTTTTCTGGCGTGACGGCCAGATCCATGTTTACAACTCGGCCGGCCGGCCGGTGTTGAGCTGTGGCATGCACCAGTTCGCGCCCATGATCTCGGAGCAGGTCCGGGTAGAGCCGGATCAGCACTTTCCCATGTGGATCGAGGCCGTCTGGGTGGACGAGGACGGCACGATCTACGCCTGGTACCACCACGAAGAGATGAACGTTTGTCCCGGCACGAACCTCACGCTGCCCCACATCGGCGCGCTGGTTTCCTACGATGGCGGCCACAGCTTCCAGGACATGGGCTTGATTCTCACGTCGGGAGATCCACCGGACTGCTCCTCGCAGAACGGTTTTTTCGCCGGCGGCCACGGCGATTTTTCTGTAATTTTGGACCGAAACGGCGAGTATTTTTACTTTCTGTTCGGCAATTACGGCGGCCCGGCGGGCGAGCAAGGGATCGGCATTGCGCGAATGGCTTTCGAGGACCGCAACAACCCCGTCGGCGCCGTCTGGAAGTATCACAACGGCGGTTGGAATGAGCCCGGGCTGGGCGGGCGGCTGACGCCCATTTTCCCTGTCGCCACGGCCTGGCAACGCGCCGAGGCCAACGCCTTCTGGGGCCCTTCGATTCACTGGAACACTCACCTTGAGAGCTACGTGGTTCTGCTCAACCACGCCTGTTGCGAGCCGGGCTGGCCCGCGGCCGGGGTGTACGTGAGCTTTAACCCGGACGTGGGCGATCCGCAGGGATGGACTACGCCGAAAAAACTGCTGGAACATCCCCCGGGATGGTATCCGCAAGTGGTCGGCGTGCTTGCCGGGGAGAGCGATACGCTGGCGAGCCGCGTGGCCCGGTTTTACCTCCACGGGTTCTCGGGATGGGAGATCGTCTTTGCGCGAGAGGACGAGGAGCCCGAAGAAGAGCCGGCGCCGGAACCGCCGGTGGACGAAGTCGTGCCGCCGAACAACGCGCCGCCGCGCTAGCAACGAATCCCGCCACGAAGGCATCCAAACATCAGGGGTACGGATGAAGGCGATCGAGGCGGTCGTGGTCGCGTCCTTGTTGGCGTGGGGAGGTCACACGATGTCAGGTGCGGGCGGGACATTCTCGTCGGGGGCGGGCGCTGCCGCCTTTCCGGATCCGATTCGCGATTTGCCTGCGCCGGCGGACGGGTCGCCGCAAACGGCGGTGCTGGCGGGCGGTTGTTTCTGGTGCACCGAGGCGGTTTTCGAACAGGTCGAGGGCGTGCTGGACGTGGTCTCCGGCTACGCCGGCGGCGAGGCGCGGACGGCGCGTTACGAGCTGGTGAGCACCGGGAGGACGGGCCATGCGGAAGCGGTGCGCATCACCTACGATCCCCGCAAAATTTCCTATGGACAGTTGCTGAAAATCTTCTTCGCGGTCGCGCACGATCCCACGCAACTGAATCGGCAGGGGCCGGATGTGGGGCCGCAGTACCGCTCGGCGATCTTTTACGCGAGCGAAGAAGAGCGACGCGTCGCCGAAGAGTACATCCGTCAGCTCGAGCAGGCGCGCATTTTCCCCAAGCCCATTGTCACGCGGCTGGAGCCGTTGAAAGGGTTTTACCCGGCTGAGGAATATCACCAGGACTTCGCGCGCCGCAATCCGGTCCATCCCTACATCCTCGCCGAGTCCGCGCCCAAGGTTCGCAAGCTTGAGAAGACGTTCCCGGCTTGTGTGCGTCGCCCGGCGAAGCGGTGAA
>Ga0197142_1003204_pt1 | contig 13863 bp, 13 predicted proteins | sample GBS60_MetaG_FD_148614 | JGI IMG/M metagenome (GOLD analysis project Ga0197142, IMG submission 148614) | Sediment microbial communities from Great Boiling Springs, Gerlach, Nevada, United States - GBS 60_MetaG | ecosystem: Environmental > Aquatic > Thermal springs > Hot (42-90C) > Sediment... | reverse complement strand
GGGCCCACACCTTCCTCTCTGAATACCCCGATATACAGATTTTGGGACTGCCGGGTACCATCGATAATGACCTGGTGGGTACAGACTACACCATTGGCTTCGACACGGCTGTCAATACCGCCATGGTAGCCATAGACCGCCTGCGTGATACGGCGGCTGCTATGGGGCGCCTCTTTATCGTAGAGGTCATGGGACGGGATTCCGGCTTCATTGCCCTTTTTAGCGGACTGTCGGGCGGCGTCGAAGCCGTCCTCGTCCCCGAAACCCCCACCGACTACGAAGCCATCGTCCGTATCCTGGAGCGAGGCTGGCAGCGCCAGAAAACCTCTGCTATTATCGTCGTTGCCGAAGGTGATGAAGCCGGCGGCGCCCTCCTCGCCGCCAAAGAAATCGGCCGGCGATTCCCGCATTATGAGATTCGAGCAGTGGTCTTAGGACACATCCAGCGAGGAGGAAGCCCTACTGCCTTCGATCGCATCCTGGCCACTCGCCTCGGCGCCGCCGCCATAGAACGCCTCCATGAAGGGGCAAACGGCGCTATGGTCGGCATCCAAAAAGATGAAATCACCCTTACGCCTTTCCAAAAGGCTACCAAAAGTCACCAGGCCCTCAACCCCGCTCTCTTGCAACTGGTGGAAATCCTTTCCCTTTGATAGGCCACACTCGGACATAGGATATAAAGTCGTTCTGCAAGATTCCTTTTTGGGGCGTGCCCCCTCGCAGGGCGGGCTTTTAGCCCGCCCTACGAGGGGTCGGGCTGCTCCGGGGTTCACAGAGCTCCGTCTCGCCTCGCAGAGCGAGGCGAGACCGCCCCTTCGGGGCGCCCTCCGCATCCCTCACGCACAGCGGCGGCCAGCCCGAAAGGGCTGGCCGCCGCCTGATCTTTCCTCACTAACGAACGCTGAGCCCTATCCTGATACCATAGAATCAAAATACCGCTGATATATATCGTGGGCGTTTGGGCTTCCAACTACGAGCAGCGAAGAGAGGCAAAATCGACTTTCCCCCTTATGCACCAGGCTCGTGAACATGACTGCCTGAAGCTAAAGGAAGGATACAAAAAACCTCTTAGCTTTTTACCTGGAGCTCAGATAGCGATTTTTTCAGCGGTACTTCTTTGAGGACGTAGGACTTGGTATTACTCTTCGTTCTCTTCCTGAGGGACGACCTCAATGGTGAGGGTAGCTTTGACTTCGCGATGAAGACGGACTTCTACTTCATACGTACCGAGGGTGCGAGCCGGGACGGGAAAGTGCACCTGACGCCGCTCAATCTTAATCCCCCTTTCAGCGAGGGCTTCGACAACTTGCTGGGGCGTAATAGCACCAAAAAGCTTACCGTCTTTTCCGGCTAAGGCCAGAATGGTTAGGGTAACGCCCCGGATTTGTTCAGCTACCTGTTCAGCGGCCGCCTTTTCTTGCGCCAGCTTATGGGCAATTTGCCGTAGATGAGCTTCCAGATGCCGTTTAGCGCCGGGTGTAGCTATTTCTGCGAACCCCTTCGGGATTAGATAGTTCCACGCATAGCCGGGCCGAACTCGAACAATATCATACTTACTGCCCAGGTTCTCCACATCCGCCTTCAAAATCACCTCAATCGTGCGAGACGCCATAGTGATTACTTGAGGTTATCCGTTACAAATGGCAGAAGAGCTAAATGCCGGGCTCGTTTTATGGCCCTGGCCAGCTGCTTTTGGTACTTCCAGCTGGTGCCTGTAACACGACGAGGCAGGATCTTACCCTGCTCGTTTACAAAGTTTAGCAAAAAATCGGGGTCCTTGTAATCAATATACTTGATGCCGCTTTTCTTGAAAAAGCAAAACTTTTTCCGCTGGCGACTCCCCGATAAAATCGCTAAGGCCGGATTAGCCGGCGCCGGCCCTAAGTCCTTATCTATACTCATACTTCGGCTGCGGATTGTTGGGCTTTGAGTTTTTCTTGACGGCGACGATTGTATTCAATCGCATGCTTATCTAACTTCACAACAAGGTGGCGAATGATATAAGGTCGGAGCTTGATATAGCGATCCAAGGCTTTGAGAAAGGAGGCAGGCGCCTGGAATTCTGTATAGACATAATAGCCTGAGTGCTTTTTATGGATGGGGTAGGCCAGTCTTCGCAGTCCCCACACTTCCTGGTTGATAATCTTAACGCCATTTTTTTGAAGAAACTCCTCAAACTCTCGTAGATTAGCTTCATACGCTTCCGGCGGGAGGTCCGGAAGCCAGATTTGCACAATCTCGTACTGATTGATGGGGTCCAATCGTGGCATGACGGGCGCAAAGGTACAGAAAAAAATCCTTATACGGCGAAAGAGGTACCGCAGCCGCAGGTTTGACGAGCCTGGGGATTGTGAAATACGAATCCCCGGTCGGCCAATCCCTCCGGATGGTCAATTTCTAAGCCGTGTATGAGAGGTATATGAGAGGGAGGCACCCAGAACCGAAGCCCCTCTACTTCAAACAAAGTCTCATCCATCGGTGTTTCGCTGACAGCTTCCAGGTGATAGGAGAGACCTGCACAGCCACCAGCTTCTACTCGTAAACGAAAGCCCACCGCTCCGGAAGTGGTGCTCAAGATTCGCCGAAAAGCCTTTACGGCTCCCGGTGTGAGGTGAATAGCCATGCTACAAAATTACACAGAAGTTTCCCTCAGGGGCGTACCAGCACGAAAGCGCCCCAGAAATAAGGCTGCGGACGGGCTTTGCGCATCTCTTTCTGAGTGGTCCAGAATGCATCGGCTATGGGCAGGCGCACCACCAGCCACTGCCGGTAAAAGGTTGTCATGAAGTCTCGCGTGGCCTCATCATCCACTCGCCACAGACTTAGGATAAGATTGCGCGCCCCGGCTATAAGGAGCGCCCGTTGTAGCCCGTAGACACCTTCCCCATTTTGAATCTCGCCCACGCCGGTCTCACAGGCCGAGAGCGTCACGACTTCAGTATTGTCCAGGGAGAGCCCCAGTATCTCGTAGGCATTGAGAAAACCGTCATTCTCAGGATCCTGCGCCTCGCCCCTGATCATCGTCTTTCCAGCATCCGCTAAAAGAAGGGCTGAACGAAAGAGCGGATTGACTAAGGCACTACTGCTTTGTATTCCGATAAGTTCACCAATCCGTTCATCATATGGAAGGAAAACCCCATGTGTAGCAATGTGCAGGATATAGGGCGAACGGGCTTGCCTGGATCTAATCTCAGAGGCTTCGCGGCGAGTATAAATATAAGGCAAGATACCGGCAGATTGGAGGAGATTTTGCAGGGCCTGCGCTTCCTGAGCTGTACCCGGTAGCTCGGGAACATAGACGCTATCCGGCGGCAAGCCATCATTATAGTCCGGGTCTGCCACAATCCAGGCCTTACGGCCTTCGTAATACTTAATAGGCCTGGGCGGCTTTGCCAGCGAGGCTAGCCGGGAATGGTAGATAACCTGATATTTATCCACCAGGTAGCCGCCTTCCGGCAGGGCTATCGTGGAAAGATTGATCTGGTTGAATACACCATCGTTGGAAACGAGAAGGGTTTTAGTATCTGGAGGTAGCTGGGCCGCAATCGGTGCCCAGTAAGCCCGATACGAGGTAGTATCCCGCTCAAAGTTCAAAATACTCTGACTATACCGGAAAAAGTAGTACTCCTCCATCTTTTTGCCATCGGGGAAGGGAATTACAATAGGCTTTTTGACCCTGGGAGTAATAAGAATAGCATAGTAAACTATGGAGTCCGTGGCGGGCACACGGGTACGGACCCAATCTATGGTTACGGTGCCCTCTGGGAGTTTCGCTCGGATGTCTTTCCAGGATGGACGATTCAGGCGAATATCTCCCAATAAGGCCGTAAGCTCTCGTTCTAAAGCGTTGAGCCGGGCCTCTTCCTGGGCTAAGTTCACCCCGAGTTCAGCAAGCTCTTGCGTTGTGTAGGTATAAAGTCGGGTAACATAATCCTTTTGCTCTTGCCACTCCCGGTAAACGCGAGCGATGGTCGTATCAGAGGACTTTTCCAGGCGGCGGCGAAGCTGCGCTGTTTCACTAAGAATTAGCGCTTTTGTCGCTAAATATACATTGTAAGCCCTCTCCTGAGTACCAGGAACACCTGTATAGAAGGCATAGGCGTAATACTTTTCTAAAATATTCCGAATACGTGCCCAGTAACGGGTTTTGTCGGATTCGCTCAGGCCGGTGAAGATTTTATCTACCTGGTCCAAAATGAGCTTGGCGGACTTTTCATAGGTTTTTTTGGTGGAGTTGTAGTCCTGGGCAGCCCAGTAGTAATCAGCCATTTCCCCCAGGTAGAAGGGGTATTCTGGATGTTTTTCTCCGTAAAGGGCTTTCCACAGGGTAATGAAGCGTTTGTATTCGGCCAGTGCTTTGAGATTTTCGCCTTTGGCTTTATGAATTCGGGCACTGAGAAGGTATAGGCGGATACGCTCCGGGTGGCGGAGGTTGAGCTGAGCTTCTATGAGGGTACGAGCGATCTGAAGGCGCTCTTCAGCTGTGGAAAGTTGGCCAAGGTAGAGGAGGAGCGGGATGGCATCCAGGTTTAGACTGGCATATTCTAATGGCGCGGTATTCTGGGCCTGGTCAGCCTCGGAAAGAGCTTTTTCCAGGTAGATGCGTACAGAGTCGGGGTAGGTTCGGAAAAGGTTATTCTGAGCGAGTTTGAGGTAAGTGCGGGCGAGAGCTAAGGCGGGCTTCCCCCCATAAAAGCGTTTTTGACTTTCAGCGGCTGAAAGAAGATAGCGATTTTGATTATCGTAACGGCCCAGAGCTTCTTCTACGGCGGCAGCGGCAAGGAGGGCATCCACATAGCTGGCTGAGCCTTCTCCTTGCAATTCTCGAGCGAGCTGAAGGGCCTCCTCAGCTGTTTGCTGAGCTTTTAGATAGTCACCGGATAGAAGGTAGAAGCTTGCAAGGTCTATGTAAAAAACCGCTACTTCTGGGTCTTTTCGGCCGCTGACCTTATAGAGATTAGCGATTTTCTGGTAGATTTCTCTGGCTTGGCTCAGGCGACCGGTGCGCTGGTAGAGGCGGGCTAAGCGCAAAAGGCTATAACTTTCTTCGTTTAGGGCTTCTTCTCTGGAGAGGCGACTGCGAAGGCGGGCTGCTTCACTGTAGTATCGTTCAGCTTCTTTGTATTGGCCTCGTAGACTTTCCAGATCGCCTGAGAGCTCGTATAAGGCGATTTTTTCCCGGACATACAGCGGGGGCAGATCTTCTATGGATTTGCGAATACGGCGCAGGAGGGTATCGACACGGCTGGCCTGGGCTAAACGTAGCTGCAGGTCAGCCAGTAGAAGGGCGGCACGCAGGTAAGCTAAGCTTTTCTCAGGCTGAGGCAGGAGCTTATTCAGCGTAGCAAGCTGGTAAGTCATGAGGGTTTCCGCCCGAGCATACAGGCCACGCTGGATACTACGGCGGACAACCTTTTCCCGGATTGGGAGGAGGCGAGGCATGAGAGGATCGGCCTGGTAGGCCAGAGTGCGCAGGACTTTTTCTGCCACGCTATCGGCCAGGCTGTATTGGTACTGAAACTGCGCAGCTTCCATCAGGTGGGTGAGGGTCTGGGCACCCTCTAAGGTGCTGTCTAAGTTAGCCCGGAGAGAGAGGTTGCTTGCCTGCGTGGCGAAGTTGAGCGCAATGCTGCCCCTTCCCTGGCGCAGGGCTACTTGACTGGCTATCCCGTATAGCCGTTGGGCCCACAGTGTAGAAGGCTGCTGCCCCATGTAATAACTGAGGATATTCTCCGCCAGACTGGACTTTCGCAGTAGCAAAGAAGCCTCTACTATATGCCCCAGGGCTTGAACCAGCGGCTCGGAAAGGGCTCGATTTTTCTGGCTGGCCAGAGAGCTAATCAGGGGTGAAAGCAGACGAACGCGTTTCTGATAGTTACCCGTGGTAGCACGGGATATCTGCAAAAAGGCGGCAAAAGACTCAGCCCTAAAACGATAAGATTCAGAAAGATCGGCAAGTTTTCTGGCATAACTGGCACTTTTTTTAGCTTCTTGCTGGGCTAATCTATTTTCACCCCGGAAAGCAAAGCCTAACCCCCGGTAGTAATGCAGGTCAGCTGCGCTCCGGGCTGCATGAAAGCGGGCTTTGCTGGGGGGATACCGGGCAGGCAGGGAGTCCCAGTTGCCCTCTTCCCAGAAGAGAAGGTAAACGAGATGGCGATAGGTTTCCTGAATATAGGGTAGAAGGGGGGTCTGGAGGATGGTAGAAGGGGCGGCTTCGAGAAGGGCCTGTCGAGCTGCCCTTATTTGCCCCAAATAGATAAGTAGACGTGCCTGCTCTAAGGCAACGAGGTTTACCTGCCAGGGCTCCTGCGCTGTAAAACGCGCCTTTTGAATATAGTCCGCCGCAGCTGATGCAATGCCTTGCTGGTTTGCCACATAGGCCCGAACCCAGTTATAGAGAAAGGCCACTTCCTTATCCAGGGTACCACTTTCGTACTGGGCTAAAAGGGAATCGGCTTCCCGGGCTTTTCCCAGAGAAGCTAAGGCAAGGGCGCGGGCACACGCAGCCCGTATAAGCTCAGGAGCGTTTGGGGGTGAAATTTTGAGCGCAGTGCGATAGGCCCGCTCGCTCTTCTTTGAAAACCCTCTTATATCGCCCTGGCCAAAAAGTCTATCAGATGGGAAAAACTGCCCAAATACCCAGCCACTGAGAAAGATTATAGCTAAATAGCGAGGCATTCTGATCAGGATATTCTTATCGGCGCTTGAGACGGAGGGATTTCCCAAGCCGTCCGCGCATGTAAAAGATTCGGGCCCGGCGTACCTTGTTCCGACGCAGGACCTCTACTCTTAATAAATGGGGCGAGTGAAGGGGAACGATTCGCTCAACGCCGACACCATTGGAGACTTTACGCACGGTTATCATCTCATGCGATCCACTTCCACGCCGCTGGATCACCATCCCTTCAAAAACTTGAACTCGCTCCTTTTCCCCTTCTACAATCTTTAAGTGTAAGCGAACAATATCCCCTGCTCGAAACTCCGGAATGTCCTGTTTGATCGAAGGGGCGTTTACGAGATAGTCTATCTCTCGCAGTAGGTGGCTCATGCCGCAAAGGTATACAACCTCGGCCAATCAACACCTTTTCCAAAAGAGTGATTGCCTTTGGTATTCTGGTTTTTGCCTATATTTGCCTTCGGTATGAATCAGATGCCTATTACGACATCGCAAGGCACCGTTACACCGGTGCGCTCGAGCGGAATCGCCCTTCGAGAGGCCTTTGCTGCCATCGTCATTTTCGTCTCCATCACGATTGGGATCCTCATTTATGTATTTGTCCTGGGGAATCCCAACAACTTCGAAGGCGGCGATCCGAAAAACAACCCCCTCCCAGGTAACTATCTGGGGGTTGCCTACAAGGGGGGGGTATTGGTGCCAGTTGGGATCGGCCTTTTGCTTATTACGATCGTGATGTCCATTGAGCGGTTTATCACGCTTGCCAGGGCCAGCGGGAAAATCAGTATGGAGGCCTTTGTGCATCAAATAGAGACACTCATTGAACAGGACCGTATTGATGAGGCCATAGCCCTCTGTGATAAACAGCGGGGTACCCTCGGCAACGTCGTCCGCGAAACCCTCACCCGCCTCAAGCTCGTCCGGGACGATAAAGCCCTTACCAAAGAACAAAAAATCGCTGCCGTCCAGAAAGCCGTAGAAGAATCCCTCGCCCTCGAACTGCCCATGCTGGAAAAGCACATGACAGTGATTGCCACCATTGTTTCGATTGCTACCTTAGTCGGTCTTATCGGGACGGTGCTGGGGATGATCCGGGCCTTTGCGGCCTTAGCGACCTCGGGGGCTCCCGACGCCGTGGCTCTCGCTACCGGTATCTCCGAAGCGCTCGTCAACACGGCCCTGGGGATTACTACGTCTACCATCTCTACCATCGCCTACAACTACTTTACCAGCCGTATAGATGATATCGTCTACCGGGTAGACGAAGCCGGCTTTATCATTACCCAGACTCTGCAAGAAAAGCTATAATCTATGGCAAAGTTTAAGGCCAAAAAGCAAAACATCGCCATCGACATGACGCCGATGGTGGACCTGGCCTTTCTTCTCATTACTTTCTTCATGCTTACGGTAAAGTTTCGCGCGCCGGAATCCCTGGAAGTGCATGTGCCTTCTTCTATTGCGGATACGCCTCTGCCGGCACAGGACATCATGGTGATTTCCGTCGCGCCGGACGCCACCGGCAAAGGAGGCCGGGTTTTCTTCGGCGTGGATAGCAAACATACTCGCCTCGCCATCCTGGAAAAAATCCAGGAGCGCTACGGCTATGAGTTTGACGAACAGGAAAAACGGCTTTTCTCTATCCTCCCAGAAATCGGGGTTCCTTTCAGTCAGCTCAAAAGCTACCTCAACGCCAGCGAGGCCGAACGCAAACGGGTGGATAAAATTAGTTCTATTCCAATCGACTCCACCAATAACGAGCTGAAGGATTGGATACTCTTTGCGCGCTACAGTAATCCTAAAATTCGCATTGCTATCCGTGCTGATGAAAAAACACCTTATCCCGTTATTGCTCAAATTATAGAAACCCTCAAAGATCAAAAGGTGCATCGCTTCAACCTGATTACAACCTTAGAAGCACAACCTAAATCCTGAAAAATCTATGGCAGCTGAGGTCGGTGGCGATGGTGGTGCCCCCAAAAAAGGAAAAAAATCTGGTAAAGCGCATAAGCCTAAAAAGCGCCCGCGTATAGACATGACGCCCATGGTGGACCTGGGCTTCCTCTTACTGACTTTCTTCGTGCTCACCACAACCATGAGTACGCCTAACACCATGCCGGTCGTTGTCCCCCCTAAAATCACCGAAAAAGACAAAGATGTAGAACCTCCCAAGATTAGTGAAGATAAGGTGATAACTCTTCTCGTGAGCCGAGGAAAAATATACTACTACACTGGCTTGAAGAAGGAGTTAAAGGCAACTGATTTTTCTCCTAAAACCGGCATCCGTAAAGTTCTTTTGGAGCAGCGGGCCGAAATAGAAGCCAACTATGGTAAAAAAGATGAAATGATCGTCATCATCAAAATGATGGAGGATGCACAGTACCGAGACTTTGTGGATATTCTGGATGAAATGGCGGTCATTAATCAGAAGAAGTATGCCCTGGTGGATATCACGCCCGAGGATAAGGAAATAGTAGAGGAGTACCAGAAAACCATAGAGAAAAACCCGTAAGTTATGGCTACCACAATGTATTTTGATTGGGATGAGCGCCTGTTTGCGAATAGAAACAAAGCATACGGAGCTTATGTCCTCCGTAAAAACTATGTTCGTCGCACTTTGCAGGCACTTCTCATTGGCATCGGCTTAGTGGTGATCGGGGTAGCCTTTCCATTTGTGAAGGCATATATCCAGGCTAAAATAGAGGGACTCAATCGCGCCAAAAAGAAAACCGTCATAACCGAACTGATGGAGCCTCCTCCCATCAATAAAGAAAAAGAGCCTCCCCCCCCGCCCGCTGCTGAACCTCCGCCCCCGCCCCAGCGGGCACAGCTTAAATTCGTCCCACCGCAGATCGTCAAAAGAGAGGAGGCTAAGCCGGAGGAAACCATTGCCGACATTGACACCCTGATGAAAGTAGACCCGGGCCTCAAGAACGTAGAGGGAGACCCGAATGCCCTCCCAGTGATTGAGGAAGGCAGTGGTACGGGCGATCAACCTGCCGAGGTAGTCGAAGAGCCTGAACCGGACCCCAACGCTTTCATTGCTGTTGAGAAAGAACCGGCCCCCGTCAACCTGGATGAGATTAAGAGACGCATTGTCTATCCTCCTCTCCTCAAAGAAGCCGGCGTTCAGGGCAAGGTCGTCGTGCGAATTCTCGTGGGCAAAGACGGCAAATACATCAAACACCAGGTTCTCAGGTCCTCTCATAAGCTCTTTACCGAAGCCGTAGAAAAAGAAATCCAAAACCTGGAATTTACGCCGGCTATACAGGCAGGTAAGCCCATCAAGCTATGGGTTACGATTCCTTTTGACTTTCGCCTGCAATAAACGGCAGCCCAGGGTAAACCGCATTCGCCCCCTGAGAGGCTGCTCGGGGGCGAATGCTATTTTGAGTCAAAAAGTCGTTAAACGGGTTGTGGTGCGCCGCCCGTGCAGTCGGGCAGCACACCTGGCTGGCCGCCAGCCGAAAAGAGCATATATGACTGAAGTTGGTAGAAGAGCGACCCGGCATTACCCATCCCTTCCCCCCCCTTAGTAAGGGGAAAAAGTGCAGGGAATAGGGAGCGCTCTACGAGATGAGGCAATATCAGTCTGCCGGAGAGGGTCGGTCTTTTCGGCGGCGGTAGATAGTGAGGATGTGACCGTCCACTCGTTGAATGGCGATAGGATAAAAGTCTTGCAGGAGGAGCTCTTCTAAGATACTCTCTCGGTTTGCGGAGCAGAGATGCATATCCAGCCATAGAAGGGTATCCTGGGCGAGGAGCTCGCAAGGGGAGAGGTCGGCGTAGCGGCTGGCCCCATGGAGGCGGAGGTGATACCGGAGCTCCCGTGAGAGGCGCAACATGGGGTCCGGCTCAAGGGAGGGCAGGGGGTTGTCTCCATAGAGTTTTTCCCGCAGGGGATAGGCTAATACTGGAAGCATATAGTCGGGCGAAAGGATGAGAAGCTGGTGCGGCGGTTTCTGGGAAATAACCCGGGCGACCGCAGGGAGGCTCACATCAGGCGGCGCAGGCACGGGGTTGAATGTAACTATCCACGCTATGACCAATGCCCCCAAAAAGATAAACCGAATAGCCACTCGCCACAATACGATCGCCGCCCCAATAGCCCAAAAGTACATAATACCTAAAGGCACAAAGTAGCGCGCTTGCCATAGAGGCTGGTTCCAGCCTATTCCCACTATGAGCCCCACGAATACGAGAAAACCTATCAAGGGGAGCCTGGCATCTGCTGGCGCCTCCCCTGCCCGAAGCGCAGATAGAAATAGCCACTTGCTTATCAAAAGAACCATGCTCAGGCCCCATACCGACAGCGCCATCACGGTGGGAACGGGCATATTGGAAAAAGCCCACAAAATATTATAGAGGCTCTCCGCGGAGAAAGCAGGTGCATGTCCGCCGGTCTGATAGCCCTGTGCGCGTGTTATGAAGACGATAGCCGCTGGTCCCAGACTTAGGACTATTAGGCCCCCAAAGCGTACAAGCGCTAAGAGACCCTTTTGCCGGAGGGCAAAAATCAGCCACAAAACCTGAAAGAGAGGCACAAAAAAACTGCTATAATGTGTATGTATCAGCAGAATACTAACTATCAGCCACCCCCAGAAATAAATAGGTCGCTGATGTTTTAGGTAGCGGGTGAAGGATAAGAAAGAAAGGGCTGTCAAAAGGGCGAGAAGCCCATAAGCCCGGGCCTCCCGACAAACGCCCTGTGCAAAGCTGCTAAAAGTCCACAAAAGGGCTGATAGGATGCCCGCAATCCTCCCGCCCCCTTCCTGGCCTAAGTAGTACAAAACCACCGCTGTCAGCGCGCTAAAAGTGGCTGGCAAAAAACGCACACTGAACTCGGTGTCATTCTGCGCAAGCTTCAGCCATCCATGCAGAATAAGCTCCCACAAAGGAGGGTTATTACCCTGATATAAGTAGCTGACAATGGAGCCGGGCTGCAAATGGGCTACCGCCCAGCTAAAAATCTCATCTACCCACAATGGCGTTTCCTCCAAGCGATAATACCGTACCATCAGCGCCAGTAAGAGGAGGCCGAGCGGTATCAACCTGGGCAGCGTTCGCCTGCATCGCCATTGCACCCTGCAAAGGTGGTAACTCTACTCGGGAGTGCTAACTTAGGATTGTTTTTGAGCTACAAAAAGCTTTGTGGAGGGGATTTTAGAGGGGGGCATCTATCGCATGTTGGCTACTACCCTCTACTCTTCTTCTGGCGGGCTGGGGGGAGCACACCTTCGTCCTGCTGGTGGATGCTGCGTGAGGGAAAGTGGGGGAAATAACCTGCAGAAGTGGAGCTCTTTTTTCGTCTCTTCTGGACTGGAAGAAGGGTGGTAGCCCGCATTCTTCTAAGCGGACCATCCGGCGCAGGAGATTGAGGCAAATATGTGCAGAGAAACTCATATCTATCTCCTTGCTATGCCATTCACGGGCACTCTCGAATGTCGGGAGAGGAACTTTTGCAGCCGTCACCACAGGCGGGCAGCTCACCAATCCCCCCACACCCAAAGCAGCGCTACCCTCGCCCCCTTCAGCATTTATTTATGACGCCTGGCATGAATAAAAAAGCCCCTCATGCTGAGTGAAGTATGAAAAAAGATGGATAATTATTAAGAGACCTTTTGCCACAGATTGGTATTACAGGGATCCCCCCATTCCCTACACCCTTGCTAAGGGGGGAAAGGGATAGGTAAGGGAGGATTCCGCACAGCACGACTCATAATACTCTGGTGCTCAGAGAGTTTTGATATACATGTGGTAAGGTCAGGGGCAGGGGGTGAGGCAGAGCCCATTAAGAGACGATAGGCCTGAGTTTGGTATGATACAAATAACTCACAGCCAGATGGCTCTGTGATGTAATGCAGGTATGGACGAGAAGTTTTCCCCCCTTTTCTATTTGCCTGTCAAGAAGGCGGGGTTAATCGTAGTGGAGGATAGCGGACTCGAACCGCTGACCTTCGGCTTGCAAAGCCGACGCTCTACCATCTGAGCTAATCCCCCAGCATAGCAAAGGTACGAAAACTCCGTCTAAACCCGTTGAGGGGATGGCTTTTGCGAATAGGGAACGCCCTACCTTTGCTGCAAGGCACGTTAGGGGGCATGGACGTTTTAATATGTATGAGTCGGCATAGAAAGCTCCTCTCACGGAAAGCGTTTCTGAAGGGTCTGGTGCTTGTGGCTTTGGGTGCCGTCGTGATGGCCTGTGGGGGGTGCTGGCAATTCCGAAGCGGCAGAGAATGGCTGTGAGGAGACGGCGGCGGTGGCTAAGTATGGCGTGACGCCTGTTCAGAAGCGGCCGGTGTACGAGGAGCTTATTTTGCCGGGGGAGATAGTAGCTCTGCCTTCGGCGACAGTGCCCCTTATGAGTCTGGCAGACGGGGTGGTAGAGGAGGTATATGTCCAGCTGGGGGAGTTTATGAAAGCGGGGAAGCCCCTTCTATCCCTGCGATCGCCCCAGCTCTCAAACTGGCAGGCCCGGCAGCAGGCGCTGCGTGACCTTTTACAGGTCGCCCGTCTAAAAGCGGCCACCCTGGATAGCCTTCTGCGTAGCGGCCTGGTCAGCCGTAGCGAAATGGTCCAGGCCCGGGCCGAACTCACTTCCCTCAGCGCCGAGAGCCTGGAAGTGGCCTCTAACCTGCGTGCCTACCAGTACGAAGGCGGGCGGTTTCTCCTGCGATCTCCTCGGTCCGGGAGCATCATCCAGCTCGCCGCGCGAAACGGTATGCCCATTCAGGCGGGCGATACACTGCTCATTCTCTCCAATCTCACCACCGTTCGCGCGCATATCTACTTCTATGCAGATCAGGCAGCCGTGATTCGGGCGTGCTTACCGGTCCGTCTGCGGTTTACCGGCTTCCCGCAAGAGCCCATCCAGACGAGGATAGCGGGCCTTTATCCGACTCTGGACCCCGTAGAACGCACAGGCACCGCCTACGTAGATCTACCCAATCCCCACCGCACGCTCTATCCAGGTCTTTACCTCCAGGCTGTTATCACGAAGCCTGAAGCCGACTCAGCCGTTTTTGTTCCTATGAAAGCTGTCGTATTCAGCGCAAATACTCATTACGCCCTCATCTGGAAAGGCAGCTGTAACTGGGAGGTGCGTCCCCTCGTGGTGCGCAAAGCGGGAGTGCTAACTTAGGATTGCAGATGTGGTGGTTTTTCAGAGCGTGGGCCTGCCGGAGCTA
>Ga0197142_1003203_pt1 | contig 13864 bp, 15 predicted proteins | sample GBS60_MetaG_FD_148614 | JGI IMG/M metagenome (GOLD analysis project Ga0197142, IMG submission 148614) | Sediment microbial communities from Great Boiling Springs, Gerlach, Nevada, United States - GBS 60_MetaG | ecosystem: Environmental > Aquatic > Thermal springs > Hot (42-90C) > Sediment... | reverse complement strand
ATACAGAGAGGCTTCATCGAGATTGTCGATATAGTCTTCTAAGGTCTTTATTTCCAACACGCCCAGCGCCAAGAGCTCCAGGAGTAGATCGAGGGCTATGGCCCTTTCGCGCTCGGTGTAGTGCTCCTTGCAGAGCTATTGAGTCTTACGAGTTCGTACCCGGGCGGCGAACTTATTCTGCCACACCTTGGCACGGGTCTGTTCGAGCTCTCTCATGGTGAAGGGCTTCCGGCCCGTAACTTCCAAGAACCGGCTGAAGAGTTCGAGAAACTCGGCCTTGCGCAGGTAGTCACGGATCGCTTCTGAGCGGCTTGGATACTCGCCGCGCTTGACTTTGGCATCGATGAGTTTGAGCTGCTCCTTGGTGAGTCGAATCTGCACTGTCTGCATCGGCATGGAGATACACCTCCGAGAGAGTGTAATGGTAAAAAATTACGAATCAATTACGATTCAAAAACATTATATCGTATATGGATATGCTGTCAAGAGAGGGGGGAGCGGCCGAAAAACGTAGGTCTTGTGGGGTCAGAGTTATGAGAGTCCAAGGTGCGGCATCTATTGTCTAGGCAGTTTTGGCTTTGCTTCTGGCCCTGCTGAGCCGCTGGCAAGCGCTCAAGCTCGCTATACTGTGGTGCGCTTGATCCCTTCTGCTTCCACGTTCTAGATGACAATGGCAACAGCTTTGACATAACCTTTGATCTGCTTGTTGATATTATCTATTTATCCTCCTTTGAAGAAGTAAGAGGTTGGTTTGCCGTGGGAAAGCCTGCGCGAAGCTCGCGTAGTGGGGATCGAGCGTGGGGGAATCACAGCTCGGTTGGGACATCTTCCACTGCGAGTGGGTTCGGTCGACCCGCTGCTTTGAGACATACGTTCAGCGAATTTGACAATAGGCCCTTTATGCCATATTATGGCCATGATATGTGTAAGGAGGTCGGGCGATGAAGTCAGTAGCCGTCCATATCACTATCCCTAAGGAGCTCCTCAAGGAAGTAGATAAGCAGGCGGAAAGGGAGCACCGCAACCGCTCGGAGATCCTCCGCGAAGCCATCCGCCTCTATCTGGAAGAGCAGCGGAGGAAGGCCTTAGCAGAGCAGCGGCTTCAGCGGTTACTTCGAGCACTCGAGGAGTCGGCGGGGAGTTGGAAGGATGAGGCCCACCCTGAGTTAAAAAGCCCTGAAGATGTCCACCGCTTGAGGGAGGAGCTCTGGGAGAGGGATCAGAAGAGGCTTCAGGCCAGAGGAAGCTTGACCTAACATACATGGCCTATCTCATCGATACTGATGTCTTGATCTGGCACCTGCGGGGCCATCGGCCGACGGTGGATCTGCTCCGGAAACTGGCGCGGGAGAGCCGTGGGAGAGAAGGGAGGTTGCCTTTAGGCTGCTCGGTGATCTCCGTATTTGAAGTGCGGGTAGGGATGCGCCCTGAGGAGGAGACCACCACAGAGCGGCTCTTGAATTCCCTTGAGAGATATCCAGTGGATGAGGCCATTGCAAGGAGGGCGGCCGATTATTACCGTGCTTTCGCTCAGAGAGGGGTGACCCTCCACATAGCTGACCTTCTCATCGCGGCGACGGCAGCACTCCGGCGGTTGACTCTCGTGACGTATAACGCTGGCCACTTCCCGATGGAGGACCTCAAGATCTATGGGCCGATGCCGGAGATCTAGGGTCACAGAGAAGCATGGAGTTCTATACGATCGGCCATTCTACGAGGAGCTTTGAGGAGCTCTCTGAGCTCCTTAAGAGGCATGGGATTAAGGTCCTAGTGGATGTCCGAGCATTCCCTTCCTCAGCTAGAAACCCGCAATTTGCTAAGGAGGTGCTGGAACGTCGCCTTCTAGAGGAAGGGATAGAGTATGTCTGGCTGGGGAGGGAGCTTGGAGGCTACCGCCGTGAAGGTCTTGGGGCCAGATCCCCGAACACGGGCTGGAAGAGCGAGGGGTTTAGGAACTACGCCGACTACATGATGACCTCCCAGTTTGAGGTAGGGATCAAGAAGTTACTGGAGCTAGCCGGTTCTAAGAGGCTGGCATACATGTGCGCGGAGAGGTTCTACTGGCGATGTCATCGGAGGCTGATCTCTGACTACCTTGTGGCGAAGGGCCATAGGGTGGTCCATATCGTCGATAGTACGAGGGCCATTGAGCACGAGCTCCCTGGCTTTGCCAGGGTCAGCGATGGCATGTTGACCTATCCCCCGCGAGAGCCGTTCTAGGCGATAATCTATCGTAACCCACTCTTAAATTCAAGGGTTTCAGGGCGAGAATTGGGCTACTCTAAGAGGTTAGCAGTCCTGCGGGCCGGCTTTTTGTTTCGTGTTTAAAAAGTTCCCACTTTCTTTTACTCTGTAGAGTTTGACGAATTTTGTCCAGAAAGATGTAATGAAAGCGACGTGGTCCCCAAAAGAGAGCTGGCCCCCTCAAGCGAAAGACCCCTCTCTTGATAATCTCCCCTTTTATCTGATATTATGATAGTATGATAGGAGGAAAACTATGCCCATCGTGAAGATCATGCAGCGCCGCCAAGTGATCATCCCCAAGGAACTCTTTGAGAAGCTCCATCTGGAGATTGGCGATTACCTTGAGGTCAAGCTGGAGAGGGGGAAGATCGTCTACATCCCCAAGAAACTGGTCGATCGGGATGAATGGTATTGGTCAGAGGAGGGGCAGAAGGCCATTGGGGAAGCCCTCAAGGAGATCGAGGATGGTAAGGTCAAGGAGTTTGAAGATGTGAAAGCTCTGATCAAGGAATTGGACAGCTAACCCATGAGGATTGCTCGGACGGAGCATTTCAAGAGAAGCTATAAGAAAGCCCCTCCACAGATCAAAGAGCGAGTGAAGAAGGCCCTCTTTCTCCTGACCCAAGATATCCGCCATCCCTCCCTCAGGGCCAAGATAGTTGATCCGAAGAGGCGAATCTGGCAAGCCAGGGTCGATGGGGGATGGCGATTGTATTTCCAGATCCGCGGAGGAGCTTACTATCTGCTAGAGCTCATCCCTCATCCCCACTAGCAGCAGCTGCTTTCGTGATTGATAGAAAGAGCCTAGAAAGATACAATGAAAGCGTTATGGCCACCAAGAGCAAGCCCCTGCGCTGCTTCGGCTACGCCAGAGTCTCCACCGTCAAGCAGGTCGAAGCCCCCGGCGGCATCGACGCCCAAGTCGAAAAGATCCAAAAGTTCTGCAAACTCCAAGGCTGGAAGCTCATCAAGATCTTCAAAGACGAAGGGGTCTCAGCCATCGGCGAGCGCCCCGCCTTCGATGCCATGATGCAAGCCGTCGCTCGCAAGCAAGCTGATGCCGTCATCGTCACCCGCTTAGATCGCCTGGGGCGCTCCGTCTTGGATCTCGTCTCCACCGTGACCGAGCTGCAGCGTCATGGCTGCCAGTTCATCGCCATCGACCAGAACATCAACACCACCACGACCGAGGGGCGGCTGCTGTTTAACATCCTCTCGGCGTTTGCGGAGTTCGAGCGGGAAGTCATTAAGGAACGGATGCTCGCCGGCAGAATGCGCGCCCGAGAGAAGGGGGTCATCGACCACAGGCCGAAGCTGAACATCCCCCTCGATGAGTTAGCAGATCTGTACTTCAACCGCAAGCTCTCGGTGACCGCCTGCGCCAAGTACTACCGGTGCTCACGGCAAACGATCTACGAGCGCCTCAAGGAGATTCGTGCCAAAGGAAAGAGGCCCTAGGAACGCGCGTCTTAGGTAACAGTACGTGAGTACATGTTACCTAAGACGAACAGGGGACCGCAAGATGGGCGCTCTGTGCCCGGTCTCCACCGTGGAGTTGGCAGTCTCCCCTTCAAGATGCTATACTCCCTTCAGTGGGGGATTTCTACAGATTGGCTCAGCTTAAGCGAGGAGGAGGAGGTAATGGCTCGGAAATGGAGTTTGCTCCTTGTAATACTCATGGGGGCTCCACTGCTTCTCGGACAAACACCGCAATCGGTTAGGATCATTAATGTAAGGTGGTCTGCCAACATGAACGTCATCGAGATCCTGCTTGATTCCTGGCCAGGGGTCTGGCCTGGATGGAGAGCATACCTCGATGGGGTTGAGATCCCTATGGAAGGGGGTGCTGGGAAACCCGTGATCCGTCCTAACGCCCCGCTTTCCAAACCACCGACTGGCCTATTCGTGGGGACACTGCCCTGGCCCACTGGCCTGGACAATGTGGATTTCCCCTGTTGCGGGACGATCCAGTTTGCGATACCCGCTAAGGGCCTGACCAACGTCTACGAATTCAACCTTCGCGATTACGGATGCAAGACGGCCTCCCGGAAGGAGTGCCCGTCCGAGGCAGCGGTGTGGTCCTCATACCCCAGGGGCGATCAACCATGGGCCCTGGCCATATCGCCTGATGGCACCCGAGTGTATGTTCCATGCTGGATGAGCAATAACGTGTTCGTGATCGATACGAGCACAAACAATGTGGTCGATGTTATCGATTTATCTGGGATCGGCCCCGATGGCGCTGGGCCTCGGGGTGCAGGAGTGACTCCTGATGGGAAGAGACTCTACATAGTGAACGCCCGCAGTAACAGCATTTCGGTCATCGATACCGCAACGAATCAGGTCATGCGGAACATCGACCTCGGGCCACGGGAGGCAGAGATCGCTGCCGCTCGTTCTCGGGCTGCGCCAACAACGGGTGATCCGCACCGGCCAGGGAAAGTGCTCTTCACGCCGGACGGGCGCTTTGCCTACACCGTCCTTTACACATCCTTGCTTATCCTTGACGCAGAGCAAGACAAGCTCGTTAGCAGAGAGCTCTTTGAGAGTGGCTTCTATCCCTTTGATCTGGCCATGACTCACGACGGCAAGAGGCTCTACATAAGTGGGAGTAGCCCATGGAGCTCGAATTCCATAACCTATGTGTTCGATACGAGATCCAACATGTTCGTCGACACCTTCGAGATCAATGCGGCTGTAGCAGGCCGCGCTGGGATAGCTCTCTCACCGGACGACAAGATGCTTTACCTTACCTCGGGGGACCCATCTGTTCTGTACGACCCGACGAGCGGCCGTAACAAGATTTACTTCATCAACCTGGCGACGAAATCGGTGGTCAAAGAGGTTAGTGTCACTGGTGGCCCCTTGAGGATTAGGCTCTCCCCGGATGGTGCCAAGGCCTATGTGACAACGATGGCCACCCCTGAGCTGTTAGTAATCGATCTAGTCTCGGGACTTCTAGAGTCCACAATCTACACCCCAGGCCTTCGAGGAGGCTTGACGGACAAGGTGGAATTGGTCATCACCCCCGATGGCAGGTATGCCTACATAGCGGCGCTCGATCAGGATGGTGTGATGGCCGTGGACCTGGCAGAGAGACGGATGGTTAAGTTCATCCCTTTCAACTTTTTCACGGTGCAACCTTATTTCATGGCCATGACCCCCGATGGGTCTCGTCTTTATCTGAGCGCATTTGCCCATGAGAGAAGGCGCGGGAGCATCATCGTGGTTGATCCCCGCAACGGATCCATGGTAGACGAGATCATGGTTCCAGGATCGGTGAGCGGCTCCGACGTGACCCCCGACGGCCGCTCCCTTTACGTGGCCCTCAACGAAGGGAAGGTGTGGATAATCTCTACCGAAACAAACAAAGTAGTCGGAGGAATAGCCCTCAATGACGAAGGCGCGAACGACGTGGCCATTAGCCCAGATGGGAGGAAGGCACTCATCATGGGCAAACGATATGTCCATGTCGCTGAGCTCACATCAAATCGAGTCATCAGAACCATAGATATTGGAGGGGAACCGCAGGTGGCTACCTTCAGTCCTGACGGCTCCCTAGCCTTCGCCACCCTGAACCGGGGCGGGGTAGCGTTCATCGACACCTCCACTGACCAGGTAGTCGCTAGGATCGAGCCCCCTGAGCCGATAGGAGCCGGAGCGCCGAAAGTTGGCCTGGCAGTAAGTCCCGACGGGAGAAGGGTCTACTGGGCCTACTTCTACGACTTCCTCCATGTCATCGACGTGGCCAGCAGAAGGATCATCAAGACCATCCATCTTGGAGAGGCGCGATGGGAGGCAGACTGCGCCCCGACCGCCATTGCGGTAACCCCAGCTGGCTCGAAGATCTACGTGACAATGCATGATGGCAACTATGTAGCCGTTGTCGATACCTCGATCTGGGGGATAATTGCGACGATCACGGTCGGTCTCGCACCTACTGATATAGTCATTACTCGAGATGGTAGCCTGGCTTACGTTGTGAACTTCCAATCCGAAGACGTCTCCGTCCTCGATCTGGCAGCCAATAGAGTGACCAGGACTATTTCAGTCAGACCATAAGGGAACTGTTGGACCCGGGCATTGCTGTCCTGCCTTTATCACCTAAGACGGTTCCATTCCCACGCTGCGATCCGAGAGCCGCAGTCTGGTAGCTTGCAGCTAGAAGACTTACTCCCGTGTTGATTGTGACTTCTTTCGACGCAGATGCCTTCTCCCCCTGTGCAACCAACGCCACGACGGGGGCTCCAACGCCCCTGCCAACGTTTGTACCACAGACGACTCTGTCTCAGACGTTAGCGCCCGTGCTCGCCGTATCATCTCCAGTGCCTGCTGAGGATCCTGGTCTTTCATGCGCATCCCCGCCTTCAAAAGCCTTGCCCCCTGGCATAACAGGCGTGCCTCCATCTTGATGTCTTCAAGGAAGCAGCGCCGCTGCAAGTAGCGCGCTCGCACCCAGCGCAGCCGTGCATACCATGACCGCACTTGGCTGCGTGGCAGATAGCGCTTATGCTGGCGCCCCTGGCGATCGCGATAGGAGAGGTAGTAATAGGGTCCATGACCCCGCCCCGTGCGGCAGTGACATCCGGTATGCCCACATCGCACATACTGCTTGACGATGGTCCCTGTCAGGAGTTCATCGGCTTCCTGTCGGCCATTGACCCATCTCCGGCTTAGGTAACAAATTTGCACAAGGGGCATTGAGCAGTCTCTTTTGTGTTCCCTATCCTCCGCCAGGCTTTCAGCCACCCGGCTCTCACATCGCGCCATAGTGACCCCCATCATCTTCTCGTCATCTTAAGACGATCGTGAAAGTATTCTCGGCTTTCTCTCGAACGTGGATCGTCTGCTCGACCCTACGGCCGTCGGGGGCGGTGACTATAACAGTGTACTCGCCCGCAAAGCCACGGAATGCAAGTTGGCCTTGGGCATTGGTGTTGTCGCTGCCCACCGTGGTGAACATCCGGATGTGCTGGCGGTACCCATCATATGCTTGTTTAGTTCGACCGTCTCGAGTGAAGAGCCCCATGTGGGTGAAAGGCCAGTTCGGAATGGTATTATCGTCCACCGCGAAGACTAACAGCACACCCATGACATTTTCAGTGCCGTAGGGGATCGCGGTCATGTACTTCACCCAAGCGGCTTGGGTTGGTTCATCGAAGATTCCGCCCCAAGCTTGCCATATGCGGGCCGGTTGGGTTGGCTGAGAAGGATAGCCAGTCTCTTGGATAAACACCGGTTTGCCCAGGCTGGCCAACTGCCGCACATAGTTCTGATAAAAAAGCGGAGTAGCTTGAGCACCGGGCCAGGCCTGGAGGGTGATCCCGTCCACTGGTAGGCCGGCTTGAAGGGCTCTCTGAGCAAACTCGAAGGGTGATATCGGGGGGAAGGCATGGGCAGGCTCAAAGAAGCTCGTTGCCAGCAAGACCTTCGCCTGCGGATAGGCATCCCGAATGGCATTAATGATGACTCGATCTATCTCGATGGCTTTTTCAACATCCCCTCCCAGCAGTTCGGGTGTGCGCCAGTTGAGCTCGTTCATAGTACTCCACCATTGGACCTTGCTCGCGAAGCGCTGAGCCACACGGGAGACGTAGTCATACAAATCTCGCTTGAACTCTTCGAAGACGACTGGGTCAGTGAGCCGCTCGACTTGTATCCACGCCGGGACATAGGTCCCCAGTCGCGGGCATCCTCCGCAAGATAACTCGCTGAACAGGAGGATAAAGTGGGCTCCTGGACAACGGTCTAAGATGCGTTGGAACCAATAGTCTGCAGTCTCCCATTGGAAGAGATCTGGTTGCGGCTCGACCTCAGGCCAGACTTGCCAGACAAGCTGAACCCAGGCATTCATGCTTTGGCACAGGTCTGACCAGAGGGCCCACGCTGCAGCTTCTGCCCCTTCAAAGCCTGGGTTGCGCAGCAGATTGTGTGTAGTCCCACTGCGGATAAGGATGACGTCGTCCAGATAGAGCTCGACATCTCCTGGGCGTGCCTCTTCCATATTGACCCGTATCCCGATGATCGCTCGAGTCGCCGCTCTAGGAGCAGTGACCTTGAGCGTTATCGGCGTATAGTCCCCCACGATTAGCTTAGGGGTACCCAAGCTCAAGTCCACCCCTTGCCAGGCTGATCCCACTGCTCCCTTGCCCCAATAGATGCCGAAGGTCGGCCCAGTTCCCGAAACGGGGGCCTGCATCACTTTGATCCAAAAGGTCACTTCATACGGTGCCCCCGGCTCAATGGCCACGTCCTCGGAGTTGATCCCAAGGTTTTGGTCACGATCGACTTTCACGTGGAGGCAACTGTCGGAGCGGCAGTTCCCACCAGAGGCGGCTCGAGCTTTCCCCAGTCGGGCCCAACGATATTGTCCCTGAGCCAATTCGAAGAACTTCCAACCCGGAATCTCATCGCTGGGCGTGGCCCAGCCGGGATTGCCGATGAACCCGAAGGCAAAATCGTGCGTCGTCTGCCGATAGCCTACACTAGCACCCTCTACAGGAGCGCCCGCCTGATCCACGACCTTGATCAAGACATCGCTCTTGCGGTGCTGCTCAATGTACTGGAGCGCAGCCTGATACGCCCTTTCCTCTTCTCAAAAGCCTGGCGGCTGGCTCAAGGTGCCGACTCCGGTAAGTAAGATAAAGCTGATCGCTAAGCAACCTAACGCTCTCATATCACCCTCTTGCCCTTGCGACGACCACAAGCAGTATCTGCCTCGGCTGCAGCTTAAGCTCATAAGACTTAGAGGACATCAAGTTGCTATCCAAGAGCTCCTCACCACTCTCACCCACGAGACGGACCATATAGTGCTCTCCTTCTCTTAAGCCAAGCCGGCTAAACTCCAAAGGCAAGGTGAAATTAATGTCTCTGTCCGCGATGTTCGTGAGGACGACGCCAATCTTTCCGTCGCCAGAGCGCCAGACGCTGTGCTGAATCGAGGGGAACTGACCGGTAAATTTGCCGGTTTCCGCTCGGACCGTAGTTAAGGGGGATTCGAGAGCCAGCGGCCTCAGCATTACCCCATCCACAAGGAATTCCCTCGCATAAGTAGTCCGGGCAATCCCTATGGCTTTGATATAATTGAGTGCCCTTCTATCGGCTGAGGAGGCGTTCAAATCTTCTTGGAGGTTGTAGTTGGGAATTTGGCCCCAGGTCAGTGCGCGGGCTAGGGCCAACAGGTGATAGCTGGCTCCCCCTAAGGGCACCCAGAGCGCAAGATTATACTGGCCTAGAAAGATGATGTATGGATGGTAGACGTAATCAAATAAGGGGATGACCTCCGCTCCCTGCTTGCTCGCCTTCTCGTCGAAGACCTCGGCCCAATTGTCCCGAGAGTGATAGACATCCAAGTAAGGAAGATAGAGCTCTGCGCCCCCTTCGCCACTGAGGGCAATATCTGCCTTGATCGCCCGCGCGGTAGTCCTTATCCGCCTCAAGGCATCCAGCCAGGCTTGAGTTTGCCAATCCCCGCCCCTTCCAGGAGGATGGCCATGCGAGGAAAAGTCATCCTGAGGCCGGATCCAGGGGAACCCGTCTAGCTGTACGAAATCCACGTCATGTTCAGCCAAGGTGGAGACGGCTTGGATCAACTCCTGCTTCCAGTACTCCGTGAAAATATCCATAAAGGCCCACTCCCGGCCCTCCTCCCAGGGCGGAGCCAGCTTGATAGTGCCGTCTGCGTTCCTCATGGCGAAAGGCTGAGGAACACCGGATTTCCACAGGTCGGTCGAGGTTTCAATGAACCAAGCTCCTATGAACACGTTGAGCCTGCTGTTGTTCGCGTGTAGGGCTCGAACCACTTCATCGAACTTCTCCCAGCCCTCAAAAGGCGGGAAGTAATCGCCATAGAACCAGGCGCCAAGCTTCTCCCAGCCCCAGAGCATCCCCAGCGTGGATAGGCCGAAAAATTCCTGGTTCTCCCTCATCTGCTGGATAAACTCTTCAAAGCTCTTCTCCCGTGGCATAAATGTGCAGCGATGGGCACAGAACTCCTTACCCAAGGCCATCGTCTTGAGCCACTCCGGGATTTGCTTGGCCCGAGCCTCTTGAACCCACCACTGCTGATACGCCCACTCCTTGTACAAATCAGCAGCGGTGTACCAATCTCCCCTGAAAGTTCCGACTACGATGTCGTATGGCACCTCGATGTTCCTCCCCGGCAAAATTGGGAAGATATGAGATAAAGCTAAGAGCGCATCATTCCTCGGGGTGCCCTGTCTGTTCCAATAGAAGTCTTTAGTTTGGCCCTTGATGTCCTGCGTGGCGAAAAAGAAGCCCGCTGTGTTGTCGTAATAGGCCAGAAATTGCATATTTAGGAAGCCGGAGGGATATGTCTCCCCCCACCAAGAGAGACGGCTTGCCGGATCGTGGAAGAGCCGACCTTCCTGATCGGGGACGAGCAGCCGATCATCCTCTCCCCCGGTCCCCAGAACACCAATGCCAGCTATCAAGGGGAAGTGAATCTCCACAACTGCAAGGGGACCTGGATCATCCACCTTGATGCGCCATACGGAGAACGGGTTATCACGGCGCACGGTGATCTTCGCTGTGACCTTCGCGGTGGGGTATCGCTGCCCATTATCCGGTCTTAAGCCTTGCCATTTCAGCTCCACCACTGCCTCATCCCTTGTAAACTGCAGAGAAGCCCGAAAGATGTCCGTCCTAGGGTTATCGACCCAAGTGCCTGTGCCCTCACTTGTAGCCAGGCGCAGGCCCCACATGAGCGGCCATGTCCCTTCCTTGAGGGCACGCAAGTCAACCCTCGATCGCTTGTCTACGATCGACTCGATGCCGCCGTTATCCCTCCTCAAGACGATCTCTAATGATTCATTCCCGATGCGAATGTAACGACTATCTTGGGTTACATATGGGCCCTGATTACCTTGTGCTCCAAGGAAGACAAGGCCGATTAATAAGATGGAACACAGACAGATTGTCAGTATCCGGATGTTCATAATGTCCCTCCCTGAAACATTGCTCAATCAATGGTAGATGAAGGCCACCGTATCCACCACAACCCGCTTATGGCGAGCGAGGAACTCTTCTAAGGCTCCCACGCCTCCCGCTCCTTGTCCACGTATTCGGCGGCGTCGATATCCTCCCAGACCTCCTTGTGCAGGCCTCGCAAGTGCTGGGCATAGCTGCGGGGCCGGAGGCGCATCACCACCTTGCCATCCTCGAGCCTGATCAGGAGCCGATCCCCAGGCTGGAGCCCCAACTCCTGCCTCACCCTCTTAGGGATAACGATCTGATATTTGCTGCTCACTTTCGCCGTTTGCGTCAATGGCATTCACTTGGCATCATAGCGAATCACAAAGCCAAGGTCAAGCCAGCTAGGTCGGTGCGCCAAGAGATCGTTACCAGAGGGAGGTGTGGCGCCGGCCCTAAAATCAATCTCGTCTCGATGAGCAGGCATCTTTCACAAAAAACCCCTATTGAGGGAGAGAGAAAGCCGTCGGGGGACTCACCGTCGTGGAGTGGGGAGATGTTCTACCTAAGAACTATCTACGGCCTTGCAGACATTAGGACTCTTGTTTGCTGGCTCTGCAGACATCCTTTTGAGCTGGGAGGGCCACCTGCGTGATCACTCCTTAGGAGGCAGCCCTATATGGCTCAACAGGCCACGGTAGTTGGTAGTGCATGCGATCTCTTGATTCCACAGATCTTCGCCGATCATTTGGTACAAGCTGAGAAGGTTCGAGCGGATTCGCTCGAAATCTTCACAGGGGATCCTGTGGAGATTACCGAGTCTATCCCGAAGGGTAATCCACGCCATGCCACCAAATTGTACCAAGGCCACGATTTTCCCGATGAAGGTTTTGCCCGCCATAGAGCTGAACGCTTCTGATGAGAAAGCAGGGGTATGCCCAAGGACAGCAAACTCAGGGGCCTGACAAACCCCACGAAGCTCGTAAGATTTCCTCATACTCAACAACCAACGCGGTTGACCATGCTGGGCCGTGGAAGGAACGCACGTCCACTCGGTCACCTGAAATCTGACAACCTTGCCCTGGTTGGCGAAGATAAAGGAGATCGGACCGGTGCAATCCTGAGGCAAGGGCTCGTCGAGCAAAGCCCAGATGCGGCTCTCTTTTGCGCCCAGGTAGACCAGAAATTGTTGCACGAACTGGAAATGCTCACCTCTTCCTTGGTTACTCTGGGCCAATAAGAACTTACTGATCCTTGGGATGGGCGACGCTACCAGCTCGCAATGGGGCCCTAAGCTCTCTTGGAACTGGAAACCGCAAATGGGGCAAAACCGGCCCCGCATGGAGCGGCCCGAGTAGATTTTACAAATAGGGCAAAACTGGGGCTCGTTCCGTATCAACACCCAAAAGAGAAAAGACCGCACATGATAGAGCAACCGGCCCCACGGCCCCCGATTACATAAGGAGAAATCGGGCTCTAGCCACCGCGATAGCCGATACTGCGTGTCGAGGGCTAATCTCGCAACAAGATGACAGATCGATGAGCTCATATGGCTCCCCTTCTAAGCCGTGACTCACTCCCCTTCGTGGCCATGAACGCTCACCAAGGGCAAAAGTCCCGTCTCTGGCAACAAACCGCCAGCTCCCATCAGAGCCTGTATTGCGTCTCTTGGGGCAGCGGGACCAAGTGCCTAATAGCACCTTTGATCCGTTACTTCTACTCTAGATACCGTCCGCTCTACAAGCCAGAACGTCACTTCAAAGTTCCACCGCCCCGCAGGGGCATTGTATTTCGATGCTTTTCCATAATCGATCGGCCTGTTCTCGTTGTCATAGAGACGCACGGTTATCACAGCCAGCGAACAGGGCGCTGCGAGGTCTGCCGTGCCAAAGACATGCACCGTGCTTCCGTCTACGACGTGAGAAAGATCGATGATTTTGATGGGGTCGCTTTCGCTGGGCGATGCCTCTGTAACTTGATCGGAGTTTTGCCTGTCCTTAAGGCCCTCTAGAGTTTTCTGCATCCGCCCTATCTGGTCTTCCAAGGTCTTGAGCCGCTCTCCGTAGGCAGCAAGGCGAGCTGCATAGTCACGCACGGCCCTTTCCAGAGTGCTCAACCTCGCTTCGAGCTGAGCCAGTGGCTTTACCTGACCCTCCAACAGCTCCAATTGGCTCTCTTGCGCTTCCAGACGCTCGATCAGCCTAGGGTCCGTGCTCACCCTACTGGAACCGAGCAAATTGCCCACGGCCCCCAGACCGACCAAAACGCCTACAACGATCCAAAACCATCTGTTGCGAAAGATCCCGGCCTTCATGCCGTTCACCCCTTATCCTGGTTTTGAAGTTCTATCTCGTGTCACTACCTCTGCTTGGGTTACCAGTTTTACCAGCATTGTAGAAAATAACTCCATGCCGATCGGTAACACCGGTTACACCGATCAAGCGACTTGCTCGCCTTATTGGCAGCCACTCTTCGCGCTTCTCCAGAGCCGTTCAAACTCCGCCTTGTACTGGGCAGCGATCTCTGCCGAGCGGATGGTGACGAGGTTATTGGCCTCTTCTTTAGTCGAGGTTGGCGTCCAGTTCATAGAACCGGTGAGGGTGATGGCCCCGTCTAGGATGGCAAATTTGTGGTGCATATTGGAGCGGCGCCGCACTTCGACCTTGTCCAGGGCATCGAGCTTTTGGCA
>Ga0197142_1003201_pt1 | contig 13869 bp, 10 predicted proteins | sample GBS60_MetaG_FD_148614 | JGI IMG/M metagenome (GOLD analysis project Ga0197142, IMG submission 148614) | Sediment microbial communities from Great Boiling Springs, Gerlach, Nevada, United States - GBS 60_MetaG | ecosystem: Environmental > Aquatic > Thermal springs > Hot (42-90C) > Sediment... | reverse complement strand
GACATCTGGGCGAGTCGCCAAGAGCCCTACCTGGAGTCGCCGGATAATCAGCGCCAGGTCTTCTACCTCGACAAGGCGCGGCTGGAGATCAGCGATCCAGGTGGCCCAGCCTCCGCGCGCTGGTTCGTCACCAGCGGCTTGCTGGTGCGCGACCTGATCCTGGGGGCAGTTCAGGTAGGGGACAGTGCCTTCCATCCCATCGGGGCGGCGGAGATCCCACTGGCTGGTGATCCTGCCGCACTCAATCCCAGCGCGCCGACCTATGCGAGCCTGCACGGACTAGCCGCAGTGGTACCAGGCCGCACGCAGCCCGACCGGGCGCGCCAGCCAGTGGTCGAGGTGCTTGCCAAGGACGGAACGGTCACGATCGACCCGAGCCTCGGCACGACGACGTATGGCTGGTACGACGCCGTCACCGGGGTCAACGTCGCCACCGTCTTCTGGGAGTGGATGCAGCGGCAGCCATGGGACTGGTACTACGTGCTTGGGCACCCGATCAGCCAGCCTTACTGGGTGCGCACCCGTGTCCGGGGAGCGGCCAGGTGGGTGCTGGTGCAGGCGTTCGAGCGCCGGGTGCTGACCTACGACCCAGCGAATCCAGCCGGCTGGCAGGTCGAGTTCGGCAACGTCGGCCGGCACTACTACGAGTGGCGCTACGGCCAGCCGCCGCCTCGATAGATTCCTTGCTAGCGGAGCCACCGTGAAGGGGGCAGAGCAGCGATGACAAGTCGGGCCGACACGAGCACGATCGAGGCTGCACGGGAGAAGCTCAGCCAGCTGTTCGCTTCGACGGCCGAGCCGGAGGTGCTGTACGACGGGGTGTGCCGGATTCTGAACGAGACGTTGCCAACCCACAACTGGGTCGGGATCTATCTGGTCGAGGAGTCCGACCTGGTGCTGGCCGCCTGGCAAGGGCCAGCTCCGACCGAGCACGTGCGAATCCCGGTGGGCATCGGCATCTGCGGTGCGGCTGCAGCCCTGGGTCAGACCATCGTAGTGCCGGACGTGCACGCCGATCCGCGCTATCTCCAGTGCTTTGCCCAGACCCGCTCCGAGATCGTGGTGCCGATCAAGCATGGCGACGAGGTGCTCGGCGAGATCGACGTCGATAGTGACCAGTTCGACGCCTTCGGCCCAGCCGACCAGGAGCTGCTCGAATGGACAGCAGCTCGACTCGCCAGCGCACTCGCCGTCGCCCGGAGCAGAGCCGAGCGCTGACGGTTGCTGCTCTCCGACCAGCGGGTCGCAACCCGTCTCGTCTGCCGAGATGCCCGCTCTGCGGACGGCGAGCCGGCCACAGAAGGGGCGGCTCGGCTGGGCCTAACGCCCCGTCACTGATCCGTGCCCTTCGCGGGCGCAGCCTCCCCGATCTCTCGTGCTCTTCGGCTGGAGTCGCGTCGCTGAGCGGGAGTAGTGCAGAGGGTGAGGCGCGACCCGCCGCTCTTGACCGGCTCGCTCACCTGTGCGCTCATACCGCCGGATGACTCCCGTGGTCACACCGGCGGAAAGGTGATCCTGGAAGGGGGTACGCGATGAGCCAGGGAGCCGAGCGACCGCTGAAGGTCGGGATCCTCCTTCCTCAGGCCGAGTACCGGTGGGATGGCCGGACACCGCGCTGGCGCGAGCTGGAAGCGATGGCACGCCTCGTTGAGGAGGCGGGATTCGATTCCATCTGGGTCGTCGACCACATGCTCTTCCGCCAGCCGGATCAGCCCCCTGAGGGGTTCTGGGAATGCTTGACGCTCCTCTCTGCCCTGGCGGCCGTCACCGAGCGGGTGGAGTTGGGCACGCTGGTGGTCTGCACGGCCTGGCGCAATCCGGCCCTCCTCGCCAAGATGGCCGACACGATCGACGAGATCAGCGACGGCCGCCTGATCCTCGGCCTGGGCGCTGGGTATCACCAGCCGGAGTTCGAGCGCTTCGGCTTTCCCTATGACCATCGCTTCGGCCGCTTCGAGGAAGCGCTAGCGATCGTCCACCGGCTGCTGCGGGAGGGGTACATCGACGTGTTCGACGGGCGCTTCTACCAGGTGCGCGAGTGCGAGCTGCGGCCGCGCGGTCCGCGTCGGCAGGGCCCGCCGATCCTGATTGGCTCGAACGGCCACAAAATGCTCCGGCTGGCAGCCCGCTACGCCGATCTCTGGAACACCTACTACTCCGATACCAGCAACCGGGTGGACGGCGTGCTGCCACTGCTGGCGCGGGTGGACGAGGCCTGTGCCGAGGTTGGGCGTGATCCCACGACGCTCGAGCGCTCAGCGACCGTACTTGTGGGATTCGCAGGGCATGGCCCGATCTATGGGGTGGTGGCCGAGCCGGTTACCGGCTCGCCCGAGCGACTGGCCGAGGAGTTCCGCGCTTACGCGCGTGTGGGGATCGGGCACCTCCAGGTGCGCGTAGAGCCAAACACGCTCTCGGGGATCGAACGGCTGGCGCCGGTGCTGGAGCTGCTCAAGCGTGACTGATGGCTGAGGGACATTCCCCTGGGTACTGAAGAGGCAGGGGGAGGAGAAGGGAGGTACCCTGTGCTAGTAGACGACCTCGATACTCCGGTGGTGATCTGTGACCTGGATGTCCTGGAGCGCAACATCCACGAGATGGCTGCCTTCTGCCGGGACCTCGGCATCTCGCTACGCGCTCACACCAAGTCGCACAAGATTCCGGAGATCGCCCATTGGCAGCTCACCTCCGGCGCGGCCGGCATCTGCTGCCAAAAGCTCGGCGAAGCCGAGGTGATGGTCGCAGCGGGCATCCGTGACATCCTGATCCCCTATAACATCGTCGGCCGGGCTAAGCTCGAGCGGCTGGCGCGGCTGGCACGGAGGGCGACGATCACGGTCGCAGTCGATTCGGAGGAGACGGCGCGCGGGCTCGCCGAGCAGGCGCAGGCCGACGACGTACGGGTGGGGGTGGTAGTCGAGCTGGACACTGGTGCTCGCCGCTGCGGTGTCCAGTCGCCGGAGGAGGCGCGAGTCCTGGCCCGGACACTGGTTCGGCTACCGGGGATCGACTTTCGAGGGGTGATGACCTACCCGAGCCGGCCGGAGGCGAGGTCGTTCTTAGAAGAGACGATCCGGTTACTCGAGGCGGACGGTATCCCGGTCAGTGTGGTCAGCGGCGGGGGGACAGGCCTGGAAGTGGTCTCCAAGGAGCTCGGTTGTACCGAGCACCGGAGCGGCTCCTACGTCTGGGAAGGGCGCACGCGCGTGCACAGCCGGGACGATCTCCACCCCGATCGCTGCCCGCTCCGTGTCGTCTGCACCGTCGTGAGCACCCCAGCGCCGGGTCGGATCATCATCGACGGGGGTATGAAGACCTTTGCCAGCTACCCGCCGGTGCCTTATGGGTACTGTGTGGAGTATCCGGAGATCCAGATCTACGCGATGTCGGTCGAGCATGGTCATGTCGACACCAGCGCATCCAGTCACCGCTTCCGGGTGGGAGAGCGACTGACCGTCATCCCGCTCCACCAGGAGATGTGTCTGAACCTGCACGACGAGCTCGTCGGCGTGCGAGACGGGAAGGTCGAGGTCATCTGGCCGGTCGCTGGGCGCGGGAAGGTGCGGTAGCGTGGCGCGCTCGACTGATTCGGGCCCGGACGCCGGGTAGCGTGCCGAAGCAGGTTGACCGACCTCTTCCTCCCTGGGTACGGCAGCGAGCGCATAGCTGCTGCTTGGAAGGGGCGCTGTGTTGGCCGCTGCCTACCTGCGGGCCAAGAGCCGCTGGCGCTCCTGGACGATCACCGACTCGTCGAGCTTCTGGTAGAGCACGGAGGGCTGCTCCAGCCGCTGTCCCGGATCGAGCCTGCTCGGCTTCCAGCGGTCGGCCGCTTCCGTCGGTGCGGGCCGGTAGGTGAGCACCTCGTGGCCGCCGCTCGCAACGCCGGGCTCAATGACCTGCTCGCCGAACAGGGGTGTCTGGTAGCCGAGCAAGCGGTGCACCTGCTCGCTGCTGAAGGGGAGCACCGGAGCGAAGAGGAGCTTGAGCGAGTCGATCGCTCGCAGCGCGACGAAGATCGTGGTCGCGGCTGCGTCCCGGCTCTCCCGGATCTGGAACCAGGGAGCCTTCTCGTCCAGGTAGCGGTTGACTGCTCGAGCCAACGCCATCGCCTCGCGCTGCGCGGCCTTTAGCTCCACTCGCGCGTACAGTTCACCGACGACGTCGAACCCCCGCTCGATCTGGTGGAGCAGCTCGTGGTCGTGATCCGAGAGCGGTGCCGGCTCCGGCACGCGCTCCTCGAAGTGCCGGTGAGCGAAGCTGACGACCCGGTTGACCAGATTGCCCCAGGTTGCCAGGAGCTCGTTGTTGTTACGCTCGACGAACCCGTGCCAGGTAAACTCGCTATCGCGTGTCTCAGGGGCAATGCTGGTCAGGTAGTCGCGCAGCGGGTCAGGCGCGTAGCGGTCGAGGAAGTCAGGAACCCAGACCGCCCAGTTGCGGCTGGTGCTGAACTGTTGTCCTTCCAGGTTGAGGAATTCGCTGGCCGGGATATCGTACGGGAGGTTGAGGGATGGGTCGTAGCCCATCAGTTCGGCCGGCCAGATCAGGGCGTGGAAGGGGATGTTGTCCTTGCCGATGAAGTAGTAGCTCTTGGCAGCCGGGTCGCGCCACCAGTCCTGCCAGGCTTCCGGCTGCCCGAGGTGGCGTGCCCACTCGATGCTCGCTGAGAGATAGCCGATGACCGCCTCGAACCAGACGTACATGACCTTGTGCTCGTACCCGGGGACCGGGACCGGGATCCCCCAGTCGAGGTCGCGGGAGACTGGACGCGGCTTCAGCCCGTCCTGGATGAAGTTGCGCACGAAGTTCTGCACGTTGGGACGCCAGTGTGCCTGTCGCTCAATGTAAGCCAGCAGCCGGTCGCTGAACGCCGGGAGATCGAAGTAGAAGTGCTCGGTCTCCCGGGGAACCGGCGGACGGCCACAGAGCCGGCATCGCGGGTCGATCAGCTCGACCGCATCGAGGGTGCGCCCGCAGTTGTCGCACTGGTCGCCTCGGGCACTGGAGAAGCTGCAGTACGGGCAGGTACCCTCGACGTAGCGGTCGGGAAGGAAGCGGCGGTCGTACTCGCAGTAGAGCTGGGTCTGCGTCTGGGTGAAGAGGTGGCCGCGCTGGTTGAGCGTCCGGAAGATCTGCTGCGCCACCGCGACGTGGTTGTCGGTGTGGGTATGGGTGAAGAGGTCGAAGGTGATACCGAGCCGCTGGTACGTCTCCAGGAACCGGTGATGGTAGCGCCGGAAGATCTCTTCGGGCGAGACCCCCTCACGGTCGGCAGCGACCGTGATCGGCGTCCCGTGGGCATCACTGCCGCTGACCATGAGCACGCGGTTGCCGCGCAGGCGGTGGTAGCGGGCGAAGATATCGGCCGGAATGTAGACGCCGGCCACGTGGCCGAGGTGGAGGTCGCCGTTGGCGTACGGCCAGGCAACGAAGATGCCGATCCGCTCAGCCATGGTCGCGCGTCGTCCTCTCGTGGCTCGTCTCGGCGTCCGGGGATTGGAGTCCCCGGCTTGCTCTGATTAAAGCATGGATGCCGGGGACACGCGGGTGGGATGTGCGAGGTAACCAACCAACTCGGCTGGTACTCTCCACGCCGGAGCGGCTCGCCCGCGCCGATTGGCTACGTCTCTCGCTCCTCTTCTGCCGAGGCCGGGCTGGTCTGTTCTGCGGCGGCCTTGCGGAGCAGGTCGACCACCTCTTCGTCCTCCACTTGGTGGAAGTCTTCGTACCACGCGCCGACACCGTCGAGGTGCTCCGGCGCCAGCAGTACTTCGATGTGGTCGACTTCCTGCTCCAGCCGACGAATGGCTTGCGGGGGAGCCACCGGCAGCGCGACGATCACCGTCGCTGGTTGCTGGTCTTTGACAGCAGCGATGGCACCCAGCATCGTGAAGCCGGTCGCCACGCCGTCGTCCACCAGGATGACGGTCCGGGCGCGGAGCGATGGCAGCGCCCGGCCCCCTCGGTAGAGCTGGCGGCGCCGCGCGAGCTCGCGCAGGTTCTCTGCGGTTGCCTGCTGGACGTACTCCTCGCTGGCGACGCCAAGTGCGATCTCTCGCCGGTTGACCGAGACGAAGTCGTTCTCAGCCACCACTCCGATCGCATACTCCGGGTTAAACGGGGCGCCGATCTTGCGCGTCAAGATCACGTCCAGCGGTAGGCCCAGGGCCCGCGCGATTTCGTAGCCGACGAGCACCCCTCCACGGGGCAGTGCCAGGACGATCCCGTCCTCGACTTGGAGACGCTTCAGCCGCTCGGCAAGCAGGCGACCGGCCTCGAACCGGTCTCGAAACCCTTTGTGAGCCATCTCGTCAAACCGCTCTCGCCCCATGTGCCACCTCGTCCAGTCCGCAGTACAGCAGGCCAGCGGCAACGCTGTACGCAGCCACACGCTCTCGAGGGCGCCTGTGGGATCCTATGCTCATTCTACCGCGTGCTCCCGTAGCTTCTCGCCTGCGTGTGACGAACGGGCGCAAAGCCGTCGGTACAGCCATCGGTTATGATTGACACCACTGCGAGGCGGTCTCGAGAATACGAGCCGCTGTTTTGAGGGAGTGAATCGTCAATGGCACGACCGCGCCTACGCGTCATCCCTCTTGGTGGCGTCGGCGAGATCGGCAAGAGCATGACCGTGTTCGAGTACCGCGACGACCTGGTGCTCGTCGATGCCGGCGCGAAGTTCCCCGAAGAGGATCTCCGCGGCGTTGATCTCATCATCCCGGACGCCGGGTATATCAAAGAGCGGTTGTCGAAGCTGCGCGCGATCCTGCTGACCCACGGACACGAGGACCATATCGGTGGCATCCCGTTCCTGCTCTCCGAGCTCCGGCCGATCACTCCCATCCCCATCTATGGTTCCGAGCTGGCCGTCGCGTACGCTCGCACCAAGGTCGAGGAACTTGGCAACCCGAAACTGGCCGACTTCCGGGTCGTTACGCCGCGCACCCGCTATCAGCTCGGGCACCACATCGAAGCGGAGTTCATTCCCGTCACCCACAGCATTCCCGGAAGCTATGCGATCGCGCTCAGGACGCCGCTGGGCTGGGTTGTCCACACCGGAGACTTCAAGTTCGACCCGACGCCCCCGCTGGGTCCGACGACTGACCAGGAGCGCCTGCGTGCGCTCGGCCGCGACGGTGTCCTCGTGCTGTTGTCGGACGCCGTGCGGGTCGAGCGGTCGGGGCAGACACCGTCCGAGGCGGTAGTGAGCGAGACGCTCGACCGGATCATCGGTTCGGCGACCGGGCGAGTGATCCTGACCACCTTCGCTTCCAACATCACTCGGCTTGACCAGGCGATCCGTGCCGCTCACCGGCACGGGCGCAAGGTTGCGATCTCGGGTCGGAGCATGGAGCAGAGCACTCGGGTCGCGATGGAGCTTGGCTACCTCTGTCCACCAGCTGGGGTACTCGTTCCTCTGGAGGTCGCCACCGCGTTGCCGCGCGCCCAGGCGCTCATTCTCACCACCGGGAGTCAGGGCGAGGCGACGGCCGCGCTGGCCCGGATCGCCAGCGGTGAGCATCCCCATATCAAGCTCGCCGAGGGGGACACCGTCATCTTCTCCGCCACCCCGATCCCAGGCAACGAGGAGACGGTCAGCCAGACGATCGACCAGCTCTTCCGGCAGGGCGTCCGGGTCATCTACCCGGAGATCGAGCCCACCGTACACGTCTCGGGTCATGCCAGTCGCGACGAGTTGAAACTGATGCTAGAGCTCGTCCGCCCGCGCTTCTGCGTGCCGATCCACGGCGAGTACCGGCACCTCGCACTCTACCGCGAGCTGGCAGGAGAGCTCGGCTACTCGTCCGACCGCGTGTTAATCCCTGAGCTCGGCACGGTGCTCTCCTTCAGCCGCGAGGATGCCCGGCGCGAGGGCACCATTGACACGGGCCCGATCCTGGTCGATTTCGTCACCAGCCGGCAGGCTGTCCTGCGGCGTCGTGATGAGATCGCCACCAGTGGTGTGATTATTGCCACGTTCCTGATCGACCGCGAGACCGGAGTGCTCATCGCTGGCCCGGAGGTTAGCGCACCGGGGCTCAATGGCCAGATCAGCGCTGAGGTATTGGAAAAGGTCACCAACGAGTTCCGTCGCTTCCTCCAGAAACACCAGAAGGGTGGCTTCAGCCACGGCTACCTGGTCAGCCGAACAAAGAACGTGCTTGGGCGCCAGATCTATCGCCGGGCCAAGACCCGACCGTTCATCCTGCCGATCGTGAGCGAACTCTAGACGCGATGTCGAGCAACTGCCGGATCGGTGCCCCTCGTCAGCGCGCGCGGGCGATCAGGACAGCGATCAAGATGAGCGCGGCGACGGCGAGCGCGGTCACCGCCGTGGCACTGGCGCGACCCAGGCGCGGGCGAAGCGGGACAGTCAGGCCGAGCGCTGCCAGTGCAAGCAGCCCGGTGACCGGGTGCCACCAGGTGATCAGGTCCGGTGCCCGTACGAAGAGGGTGACTCCGATAATGACCTGGACAGCGAGCAGCGTGTGCGCGATTCCGGTGAGCCAGATCGGTAAGCCGTCTTGCCTGCGCCGCAGGTACGAGCCGGCTGCGACGAGGAGATAGAGCAGCGCGAGCGATTCTCCGAGCATGCCGTGGAACCAGCCCATCCAGACTCCTTCCCCAAGCGGTCCGCCAGTCGTCGCGCCTGAGTATAGTCGAGCAGAAGTCGATACCACATGCCGAAGGTGCGGTTTGGTGTGGTCGACGACCCACTCGGCGGCGTTCGCTGAGCTGCTCTGCTCCTGGATGACCGGTGCCGGCGAGGCTCCAGGGTCTGTCCCGGTGAGGGCAGGGACAGGAGCATGGCTGGCTGCGCGGCGAGACCGGCGTCGATCGCAAGGGCGGTGACCCGGTAGCAGGCTGGACGCTGGCGACGCAGGAACCGGGTCCTCCTGCCCGATCGCTAGAGAACCTCACTCACCGCTCGATGCGCTGGTCACTGCTCGAGGTGCCGGATGGCAAAGCGACATGGCTCGGAGCCGTTACCAAGATCGGACCGGGCGGTGAGTATGAGCCTAGCCCGGACACAGCCTGCGACCGCGTCAGCGGGGAGCGCGCGGCGAGTGAGCAACCGAAGACCGCCAAAGCGGCCGTGAGCAGGAGGGAGGTCGGGTAGGCACACTCGATGACCCGACGCGGGTGAAAGACTGGGGCGCCACCGGTCCCGAGATCGCGCAGCAGGTGGGACATCAGCCCGAGAAAGAGTCCCAACCCAAGCCCGCGCCAGGGTCGTAATCTGGCCAGTCCCACCGAGGCCAGCAGCGCGGTGGGGAACGAGTGGGTCGGTGGCCGTGCGGGCATGGTCATGCAGCGGTCGAGCCGGATCGATTGAGCCGCTAGGATATGGTCGAGGTCGAGCAGGAGGCCGCCGGCCAGCCCGGTCGCCAGGAACCAACCGGGTTCAGGCACCCGTGGTGCTGCCGGCACTATCACGGCGAGCGCCGCGCTGCCGTGGCTGAGTCCATCGAAGAGCGCCCGGCGCGGAGTGCCGTCTCCGGCCCTCGCCCACGCGCGATGGCAGAGCAGGTGTACGGCTGCGGCGATCCCAGCGGCAGCCTGGTAGGCTGCTGGGTGTGCCATCCCCATTCTCGTCGTCCTGGCCACGTGCCCCGCTGCGCGCGTTGAACCCGACGTTGTCCTCCCTGTCGAACGATACCCGGCAGCACTTCCCCGTGCTACCGCGTACAAGACACAGGCGACGACGCTCGGGCTCTCACTAGCTTGCGAGCGGAACCGACTCTTCCAAGCAGACGATCCCGCTGTTGTGTGACCTGCCAGCCGAGTGTCTCGCCGAGACGATGACCGTACGCGTCTGATGCAGAGAAGACCGTCATCGGGCTGCCGTTCCACCAGATGAGGATTGCCGGTCCCCTCCGATTCCCAGACTTGATGATAGTCACTCGCGATTTGCACCTAAGTCACGACCGCCGGGTGTCCCCCGTCGATGCACTGGGGCTGCTCCTGCCCGAGCTGGTCGCGGTCGAGAGCCACAGCTGGATGGAGCGAGTCGGCTACCCGTTCCTTGCCGCCCGCGAGGTGTCCTCGTGCCCCGGCTATGAAGGCGACGGGCCCAGGAGTGAAGCTAGCCCTCGATGCCGATGTGATCCATGGTCGGGTGAGATGAGGAGGCGCGCGGCGCTGGATCGGCAAGGTTGACGGACCGGCAGACTCTGGTGGCGATCACCGAGCATCCTGCCGAACTGGACGGTCTCAGTCACGTACTGGGATGACCGCTCCGGCGGTCTGAGCAGAGATGACCGCGGTGGGTGATCATCCGCTCCAGACGCTCCGGTTGCGCGCTCACCAGCCCCGGTAGTAGAGATCGCCGAGGTTACTGAGTCGACCAGACCGATCGCGCTGGCAGTGCCTGGTAGCGGAGCATGGGCCAGGCCGGAAGGCTGAATGGGCCACTGACGTGAGGGCGCCTCGCCTCCGGTCACTGGCGCGCTAGCCTGGTGCCATGCGAGACTGTGCCGAGAGATGGGCGTTGTGCCAGAGTACTCTCAGGGGTAGTCGCTCGCTCGTAGATCGTTGGAGCAGGTGCCGAGGTGAACCGGTTACGACCGGCAGCAGGGAGAGCGGTCGTCCTGCTCTCGGGTGGGCTGGACAGTACCACAGCCGCTTATCTCGCCCGAGCTGAGGGATACGAGCTCTACGCCCTCTCGTTCGACTACGGGCAGCGGCACCGACGGGAGCTCGGGTCGGCGGCTGCGGTCGCTCGGGCGGTCGGTGTCGTCGAGCACCGGGTTGTCACGATCGACCTCGCCCAGTGGGGCGGCTCGTCGCTGACTGGGGCCGGGCCGATCCCCACCGAGCCCACAGCCGGGATCCCGTCGACCTGGGTGCCGGCCCGCAACCTGATCTTCCTTGCCGTCGCCTCTGGCTACGCCGAAGCGATCGGCGCGAGCGCCGTCGTTATCGGGGTCAGCCAGGTCGACTCCTCCGGGTACCCCGACTGCCGCGGCGAGTTCCTCGAGGCCTACCAGCGTGCCGCCGACCTTGCCAGTAAGCAGTTCGTCGAGCAAGGCAAGCGCATCCCGGTACTGGCGCCGTTCCTCCATCTACCCAAGGCAGGGATCGTCCGGCTGGGTCTCGTACTCGGGGTGGACTATCGCCTGACTTGGTCATGCTACCAGGGTGGCGAGCAGCCGTGCGGCGCCTGCGACTCCTGCCGGCTGCGTGCCGCAGCCTTCGCTGGAGCGGGGGTGCCTGACCCTCTGCTCCAGTCGGAGCCTCCCACTTAGGGAGAGGGGAGCGGCAGCCGTGGTGTCGGGGCCGTTCAGCCCGCGCGCTCGTCATGGTACAACAGGGCTTGGCTGGCTCTTCCCATGTCTACTCTAAAGACAGGCCGGATGGGAGCGGGCCGCCTGGAGGGGCGATGGCACTACAGCTTGTGCTGATCGGGCTGCCGAGGAGCGGTAAGACCACGGTCTTCAACGCGCTCGCCCGCGCGCACGCTGCCACCGGAGGCTTTAGCAGAGCCGAGGACGAGCCCAACCTGGCGACCGTGAAGGTTCCCGATCCGCGGCTGGATGTCCTCACTCGCATCTTCAGCTCTCGGCGGACGGTGCCGGCCGAGGTGCAGTACTACGATATCGCGGGAATGGGGTGGGGTATCCACGAGCGTGGCCTGAGCGGACGGCTGCTCGGGTACCTTAGCCAGGCTGACGCGCTCGTGCACGTGGTGCGCGCGTTCGCCGATCCGGCTGTGCCGCATCCGGAGGGGTCGGTCGATCCGGTGCGAGACATTGAGACGATCGACCTCGAGCTCGCCTTCGCCGACCTAGCGGTCATCGAGAAGCGGCTGACACGGATCCGGTCGATGCTTGGCAAGGTGCGGGGAGCTGAGCGCGAGGCGCAGGAGCGCGAGGCGGAGCTGCTCGGTCGGCTCCAAACGGCCCTGACGGGTGGTGCTCCGATTCGCGAGGTCGAGCTCACGGCCGAGGAGGAGAAGGCGCTCCGTGGGTTCGGCTTCCTGACCGCCAAGCCGTTGCTGATCCTGCTCAACCTCGGCGAAGAACTGCTCGGCGAGCCCGCAGAGCGTTTGTTGGCCGAGGTGAGTGGTCGTTCTGGTGGGCCTGGAGTTGCAGTGGACGCGCTGCCGGGAACCTTGGAAGCGGAGATCGCGCAGCTCTCGGATGATGACGCTCGCGCTTTCATGGAGGAGTTAGGGATTGCGGAGCCGGGGCGTCACCGGGTGATCCGCCGTTCCTATGCCTTGCTCGGGCTGATCTCGTTCTTCACCGTTGGACCGGACGAGGTGCGAGCCTGGACAATCCGGAAGGGGACGACCGCTGTCGAGGCCGCCGGGGCGATCCACAGCGACCTGCAGCAGGGGTTTATTCGGGCCGAAGTCGTCTCCTACGATGACCTCGTGCGGACTGGAGGGCTGGCCGAGGCCCGGCGTGCTGGCGTACTACGGCTGGAGGGGAAGCAGTACGTCGTCCAGGACGGGGACGTGCTGCGGATCCTGTTCAACGTGTGAGGTCAGGGAGCACAAGCCTTGCCCCCGGAACTGGCGGTTCGCACCGGTGGGCTGATCCCGCTCTGGATCCTGCCGCTGCTGACGGCCGCGTGGGTCGGCGGGCTGCTCCTCGCCACTGGGCCGCTTCGGCAGCGCTGGCCCGGGCTGGCCGGAAAGCTCGCCGCATTCGGCGGGCTGCTGCTCGCGCACCTGCTCTTCTTCTGGCGCCCGTTGCTCACCTCGGCTCAGGTGCCGAAGGGAGGCGGTGACCTCAATTCCTTCTTCTTCCCGCTCCATGCCTTCAGTGCCCGCGCTGTCCAGCAGGGAGAGCTCCCGCTCTGGAATCCTCACCTCTTCAGTGGGATGCCGCATCTCGCCAACTATCAGGCCGGCCTGCTCTATCCGCCGAACTGGGTCGCCTACCTGCTCGCTCGTCCCTTCACGTACGGCACGCTCGAGATGCTGGCGCTCTCTCAGTACCTGGTGGCCAGCCTCGGTGCCTTCGCACTGGCACGGGTGACATTCGGTACCGGACGAATTCCGGCGCTCGTAGCTGGCGTCGTCTTCCCGTATAGCGGCTTCCTGGTCGCGCACCTGGGGCACTACTCGATGCTCTCAGCCGCCGTCTGGGTCCCCTGGCTCTGGCTGGGGCTCGAGCGGAGCGTATCTCAGGCCTCCTGGCGCTGGGCAGCGGCGACTGCTGGTTTCGCTTTCCTGCTGGCGACCGGCGGGCACCAGCAGACGGTGCTCTACGCCCTCGCTGCCTCAGCGGCCTGGTGGGTCTTCTGGGTAGTCGGGCACCACGGTGCCCCGCTGCGCGAGCTCTGGGCGGGGCTCGTCGTGGGGCGATTCCCGATCGTCAGGTCGTGCTGGCCTGCGCTCCGGCGACCAATGGCCGATGCGCTGCGGGCTGGCTTCGCACTGGGGAGCGGGATGGCCATGGCCATGCCGGTGCTCTTGCCGTCGCTCGAGCTGGCGAGGCGCTCGGTGCGGGCTGGTCGGCTGGGCTACGAGCAGGCGACCGAGTTCAGCCTCCAGCCGGTGATGCTCGTCCACCTCCTCCTCCCGAAGCTGTTCGGCAGCAATCCGACCGACTACTGGGGACCCTTCTCCAGTGGCGAGGTCTGGTTCTACCCTGGCGTCGTCGCGCTCGTGCTCGCTGGACTCGGTTTGGCCCTCCGACGCGATCCGGCTCGCTGGTTTTTGGCAGCAGTGGGGCTGCTCGCTCTCCTGCATGCGATGGGGCCGGCGACACCGGTGCATGGCTGGGTCTACCGGTTCCTCCCCCTCGCCGATCTGCTACGCGTACCAGCTCGCTCGCTGCTCTACGTCGACCTGGCGGTCGCGCTGCTGGCCGCGGTCGGCCTTGACGACGTGCTGGTCGCCGCGCGGGCTGGGGA
>Ga0197142_1003198_pt1 | contig 13873 bp, 11 predicted proteins | sample GBS60_MetaG_FD_148614 | JGI IMG/M metagenome (GOLD analysis project Ga0197142, IMG submission 148614) | Sediment microbial communities from Great Boiling Springs, Gerlach, Nevada, United States - GBS 60_MetaG | ecosystem: Environmental > Aquatic > Thermal springs > Hot (42-90C) > Sediment... | reverse complement strand
CAGCAAAAAAAATTAATCCAAAAATTATTGTTATTGTTGATGCAGCGCAAGCAGTTCCTCATAAAAAAATTGATGTTGTAGATTTAGGGATTGATTTTTTAGCTTTTTCTTCTCATAAAATGCTTGGCCCAACGGGAGTGGGGGTTTTGTGGGGAAGATATGATTTGTTGCAAGAGATGTTTCCTTTTAATTTTGGGGGAGAGATGATTAGTGAAGTTTTTGTTGATAAAACATTTTTTAAAGAACCTCCTTATAAATTTGAAGCAGGCACACCAGCAATTGCTGAAGTAATTGCTTTAAAAGAGGCGGTTTCTTATTTAGAAAAAATTGGTTTGGAGAGAATTGAAAATCATGAAAAAGATTTAGTTCAATTTGCTTATCGAAGGTTAAAAGAAGAGTTTGGAGAAAAAATAAAAATTTTAGGCGAAGGTAATATCAAAGAAAGAAGTGGAATTTTGGCTTTTAATTTTTATCACATTCATCCTCATGATGTGGCTCAGATTTTATCAGAGAAAAATATTTGCATTCGTTCAGGCCATCATTGTGCTCAACCACTTCATCATTTTTTGGGAATTACTTCAAGTTGTCGGGTAAGCTTTTATCTTTATAATAATAAGGAAGATGTGGAAAAGTTAATTGAGGGATTGAAAGAAGTAAAAATAAAGTTCAAAGTTTAAAATTGACCCTCCGATTCGGAGGGCAAAATGACAATTAAAAATGTAAAATTGGTTAATTTTTGATTTAAAATCATTTTTAATTTTTTATGTCCGATATTTATACGGAAATTATTTTAGATCATTATCAACATCCAAGAAATTTTGGAGTGATTAAAAATCCCACCAAAAAAGTTGAAGTAGCCAACCCTTTATGTGGTGATAAAATTAAGATGATGATTGTTTTTGACAAAGAAAAGGTAACTGATGTAAAATTTAATGGTGTTGGTTGTGCAATTTCGATTGCCTCGGCTTCAATGTTGACAGAATATACCAAAGGAAAAACGAAGGAACAATTAGAAAAAATCGACAAAGATTTTATTGTTAAAATGCTGGGAATATCTTTAGGGGTTAATCGGATTAAATGCGCTTTATTATCATTAGAGGCATTGAAAAAATTATTATAAATTTTTAATTTTAAAATTTATGGACAATCAACAACTAAAAGACCCAAATAATCCATCAGGACCAGTTAAAGTTAAAGAAAAGTATAAAGTTTGGGTTGATCGAAATATTTGTATTGGAGCAGCCACGTGTGTTGCTGTTTCTCCAAAAAGTTTTCAAATGGATCACGAAGCCAAGGCGGTGATTGTAAGAACAATTGATGAGGAGGAATTAGAAAATATCATTGAAGCAGCCAAAGCCTGTCCGGTGGCGGCAATTTTTATTGAAGATGAAAAAGGTAATCGGATCTTTCCAAAATAATTTATAAATTAAGTATTGATAAATTGATAAAAAACTTTTTTTATGACTTTCACTTGGAAAATCGGCGGAGAAGCGGGGTTTGGCATAATGACAACCGGTCTTATTTTTTCAAAAATAAGCAATCGCTTAGGATATTGTATTTTAGATTATATTGAGTACCCTTCTTTAATTCGTGGCGGTCATAATGCTTATGAAGTTTGTGTTTCTGAGGATGAAGTAACTGCTTTAAAAAAAGAAATTGATGTTTTAGTTTGTTTGAATGAAGAAACTTTTCACAAACACAAAAACCGATTAACTTCTGAAAGTTTAGTTTTGTATGATCAGGAAGATTTTGATTTTAATTATGATTTTAAAAAAATCAATATTCCTTTAAAGAGGATATTAACTGGTTTTAAAGGAGAAGCAGTAATGAAAAACACGATTGCTTTGGGGGCAAGCTTAGCAATTTTGGGGGGCAAGATTGACGTTCTTTTAGATTTAATCGCGGATCAATTTAACAAAAAAGGAGAGGAAATAGTAAAATTTAATCAACAATTTGCGATTGCTGGGTATGAAGAGATAAAGAAAAACTATTCAGCCTTAATAAAAAGCTTTTTAGTCGAAAAAGAAGAAAAAAAAGAAAGATTGGTTTTAAGCGGTAATGAAGCATTCTCTTTGGGGGCGGTTGCAGCTGATTGTCGATTATATGCCGCTTATCCCATGACTCCTTCATCATCAGTACTTCATACGTTAGCATCATGGCAAGAAAAAACAGGAATGATTGTTCGTCATGCTGAAGATGAGATTGCGGTAATAAATACTGCCCTTGGCGCCTCCTTTGCCGGGGTAAGATCAGCTGTTGGTACCTCAGGTGGCGGTTTTGCTTTAATGGTTGAGAGTTTGTCTTTTGCCGGTGTGGCAGAGATTCCTGTGGTGGTTTTTTTAGCGCAACGTCCCGGTCCGGCAACCGGTATGCCAACGTGGACTGAACAAGGTGATCTTTTATTTGCCATATTTTCCGGTCATGGTGAGTTTCCCAAAATAGTTTTAGCCCCCGGTGATCAAAAAGAGATGTTTGAGTTGACTTTAAAAGCTTTTAATTTGGCTGATATTTATCAAACACCGGTGATTGTGGTTTCTGATATGTATTTATCTGAAGGGCATAAAACTGTTGAAAAGGAATGGTTTGATAAGACTTTATCTAATTATAAAATTAATCGGGGAAAAATAAATTTTAACTCAAATCTAAAAATTCAAATTTCAAAACCAAAACTTAAAACTGAAATTTTTTTAAGATATAAGGTTACAGATGATGGAATATCAGAAAAAATAATTCCAGGCACACCGGGATATTTTTATCAGGAAAATTCCTATGAACATTTGGAAGATGGTCATACTACTGAAGAAGCCAAGCCAAGAAAAACTCAAGTGGAAAAAAGGCTAAGAAAATGGCAAACTTATTTAAAAAACGATTTTCAATTGCCAAAATTTTATGGTGATGAAAAAGCAAAAATAGTTTTTATTTCCTGGGGATCAACTAAAGGAATAGTTTTGGAGGCTCAAAAAAAACTTAAAGAAAAAGGCGTATTAACTGGATTTTATCATTTCAATCATCTTTATCCTTTGGACAAAGAGAGAATTTCCCAATTATTTAAGAAAGATAAAAGATATCTTTTAGTAGAAAATAATGCTTTAGGACAATTTGGTAAGATTTTGGTAATGGAAACAGGATTAGCCGTTGAAGAAAAAATTTTGCGATATGATGGTCGACCAATAACTGTTGATGAGATAATAGAAAAGATATAGTTATTATTTTTATAAAATGTTTAAAACTATGGCATCTATCCAAGACTTTACCGGTTATCAACCAACTTGGTGTCCGGGATGTGGTGATTGGGCAATTGGTATGGCGATAAAAAAAGCCTTGGTTGATTTAAATTATTCACCTGATCAATTAGCGGTTGTTTTTGGCATTGGTTGCTCTGGGAATATGAATGATTTTTTGAATGCTTATGGTCTTCATTCTTTACATGGAAGAGCTCTCCCTAATGCCATTGGTATTAAATTAGCCAATCATAATTTACCGGTTTTAGCAGTTGTTGGTGATGGTGATTGTTATGGAGAAGGCGGCAATCATTTTGTTCATGCTTGTCGCGGAAATCATGATGTTAAAGTTATTGTTCATGATAATCGAGTTTATGGTTTGACTACCGGTCAATCAACTCCTACCTCTCCCAAAGGATACCGATCAAAATCAACTCCTATGGGTCTTATCGAAATTCCAATCAATCCTTTAGCTTTAGCTTTAATATCTGGTGCGACTTTTGTTGCGCAAAGTTTTGCAGGGGATATTAACCATTTAATCTTAACAATTAAGGAAGCAATTAATCATAAAGGGTTTTCTTTAATTAATGTTTTGCAGCCTTGTGTTACTTTTAATAAGATAAACACCTATCAATACTACTTAAAACGAGTTTATAAGTTAGATAAAAACTATCCAAAAGATAATTTCAAACTAGCTTTAGAAAAAACATTGGAAGTAAATGAAGAGAAATTTCCTTTAGGAGTTATTTATGAAGTTGAACAACCTTGTTTTCATGAACAGATTCCTCAGGTATCTTCTTCAACTTTAGTTGACAAAAAGAGATTTTTTAATTACGATATCTTAATTAAAGATTTTATTTAGTTTTTAGAAGAAAATAAACAACCCAAAACCATAAACACTTGACAATTAGCAATTAATTTATTATACTGCTAATTAATATGGTATTTTTAGTTGGATCATCAGAACAATCTTTTTATCCAGTCATTCCTATTCGTGATGGAATGGTTTTTCCTCAGACAGAAAATTTTTTAGTTTTTGGTAGAACAAAAAGTATAAATGCGATTGATGCATCATTAAAAAAAGACAAGTTAATTGTTATACTTCTTCAAAAAAATAAAAACCAAGATGAACCTAAAAAGGAAGATCTTTACTCAATTGGTGTGCTTGCCAAGATTGAAAAAACAGCCACGGGTGAAAAGGGCGAAATAAATGCCTTGATTAAAGGACTACAAAAAGTTAAAGTTTTAGAATTTACCAAAGAGGATCCTTATTTTGAAGCTAAAGTACAGAAAATATCAGAAAAAATAGTTGAGGATGAAGAGATAGAAGCAATGGTCAGACATATTTCTTCTCAAATTAAAAAGATGATTAATTTAGGAAAAGCGATTGATTTTATTTTTTTAATGAATATTTTAAACATCAATGATAATTTAAATTTTTCTTATCAAGTAGCTTCAATTTTAGATTTAAAATCTTCTGAAAAACAGCTTTTGCTTGAGGAAAATGATTTAAAGAAAAGATTGGCTAAAGAAGTAGAGTTTGTTAACCGGGAGCTTAAAATTCTTGAGTTGGAACAGACAATCAATTCCAAAACTCAAAAAAAATTTGAAGAAGGAGTAAAAGAAACATTTTTACGGGAAAAAATGAAAACAATTGAAGAGGAATTAGGAGAAAAGGGAGAAGGAAAAGATGTTGCTGAGTATCGTCAAAAAATTAAGAAAGCTAAAATGCCAAAAGATGTCGAAGAGAAAGCTTTTAAAGAATTAAAACGCCTTTCTCAGATGTCTCAGTTTAATCCTGAAGCTTCATATATTCGTACTTATTTAGATTGGTTAGTAGAGTTGCCTTGGGCGATTAAGTCTTCTAATAATGTTGATTTTAAAAAATCTGAACAGGTGCTTAATGAAGATCATTATGGATTAAAAAAAATTAAAGAGCGAATTTTAGAGTATTTGGCGGTAATGAAATTAAGAAGTCTTAGGTCAAAAGAAGAAAAGCAAAATGAAGCAAAAATAGATAACAAAAAAGAAGAAAAAAAATCCCCGACAATTTTATGTTTTGTTGGACCTCCTGGTGTTGGAAAAACATCTTTGGGGCGATCAATTGCTAAAGCTTTAGGGAGAAAATTTGTTAAGATCTCTCTTGGTGGAATTCGAGATGAAGCAGAAATTCGAGGACACAGGCGAACGTATGTTGGTGCATTACCAGGAAGAATAATTCAAGGAATAAAACAGGCAGGAACAAAAAATCCAGTATTTATGCTTGATGAGATTGATAAGGTCGGCCGCGATTATCGAGGTGATCCATCAGCGGCTTTGCTTGAAGCCTTGGATCCAGAACAAAATCATGCTTTTTCTGATCATTATTTAGAGGTTGATTTTGATTTATCAGAAGTCTTTTTTATTACAACAGCAAATATTTTGGATACCATTCCTCAGGCTTTACTAGATAGATTAGAGGTTATTCATTTTCCCGGTTATACTGAAGATGAGAAGTTTTATATTGCTAAAAAACATCTTATTCCAAAACAAAAAGAAGCCCATCACCTTTTAAAAGATCAATTAAAGATTACTGATGATGCTTTAAGAATGATTATTAGACGTTATACAAGAGAGGCAGGTGTAAGAGAGCTAGAGAGACAGATTGCGACAATTTGTCGAAAAATAGCGCGAGAAATAGTTGAAAAAAAGATAACTAAAAAAACTGTTGATGTTTCTATTTTATCTTCTTATCTTGGACCGTATAAATATTCTTCTCAAATGATTGAGGATAAGAATATGATTGGTATTGCTACTGGTCTTGCTTGGACTCAGGCGGGTGGAGATATTCTTTTTATTGAGGTGGCGGTTATGCCGGGAAAAGGTGCTTTGACCTTGACAGGTCAGCTTGGTGAGGTTATGAAAGAATCTTGTCAGGCAGCTTTGTCTTATATAAGGAATCGTTTTGATCTTTTTGGATTAAGAAGAAATTTCTTTAATTCAATTGATATCCATGTTCATGTTCCTGAAGGGGCAGTTCCCAAAGATGGACCTTCTGCTGGAATTGCAATTACTACCGCGATGATTTCTGCCTTAACTAAAATTCCCGTGAGAAAAAATGTGGCAATGACTGGTGAAATAACGTTAAGAGGAAGAGTCTTAGAAGTTGGAGGAATTAAAGAAAAAGTTATTGCCGCTCATCGAGCAGGAATAAAAAGTGTTATTTTACCAAAAGAAAATAAAAAAGATTTAGAAGACATCCCTGACTATGTTCTTAAGAAGCTAAACTTTCATTTTGTTACCCATATGGATGAAGTTTGGCCAGCGGCTTTGGCTTTTACTAATAAAAAAACTTTACCTTTTTTATCAATGATTCAAAAAAAGAGTTCCTCTTTTCTTCATTTAAAGAAAGAAAAAGAAGAAGAATTAAAAAATTAATTGTCGTTTGATTTTTAAAATCAATTCTCTAACGGGAAAAACCAAAGAATAAAATTTATAAAAAAAAGGATCAATAATTAAATCAAAACTGCCAACCATCTCCAAAAATTTCCCATTATATCCTTTTTTAAATCGGCTAAAACCTGTCCACGGGTGGGAAAGAGAATAATTTGGAGACAGGCTGCCCCACATATCAAACTTTTTTGCTCCCATTTTTTTTGAAAATTTTATTGCTTCCCACATTAAAAGATTACCTCCCATAAAATTACGAAATTTTTCTGAAGAACCACCATAGGGATAATAACCAACATCTTTATAGATCCAAATTTGATAGGCGGCTAAGGGTTCGTTTTGGTAATAGGCAATTAAAATATGACTGATTTTTTCTTTTAATGTTTTCCAAACAATTTGGTGATACTGGTAGTTGTGGCCAAAATATTTTTGTCGGCGGCAGGTATCAAAATAAAGCTTGGCAAAAATTTTAAAGCCTTTTTCATTGGATTCTTCTTTGACAATCACTCTTTTTTTTTGCGCCAAACGGATATTATAGCGAGTTTTTTGATGAAAAGATTTTAAAAGCTCATCTTCTGATTTACTTAAATCAATTATTTGTGTCCATAAAGGAAAAAGCGGATGTTTAGAGACAACTAATTTGTCATTTATAACTTTTGATAATTTTTGAATTATTTTTGATTTTTCTTCATATGGTTCTATTTTTATAAAAATTAAGTTATTTTTTTTACCATACTCATAAAAAAAATCTAAGACTTCTTTCGAAGGAAAAACCGATCGGGGAAGATAACCAATTTTTTTGTTGAAAAATGGAAGTTTATGAATAGTTATCTGAAATACATTTTCTATTTTTTTATTTTTTAATTCTGCTAATCTTACGATTTCTATGCCCATTTTTTTTCTTGCCTCTCCCCAAAACCAAGATTGAAGTGGGTGATTGGCTTTTTTTTCCCACAAATTTAGGAAGGATTGATTATCAATTATTTTTAGCATTAGAAGCTTCTTTTAACACTTGTAATGTTTCTTTACCACATTTTTCCCAAGAAAAAATTTTTGTTCTTTGTTTGCCTTTTTGGATTAATTGTCTTCTTAGTTTTTGATCGTTTTTTAATTTTATTAATTTTTCTGTAAGGTCGTTAACATTTTGAGGATCGAAATATAAACAAGCATTACCTCCAACTTCAGGTAAACTTGAAGAAAAAGAAACAATGACCGGGCAAGAAAAATGCATCGATTCAAGAACTGGTAAACCAAATCCTTCATAAAATGAAGGAATTACCAAACAAAAGGCATTTTGATAAAAAAAAACTAACTGATGGTTAGTAACGTAATCGGTAAAAAAGACTTTATCTTCCATACCCAAATTTTCTACCTCTTCAAAAATTTTTTCATATAACCATCCTTTTTTTCCGGCAATAATTAGATGAAATTCGGGATAAATTTGATTGAATTTGTAAAAGCCGCGAATGAGATTTAAAAGATTTTTTCGAGGTTGGAGAGTACCTATGTAAAGGATATAAGGACGAGATATATTTTTTTCTTTAAAAGTGGAAGCTTTTATTCCCTGATACCGATTAAAACCGTTATAGATGACTTTAATTTTTTCGGGGGGAGTTTTATATATTTTTATCAAATCTTTTTTTGTTGATTGCGAAACAGCAATTATTTTTTTTGCTTTTTTTACGGTATAAGATGTCCAGTTTTTTAATTTAAAAAGATCTTTCTTTAAAAAATCTTGAGGATAGTAAATATATGATAAGTCGTGAATCGTCACAACCAGCGGTACCGGACAAAAACGTGGTCCATAATGAGCAGGAGAGAAAAAAACATCAATATTCTTTTTAAAAAGATGCAAAGGAAGAGCAATTTGTGTCCAAAGAAATTTAGGAGGGAGTACATAATATTGAAAATATTTCGATTCTTTTGGTAAAAGAGAAAGAGGTTTTTCTTTAAGAAAAATTTTAAATTGAAGAGAAGGAGAGGCTTGTTTTTTAAAATAGTTTAGAAGATTGAGAGTGTAGATAGATACACCAACTTGGTGATGAACATTAGCCTCATTGCCGTCGACACCTATTATCATACGGATTTTATTATATCATATCATTTGCTCATAAATCCTTTCTAGTTTTTTTGCGATGGTTGCCCAGTTATAATAATCTTTAATCAAGTGATAAGCATTTTTTTGAATTTTTTGATAAAGATTCTTATTAGTAAGAAGCAATTTGATGTTTTTTACAAAGTCCTCGGAAGTTTTAGCTAAAATTACATTTACTTTGTCTTTAACAGCCAAACCTTCTACTCCGGTTTTTGTGGAAACAACTGGAACGCCAGCCGCCATTGCGGCAAGAATTTTTAGTCTTGTTCCACCGGGGCCAAAGATAGGAGCAATAAAAATTGTCGCTTTTTGATAAATTTTTTTTACGAGTCTTGTTTGATTTAAATTAAGGTTAATAATTTTTATATCTTTATCTACTTTAATTTTAGATGCCTTTTGACCGGAAACTATTAATTTTACGTTAGGGATGGTTTTTTTAATAAGAGGATAAATCTTTTTGATTAAGAAGTTTGCTGCCTCAATATTTTGTAGCCAATAAAAATTTCCTTGGAAAAGAAGTGTGGGTTTTTTTAAGTTTTTTTTTGGGAGTCTTTTAACCATCATTTCTTCACCGGCCCCGTTGGGAATAATTACTGTTTTAAGATTTGGTTCTAAATTTTTAATGTTTTTTTCGTCAGTTTTTGAGACTGAGACGACAATATTGGCTTTTCGCCAATAAAAACGTTCCCAAAATTTTAGTTTTAAAATGTCCAAATAAAAAAATGGGCGAAGAAGAAAAAAAAGATTATTAACAAAATGTTGATAAACAAGATATTCAATTGTTTGCTCAACGAGGATAATTGGTATTGTTGTTTTAGGAATGTGAGGCATAACATAAAAAGTTTCAGCATGAATAACGTCAAATTTTTCTTTGTTTAGAAGTTCTTGAATTGTTTTTTTTGCTTGAGATGAGTAATTTCTAACAATTAGAAAAGGAAGAGTAGAGAAAATTGTTTTAATAATTATTTTTAATTGCCAAGGTTTTTCTGGTCTTTTACAAGGATAAATTTTTTTACAATACTGATAAAGATTTTGAATATATTTTTTTTCTTCATTATTTTTATGTAAACAAACCAGTGTAATTTTATTTTTTTTACTGAGGTGTTTTAAAAGATTAAAAGTTCTGATTTGACCGCCAGACGAGGGGGGATAAGGAACGTAAGGAGTAACCATTAAAATTTTCATAGTTTAATTAGAGCAAAGTTACTACTCTCAAAAACTATTTGATAATTATTTTTTAATTTATCAACTAAATCTTTATTTTGAGAAACGAGGTAAGTGTAACCTAATTTTTTAAGATCTTCTATATCTCTATATAAAGCTGGCGCGCCTCTTCTATCCATTAGATATAAAAGAGTAGTATCACCTTGTCTGTCGGTAACAATTTTATCTTCTGGCAGAGTTAGTCTTTTTACAATATTGGCAATAGTAACAAGATCTTGGGGATAATTATAGTTATTTCTTACTTTTTCAAAACTAAAATAAAATGAAAATCCAAAAAAAAATAAGACTGTGAAATAGGCAACTATTGGTGAAGTAATTTTATTTTTATTTTCTAAAAGGAAGGTTATGCCTTTCCCAATAAGAAATGCAATGGTAGGAAGAATTAAAATTTGATAATATTCGTGTTGAACGTTACCTCCTTGAAAAATAAAAAGATATAACAAAGAGGAAATAAAAAAAGATAAGATTAAAAAAGATTTCTTTTTATCAATTATTCCTAAAATTAAAAAAAAAGTAAGATAACCACCACATATAAGATTATTAATTCGCTCAAAAAATATCCAACGAAAAAAAGCGGGACGAAAAAAAATATCTTTTTGTCCTGAGTCAGTGTTGACTGATGTGATAAGCCAGTTATAAGCTGGTATTCCTTCAGGATAGTTTAAAATGTAAATTCTCCAAAAAATAAGTGGTAATATGGAAGCAAAAAAATAAAGGTAAAAGTAAAATTTTTCTAAAAAATAAAATGAGTCTTTTTTAAAGAATAAAAAGATAAGAGGTATAGAGTAAAAAATCATTGTTGGCTTTATAAGTAACGAAGAAGAGAAACAAATAAGAGAAATAAGATAAAAGAATATTTTTTTTATTTTATTCTTTTCTTGTTGAAAATGATATAAGAAAAAAATAGAGATCATCCCAAAACTTAAAGCAGTTGGTTCAGGCAGAATGATACGAGTATAGTAGACAAAAAAGGGCATGATGGAAAAAGTAATTGCTGATAAAAAAGCTGCTATTCGCCCAATTTCTTTTAAAGCTAAATAGTATATGATTGCTATTGATATAAGAGAAAAGAATATACTGGTTAAGCGACCGAATACTTCTAAAGAAAAAAAAGGAAATACTTTGTATAAGAAAGCAAATATGGCATTGTATAAGGGAAATTCAACCATTCTAAAGCCTTCAGGATTTTCTTTTCCTGATTGGATACTTGAGAGATCATCAAATCGCGGATGAAAAAGATCAAAACCAAAACGTAAAAAATTTCTCGCAACGGCTGCAGTATCAACTTGACGCCATGAATGAAAGTCGGCAAGAGGAATATTAATCTTATACAGTCTAAAAAATAAGGCAATAATTAATATAACAAAAATAATTAACCAATCTTTTTTATTAAAAATTTTTTTCTCTTTCATAAAGTTCTTTATTTTTTTTTAAATTCACAAAACCAATAAAAATACCACTAACCATCCAAAAAGTATAAGCTACTTTTGAAGCCTCAAATACATCGATATATGAAGTGTTGATCATTAAGGCTACTACTCCAAAAAGAAAACCTTTAAGAATTATTTTTTCCTTAATATCTGATTTTAAAACTTTTTTAAAAATTTCATGAATTAATTTTAAAATAATTGTTAAAAATAATAAAGCGCCTGTAATTCCAGTTTCTCCAAGCCAACGAAGATAGTCGTTATCAGTTGCCTCAGTTAATGATGATGGGCCAGTGCCAAAAAGAGGTGATTTTTTGAAAGCATTAATTGCTCTTGGCCACTCAACCTGAAGTCTTGTGGCAAAAGAAATATCTGAGACGATTGTTTTCACTGGTTTTAAATCTGCTTCAAGACTAGATTCGTCGATTTTTTGGCCAGTTTTAGTAGCCTCTATTTTTTTTTGTAAAATTAGACTTTTTTTATATTTTTCTAATTCTTCTAAATCTTTTAAATATTTTAAGTCTTTATTATCTATTATTTTTTCTTCTTCTTTTTGGTTTTTTAATTGTTTTTTATCTTCTAAAGGAATATAAAACGATCCAGCAGGTAATTCTTTAGTAGTAATTTTTTGCGGTATATAAACAGCACCTGTTTTTTGATCGACTAAAATTCTTTTTACTTGGAAAGTTCTTTTTAATCTAGAAGTAAGGTTATTATTAGCTAAAGTTAGTGCAATCGTTAATATCAGAATTAAGATAATTAATCGAAATTTTTTTTCAATTATTAAAAAAGGTAAGACTGTTAATAAATATCCAATATATGAAATTCTTGATGCAGTAAGAACTAATCCACAGAGATTTAAAAAAAAGATTATAAAGTATTTAATTCTATAGTAAAACAAAAATAATGAGAGAATAATTGGTATGAGAAAAATTATGTAAGATGCTAAATCGTAATGACCAGAAAAAGTTGATGAAATTCTTGCTTCTGGAGTTAGAAAAAGAATATAACCTCTAGCATATTCGGGATTCATTGTTTGCACTGCTGGCCAGCCAAAGAATTTTTGACCTATTCCGTATATTGATACTACTAAAGAAACTATAACAATTAATTTTAAATAATAAAAAAAATCTTTCTTGTTTTTAACTGCACTATAAGCAACAAAAAAAAGACCCATATATTCTATTCTTCTTAAACTATGAAGAAAGCCAATGTAGTCTACAGGGATAGTTTTTAAAACAAAGTATCCTACGTAAAAAGAAACAAAAACTGAAAGCCAAAAAAAAACAAAAAGAAATAAAAATTTTAAAGGAATTGTAATTTTCTTTCTGAGCAATTGAATTATGAAAATTAAGTAAATTATGGCGATTATGAAATCTTCCAATCTAATATAGATATATGTATATTCAATATCAATTAGAGGAAGTTTTGGATATAGTGGGATAAAGAAAATTAAAAAAATAATAAGAATTTTTAAAATATTATTATCAATCCATTTTAGCAATTTGCCAAGCTTTTGCATAGGTTTGAGTTAGGTATTGATGATTAATAATTTTACCAATTAAAAATCCGATTAATGCTTTTAATTTTAGCATAATTATTAAAATAAAAAGAGAAAACTTGGAAAAATGTTTTTTATAGAAATAAACTAAACCTTGATAAACTTGAAGAATAGGAAAGGTGCGACCAGAAGAAGATTGACTGCCTAAATGAATAAACCTAGCCTCTGGATAGAAAAACACTTTATACCCAATTTTTTTAGCTCTATAGAAAAGATCAATTTCTTCCATATACATAAAAATTTTTTCATCAAAACCACCAACTTTTTCAAAGTATTCTTTTTTTGTTAAAATGCAAGCACCAGAAATCCAGTCGACTTCTTTTAATTTGTTGGGAGACGAACGAGTTAAACCCCAATGATCACCGCGTAAAAAAAGATGAGCAAAAATCATCGGTAATTTATACATTGGACCACAAGAAGGCTGAGATGTTCCATCTTTGTTTAAAAGTTTTCCTCCTAAAAAATTGATCGATTTTTCATTTTGTTTATAAAAGTTATACAATTTTTCAATAGCAGAATTTAAAACAATGATATCTGAGTTAAGAAAAAGAAGATAATCACTTCTAGCAATTTTTGCTGCTTTATTATTAGCCGCTCCAAAACCAATATTTTTTTTGCTTTTAATAAGGATTATTTCTTGATTCCTATTTTTGATTTTTGTTTTAAATTCTTTGATTGCTTGAATTGAATTATCATTTGAAGCATTATCAAAAACGATTATTTCATGTTTTAAGTAAGATTTTTTTAAGGATTTAATAATTGATTTGGTGCAATTTAAAGTAATTTTTTTTGTATTATAAGAAACAATAATAATTGAAAGATCAAATTTACTCATAAAAACAAGTGCCAGCAGCAGGATTCGAACCTGCGACCACCCGCTTATGAAACGGACGCTCTACCGCTGAGCTATGCTGGC
>Ga0197142_1003197_pt1 | contig 13877 bp, 12 predicted proteins | sample GBS60_MetaG_FD_148614 | JGI IMG/M metagenome (GOLD analysis project Ga0197142, IMG submission 148614) | Sediment microbial communities from Great Boiling Springs, Gerlach, Nevada, United States - GBS 60_MetaG | ecosystem: Environmental > Aquatic > Thermal springs > Hot (42-90C) > Sediment... | reverse complement strand
CATTACCCACCCTCACCACATTGTCCTCATCACTGTCGTGGTACAATAGCAACGCCGGGCAGACTGAAATGTTATAAGTACGCTTGACAAGGTGGGGTTGTGCATACTCACCGACAGCTATGGTGAGGTAAAGGAGCTTGCATGGCAGGAGTAGCATCCGCAATTGACAATCGTCGGGAACAGATCGGCTGGTACTTCTACGATTGGGCAAATTCGGCATTTTCGACCACGGTCGTCACCGTCTTTTTGGGGCCGTACCTGACTTCAATTGCCCGCAATGCGGCTGATACGAATGGGTTTGTCTACCCATTTGGGATTCCGGTGGCGGCCGGATCATTTTTTCCCTATGTCGTGTCGCTCTCAGTACTACTACAGGTCTTTTTCCTCCCGATCCTGGGGGCTATCGCCGATTATTCCAACGCCCGTAAGCAAATGCTTGCTATCTTTGCTTACACAGGTGCGTTTGCGACGATGGGCCTCTACTTTCTCGAGGGTACAAACTATTTGTTGGGTGGAATCTTATTTCTGATTGCGAATCTCACTTTCGGGGCCTCGATTGTCTTTTATAACGCCTTTTTGCCGGATATTGCCAGCGCTGAACGGCGTGACGCGGTTTCTTCGCAGGGATGGGCCCTTGGGTATCTCGGTGGTGGGTTACTACTTGCCGCCAATCTGGTCTTCTTCCTCAATGCCGGGTCGTTCGGAGTAGAGAGTGCGATGGCAGTACGCATCAGTCTGGTGTCGGCGGGGATGTGGTGGGCAATCTTTACCCTGATTCCGATGTGGACACTGCGGAATCGGGGCGCAATTCGCCAGTTGCCGCCGGGTGAGAACTACCTGACGGTCGGGTTTCGGCAGTTAGCCCATACCTTTCGCCAGATGCGCGGCTATCCACAGACGCTGCTATTTCTGGCCGCCTATCTGCTTTACAACGACGGTATTCAGGCTGTTATTGCCCTGGCGGCTCAATTCGGTGCCGAAGAACTCGGCATTGGGGAGTCTACTCGGATTGCGACCATTTTGATGGTGCAGTTTGTAGCCTTTGTTGGTGCGTTGATCTTCGGTGCCCTGGCGTCTCGCCTCGGCTCGAAGCGTGTGCTGCTGGGTAGTTTGGTGATCTGGACGCTGGTGGTCAGTTATGCTTACGTTATGCCAGCTAACAACGAAGCACAGTTCGTTGCTCTGGGTGCAGCAATCGCACTCGTATTGGGGGGAAGCCAGGCGATCAGTCGTTCGCTCTTCTCATTGATGATCCCCAAAGGCCAGGAAGCAGAATACTTCAGTCTATACGAGGTTGGTGAGCGTGGTACAAGCTGGCTCGCACCGCTCCTGTTTGGGATTGCGTACCAGCTTACCGGGAGCTATCGCATCGCGATTGTGTCACTAATCATCTTCTTTATCAGCGGATTTCTCCTGCTGTTGTTCGTCAACGTGCGCAGGGCAGCCGCCGAGGCCGGAAATGAGGCGCCAGCGCACGTATGATGGGTCGTCACCAGGGGCAACCTATGGAGTTGCCCCTATGATTGTGGGCGACGACGGGTATTTTTCCGACCTCGTTGCACCATGATCTGCCATGCTTTATCCGGGTCTATCATTGTACGCAATTGTTGATCGCTGATCCGATGGGCCTGTCGTTCGTTGAGTTCGGCAATCTCACGGAGATGCTCTTCATCTTCCGGTGAAATGTTCACCTGCTCACGCCAATACCGCCAGGCCGCAAATCCGATCAGTCCAAGCAGAACGGTCGTTACGACTGCAATCAGGATTCCGCCGATCTGTTCCATAGGGCACCTCTTAGCATGTCGGTCTTGCAGTTTGCCGAATCATGGCCAGAAGCTGATGACGGGTGAAGGGTTTACTCAACACCGGAAATGGTGGTGCATTGCCGTTTGGCATGATATGTTGCATGTATCCTGACATTAAGATCACCCGTATCTGAGGGAAAGACGCCTGAAGATGATAGGCCAACGTGATCCCATCACTTTGCGGCAATATCACATCGGTAATCAACACATCGACTTCATGTTGTTGAGCAATGGTTATCGCTTCCTGGGCGTAGGTTGCTTCTAAGACGGTGTATCCGTGTTCACGGAGTAGGCGAGCTGCCATCTGCCGTACTCTAGGTTCATCTTCAACCAGTAAGATCGTTTCACGATTAATATTCTCATACGGGTTCTCACTGTCAATGACGTCAGTATTGACATCTACAGGATCGGCAGTCACTGCCGGAAGTGCGACGGTAAAGCAGCTTCCGATACCCGGCTGACTATCAACGTTGAAAAAGCCTCCATGCTGGGTCACAATACCACTACAAATAGCTAATCCCAGCCCACTTCCCTTACCCATCGGTTTGGTCGTGAAGTATGGTTCAAAAATATGTTCGCGAATTGATTCATCAATGCCGGTTCCGGTATCACATACTGATAATAAAATGTACTTGCCGGCCTGGGCCTGACTGAGTGGCGGAATATCACCAGCAGAAACATACTGAGTTTTCGTGCAAATCGTTAATTGACCACCATTTGGCATTGCATCACGAGCATTAACCACCAGATTGATCAGCACCTGTTCAAACTGATTCGGATCAATCTTTACCTTTTCTATTGAATCATCCAACTCCAGGCATAAGTGAATATGTTCGCCAATTAGACGCCTCATCATGCTCATTGTGTCACGAATCTGGCGATTGACGTCGATCACTTGCGGTTGACCTGGCTGGCGGCGAGCAAACGTCAATAGCTGCCGCACCAGCTCACCGGCACGGGCTGTACTTTGGCGTATCGATTCAAGTTCGGGATAGATTGGGTGATCCGGAGTTATCTCGAGTAAAGCTAACTCTACATTGCCGGTAATGACGGTCAGAAGATTATTGAAATCGTGAGCGATCCCACCGGCTAACTGACCAATAGCCTCCATCTTTTGTGCCTGAAGCAATTGAGCCTGCAATTTTGCCTGTTCACGCTCAGCCTGTTGACGTTCGGCAATTTCGCGCTGAGCAGCAGCGTACAGTTTGGAATTGTCGAGGATCAGCGCAGCTAGTTGGCCCAGCAACATCGCAAGTCGAATCTCGTCCGGGGTGAAAGGTGAACTATGCTGATCACGAGCCATACCCAGTACACCGAGACACTCATCTTCCACAATGATTGGAATGGTCATTGCTGGTCCAAAATGAAACGATTCATAATCAGGTGAGTGGTCCGGCCATTCGGTGTAGTTGAGAACGATGGCCGGTTGACGGGTTTGGAACGCTTTCCATGATAAGACGGCGGTAGAAGATGATTCACGACGTGCGACCCGTGCCGGTAATGGTGGTGTACATGCACGGATAACAAGCGTCTGCTCATCCTCTACTAACAGAAGCTCAGCGTAGCTAACATTGAGCAATGTATACGCACTATCGGTAATTGCCTGTAAAAGGTCATCTATCTCACGACGTTGTAACCAGTCGAGGGTAAGTCGGTGAAGGGCAGCGAGATGATCGCGTTGGCGACGGACGCTCTCTTCTGCCCGCCGAATGTCGGTAATATCAACATCCATGCGAACAATGTCGCTGACCCGCCCTCGAAAGAAGAGTGGGAACATCGCTGAATACATCCAACGCACATCACCAGTTTTGGTACGGATTTGCCAGGTTCGTGGGGGAAGAGCCTGACCGCTTTGCCAAATCTGTTCGATGTAATGTTCAAATTCGCTTATCTCCTGACCGGTCAGGATCAAATCTTGCAAACGTTGACCACAAGCTTCGGCTGCCGTGTAGCCGTAAAATTGCTCACATACCCGGTTCCATTCTAGTATCACACCGTGACGATCAACACGTTGGATGGCAACCAGTGGTGTCTGTTCGATAATATCGGTAAAACGACGCAGCGCCTCTTGCAGGCTTTGCTCGGCTTTCTTACGGGCAGTGGTCTCGCGAAACAGCAACACGTGACCACTCGGCTTCCCTTGATACCCTTCGATAGGGTTGATTATCACGTCGAAGAACCGTTCAGGGTGGGGAGGATAATCGAGTTCGACCCGTACTGGCTCGGCTGAACCAACTGCTTTTAGTAACGATGGCCATTTGAGGGCAGTTTCCAGACGATTGTTGATTGCCATTGAAGAGCCGAAGAGTTGTTGGGCAGCAGGATTCAGATCGACGATGCGCTGTTGTTCGTCGATAACGATCATCGCATCAGACATGACCTCGATGAGACGGTTGCGAGCAATGGGGGTCAGGTTCAAGAATTGATACCGGTATAGTCCAGACAAGATGAAAGGCGCTGAAAGTAGGAGCGAAATCGGTGTCAGATCAACGCCAAGGTGCGTAATCTGGCTGAGGTATGTCCAGTTTGACAAAAATGGGAAAAGGAACCCAATGCCTAGTAATAACATCTGGCGCCGAAAGAGTGGTGAAGCGTGCCAAAACGCGCCGGCGATCAGAGCCAGACCACTGGTCAGGCACAGGTATGAATAGCCGATATGAAACCAGTACCAGTATCCAGGAATCACCCTGAGTTGAGGTGGTATCTCGGCACTCAACAATACTTCATTGTAGAAGAGACGGTGCCAGGGATTAGTAAGAGCAACACCGAGGGTAATACCAGGTATGAGAAACAGCAACCAACGTGCCCGTGATCGGTTCCAGGGCTGAAAGTCGAGATAGCTAAAGGCAAATAACAGCCAGCTTGGCGGTAGAAAGACGATGCCGAATTGTTGGGCTACGCGCCAGATCAATTTCTGTTCCAGCGTAGCTGATGCTAATTCCAGTGCATCCGCGCCAGCCCATATCATAATGGCAGCCAACATAAGCAAAAATGCAACCCCGCCCGGTCTGCTACGGCGTGGCCAGAGATAAACAGCTACGCCTCCTGCAACAAGGCAGACGATGCACAGCAGAACAATTGTTATGTTGAGGTTGAACACCATTCCTTTACCCCCGGTGCGTCTGAAGAGATTGGCGCCAAAAAGATTACGCACCCGTGTGTTGCACCATCATTGTAGCCGGAAATAGCCTTCACGGAGTCGTTAATTTGACAGAAAGATTGCTCTCGGTCATAATATTACCAATCCCTGGGTTCTCAACAAGTAGCACTGCGATGAGGCATCTATGGCTCCGATTTGGAGTTTACGAGAGTTTTTAGTCCGTAAGCGGCAGGCGCTGGCTGCATTTCGTGATCGGTTACGGGGTCAGCAAGTAACACCGGTCAGGTTGAGCGCCGCTGTTACAGTTGCAGCAGGCACAGGTTTACGTCCGGTGCGAATACGCGATCATACGGTGTTGAGCGATTCGGGACCAGCCCTCGGTGGTTATGATCTTGGTCCAAATGCGCCAGAGCTATTGCTGGCAGCAATGGCCAGTTGCATTGCGCATTCTGCGCTAGCAATTGCCGCCGATCGCGAACTAGCAATCGATGATTTACAGGTTGAAGTTAGTGGTCAGATCGATTATCGCGGTGCGCTGGCCGTCAGCACCGATGTGCCGGTGGTGCCCACCGATCTGCAATATACGATCCGGTATCGCGGCGATGTCAGTGATGCCGAGATGAAGGCACTTCAATCCGATCTCGAACGCCTTTGTCCGGTCTTGCTGGCAGTGTTGCAACCACAATCACTCAACGGACAGGTAGAGCGGATTGAGGCTTGAAGCTCTGGGAGCGATGGTCAGAAGAGGCGATCGCGTTCTCTGCCCGATGCCCCTCTCGGTAAGTATTGGTTGCAAAAGGTGGATTGAAAACTCGCTTCTGCTGATACGTTGACGGTGTGATTTGCAGAAAGTATCTGAAAAGGAGAGGTTGTATGTGTCCACCGCGCTTCATCGAGTCGATCCAGTCACCCGAAATCAGTCGGCGCAGTCTCCTCAAATTTGGCCTAGGGGCAGCGGTTGCAGCCGTAGCCGCGCCGTTTACGGCTGAAGCAGCCACCAGCACGCGGGTAAGTTTTCAGAATGTTGCCGATCTGACTCATTTGTTAGGAACCCAATTTCCTCTCTTCCCCGGAGCGGCGCCGTTTCAGATTACACCGGTGGTCTTCCACGACCGCGACGGCTATTACGGCAGCATCTTGAATTATTGGGAGCATTCGGGCACCCACATGGATGCGCCGGTGCACTTTGCGCCCAACGGCCTCTTCGTCGATCAAATTCCGGTGCGATCACTGGTCGTACCGGCAGTCGTGATCAACATTACCGAACGCGCTGCACGTGATCCCGATACGGTGGTTACCCCGGATGATATTCGGGCCTGGGAGCGACGGTACGGTCGAATTCCCAATAATGCAGCAGTACTGATGGCCAGTGGTTGGGGCGCACGTGCTCATTCGGTGGAGCTGTTCCGTAACACTGATTCGAGTGGGGTGATGCATTTTCCCGGTTTTGGGAAGGATGCAATTGATTTTTTGCTTACCGAGCGTAACATCAGCGGAATTGGGGTTGATACGCTAAGCCTCGACCATGGCCCATCAACGACGTTTGCCGTCCACTATACGTTGTTGCCAACCAATCGCTGGGGATTAGAGAATCTGGCGAACCTGGAATCTATTCCGCCCAGTGGAGCAACGTTGGTAGTTGGTGCGCCGAAGATTGCGGCAGGTTCCGGTGGGCCGAGCCGGGTGTTTGCGTTGTGGTGATGCGCAAAGAAGGGGCGGATCAGGAACCCGCCCCTATACAATGCCCTCAGCACGGAAGTGGCGAATCTGTTCGGCAGAATAGCCAAATTCTGCCAGCACAGCCTCTGTGTCAGCGCCAAGCGCAGGTGGTGCCGAGCGAATGGTCGCAGGTGTGGCACTGAAGACAGGCGCCGGGCCAACCATCCGTATCCCATCAATATGCTGTACCATTGCTCTGGCTTGGGCCTGGCGACTATGAAGCGCGGTAGGGATGTCGTTGACCGGCCCGCACGGCACGTCAGCAGCGCGCAACTTTTCCACCCAAACAGCGACCGGTTCACGGGCAATAATGTCGGCGATGGCCTCGATTAAACATTCACGATTGGTGACACGGGCCGGATTAGTAGCAAACCGCTCATCGGTCACCCATTCAGGACGGTTGAGCACCTGACAGAAACGGGCAAATTGTCGGTCATTCCCAACGGCAATCATAATGTAGCCATCGGCAGCGGCGAAGGGCTGGTAAGGTACGATTGTGGCGTGAGCATTGCCGTACCGTCGTGGTGGTTGACCAGAGATCAGGTATGCCGAGGCGACATTCGCTAACCAACTCAGTTGTACATCGAAAAGGGCTAGATCAATGTATTGGCCTTCACCGGTTTGGGATCGATAATGAAGGGCAGCCAAAATACTGGTTGCAGCATATAAACCGGTTGTAATGTCGGCGACGGCAACCCCGGTCTTCATCGGTTGACCATCTGGTTCGCCGGTAATACTCATCAATCCGCCTTCAGCCTGAATGACAGTGTCGTAGCCGGGTCGGTGCGCATCAGGACCGTACTGACCATAGCCGGTAATGCTGCAATAGACCAGCCCTGGATTGATGAGTCGCAGATCGTCATACCCTAGTCCGAGCCGCGACATTGTCCCCGGTAAGAAATTCTCGATCAGCACATCGGCACGTCGGGCGAGGGTACGGGCAATAGCCTGACCATCTGGATGTTTGAGGTTGATCGTCACACTTTGTTTGTTGCGGTTAACGGCAATAAAGTACGCACTAAGTCCATCTTCGGTGAAGGGAGGTCCCCACTGGCGCGTCTCATCGCCAAGACCGGGTTGTTCGATTTTGATTACACGAGCACCCAGATCGGCGAGAACCATGGTAGCGTAGGGACCGGCGAGGACCCGACTAAAATCGAGAATGAGCAGATCGGCTAAAGCACCAGGCATAAACACACCTTTTTCAGATACAAACCGGTTTAGATGAACAAGAGGATTTCTTGGCCGTATGATGACAGCCCGATTGGTTTTATTGCCGTGCGTAGCGTAGCAGGTTGGAACCTCATTCCTCTACCGACGACAAAAACACGTTGTTATGACCTCTCTTCGTGTCGTATCCTACGTGTAATGTTGCACCTCAGGTTATGATACCATTCCCCGATGTCAGGGACGTTCGGCCAAAGTGTTGAGGAGTCGATTATGCATGAACGGATCGGTTTTATTGGTCTGGGCATTATGGGGCGCGGAATGGCAGCCAATATTCTCCGTGCTGGCTTTCCGTTGACCGTCTGGAATCGGACACCTGGGCGAGCCGATGAGTTGGTGGCAACCGGAGCACGGCTGGCTACTTCGCCAGCCGATCTGGCCGCACACAGCGATATTGTGATCAGTTGTGTGAGTGATACACCTGATGTTGAAGCGGTGCTATTCGGGCCGCACGGTGTTGTAGAGGGCGCACGGGCCGGAACGCTGGTTATTGACATGAGCACGATCAGCCCGCAAGGAGCACAGCAGTTTGCTGCTCGCCTCGCAGAGCGTGGTATCGGCTTTCTCGATGCACCGGTAAGTGGGGGCAGTGAAGGCGCGGCACGCGGGACGCTGAGTATTATGGTTGGCGGCCCGGCAGCTCTGGTAGAACGGGCTATGCCGGTTTTGCAGGCAATGGGGAAAACTATCACCCATGTCGGCGACCATGGCGCCGGACAGACGGTGAAGTTGGTGAATCAGATTTTAGTGGTCGGAACAATGTTGGCTATCAGCGAAGCGTTCGTCTTTGCCCAGGCAAGTGGAGTTGATCTCGAAAAGACACTAGCAGCGGTAAGCGGCGGTGCTGCGGGAAGCTGGATGCTCACGAATCGCGGTCCACAGGTCATTCGACGCGACTGGCGGCCTGGCTTTACCATCGATCTCCAACAGAAAGATTTACGATTGGTTTTAGCGGCGGCTGATGCAGTTGGTGCACCGATGCTAACCACTTCTACCGCCTTTCATCTCTACCGTACCCTGCAAGCCGCCGGTTTGGGGCACGAGGGCAATCATGCGTTGATCAAGGCGCTTGAACGCCTGGCCGGTATCGAAGTTGGACGTCATAGCGATTGAACACGTCTGGCAGCACAGGGGTATCTTTCGTTGTACCCCTGTGCTGCTATTTAATTTTAATCCGCTCACCGCTGATCTGCTCCCACAACCAGACCAGCAGGTACAATCCGCAGATGCCGAGCAGGGTAAGATTGGCGAACACTGCGGCGTTGATAATCAGGCCATTCTGACCAATAATGCGTACAAGATTCCCAATTGGGGCAAGGACGCCCAACAGTCCTACGAGCGCGGCTAGTCGTTCAAAGAGACGTGGATTATTACTACGTTCAATTGCGATACCCAGGCCAAAGAGAACGATTCCAAATAGAGCAGGAATAGTAGCCGTTATCGCACCGGTAGAAAAGACACCGCCAACCCCAAGAACAATAAGCAAGATGGCAGTAGCGATAGTGGTATTTACGGGCATGGAATGACCTCATCAATCGTAGTATGACGGTTTGCTATAAGATTATACGAAATGACAGAAAGAATGGATGGCAGATTTGCACAAAACATGAGTCCACTGCAAAAACTCACCACGGAGCACACAGAGCACGCAGAGCGTGTAAGGTTTATGAATAAAAGGTTAATTTTTGGCTATTGGGTGCATGGAAGAAACATTTCACAACCCTATGTTCAATGAACGATAAAATTATCTTTAGTCTCTGTGATCTCCGTGGTCTCTGTGGTGAGAAGATCACCTTTTTGCAGTGAATTCAAACATGCAACAGGAATCGTCGTCACCCCGCGTCGTACAACCGAAAAACACTGTAGGGGTACATCAGCACTGTGCCGACGGCGATTCCGTTCCCTAGACGGCTCTCCACAAGAAAAGGGCACGTCGCCAACGTGCCCCTTCCTACGTACCGGCGTATAGTACCTCAGGCTTGATCAAGGAAATCCTTCAGCAGCTTCCCCAACCGTGGATGGCGTAACTTACGTAACGCTTTCACCTCGATCTGACGCACTCGCTCGCGCGTCACGCCGAACGCCTTTCCCACCTCTTCCAGGGTACGCGGCTGACCATCGGTTAAGCCGTAGCGCAGCTCAAGCACACGCCGTTCGCGCTCGCTAAGCTGATCGAGGGCGGCAGCAATCTGCTGGCGGAGCATACCACTTGCCGCTGCGTCATCAGCATCAAGCGCATGGGGATCGGGAATAAAATCGGCCAGCGTGCTATCGGCCTCTTCTCCAACCGGAGTCGCCAGCGATACCGGGTCTTGTGCAGTGCGTCGCAACTCACGCAGCTTCTCCTCGTTCATGCCGAGATGATTTGCCAGCTCGGTATCGGTTGGCTCGCGACCGAGCGTCTGGGTAAGTTGACGACGCGCTGTCTGAATACGATTGAGTGTCTCGCCCAGATGAACCGGCAGTCGTACCAACCGCGATTGATCGGCCAAGGCGCGCGAGAGCGCTTGTTTGATCCACCAGGTCGCGTAGGTACTAAACTTATAGCCTTTCTTGTAATCAAATTTTTCGATTGCCCGCAGCAAACCCAGGCTTCCTTCTTGAATCAGATCGAGCAGCGGCAAGCCACGGTCGCGATAACGTTTGGCAATACTAACGACCAGACGTAAATTTGCCGCCGCCATTTGCTGCCTGGCCTCATCACCCTGCGCTTTCACCTGCCGTAAGCGCACCGCTTCTGGGCTATCAGGCGGAAGGGAAGCCAGTTTCCGTTCTGCTTCCTGACCCCGTTCAATCAATTGCGCCAGGCGCTTTTCTTGTTCGGCCGTGAGCAGCGGTACCTGCCCGATCTCGCGCAGATAGAGCCGCACGCTATCGCTCAGCAGCGCGTCTGACAACTCATCGTCGAGATCGATATCCATTGCTGACAGCGATGATGGCTCATCTTCCAGAACCACTTCATCGCCGTCTTGCACAGGGATACCGGCCTCGGCTAGTGTCGCATAGATGCTGTCGATCTGTTCGATCGACTCATCCGGGTTAGGGATCAGCCGCTGAATATCCTCGAATGTGACGAAGCCTCGTTGCCGTCCCTGCGCAATGAGCGCCTGCAAATCAGCCGGATTGATCGCAGGACCGGCGCGGTCGGTCTCGGGCTGGCTTTGCGTCATAGTACTTCCTCGTCAGAGACCTCATAAGCACTGGCTATCGTGCGTCTTTTATTGTAGCACAAGCTGTTACCCGCGCAGGCCGAGAACAGAATGGGCAATGACCCCACGTAAGATTTCCGACGTTCCTTCACCAATGGTCAGCAGCCGTGTATCGCGGTAGAGGCGTTCAACCGGATACTCTTGACTATAACCGTAGCCGCCAAACACTTGAATGGCATCGCGACAGATACGCTCTGATGCTTCAGAAGCAAAGAGCTTAGCAATAGCCGCCTCGCGGGTATAGGGGCGCCCAGCGTCTTTCAGGCGGGCAGCACCGTATACTAGAGCACGGGCGGCTGCCAGATCAACGGCCATGTTTGCAATCATGTTCGCAACCGATTGATGAGCGCCTATTGGTTTGCCAAAGGCCGTTCGTTCGCGGGCATACGCCACTGCGGCTTCGTATGCTGCCTGGGCAAGACCGATGGCCATTGCCCCAATTCCAATTCGGCCGCCATCCAGAACCTGTAGGAATTGAATAAAACCACGACCACGCTCACCGAGCAGGTTTTCACGTGGTACCCGCACATCATCGAGCATCACGGCGGTACTAACCGAGCCGCGTAATCCCATCTTTGGTTCGTGTTTACCGAAGCTCAGTCCTGGTGTTCCGCGCGGAATGATAAATGACGAGATGCCCTTCTTGCCGAGTTCGGGGTCGGTGACAGCAGTAACGATGATATGACCGGCAATGGGGGCATTGGTGATCCACATTTTTTGGCCATTGATTACCCATTCATCACCAACTAGGCGAGCAGTGGTGCGGGTAGCACCTGCATCAGAGCCGGCGTGTGGTTCGGTGAGACCAAAAGCAGCCAGATATTCGCCTCTGGCAGCCGGCACCAGGAAGCGACGCTTCTGTTCTTCGGTACCGAACATTGCAATCGGCGCGCTACCCAGGCCAATGTGGGCAGCGTATGCCAGGGCTGTGCTGCCACAGCAACGGGCCACCTCTTCAATCGCAATTGCGGTGCTCACACTATCAGCACCGGCGCCACCATACTCTTCAGGGAAGGGCAAGCCCATCAAACCGAGCTGAGCCATTTTGGCAAAAGTCTCACTCGGAAACGCACTGTGTTCATCGACGTAGCGGGCCTTCGGCGCAATTTCCTTCTCGGCGAATTCACGTACTGTCTGCCGAATAAACTGCTGTTCGGGTGTTAATTCAAAATCCATATAGGGAATCCTCTCTAGTACCAGTGCTCAATGATGCATGGTTTGGGTTGCCGAGTCAAATGTCATGACCGGCACACCTTCTATCGTCTCGGTCATCAGATGGTCTACCACAGCTTTCAAGTCGTTGGTTTCGGCAAACACGCGCAGTTGGCGGTCGGCACTCGTACCATGCTCGACGATCTTGAGGAGATATTCTACCTCACGTCGTGAGCCAAGCATATCAACAACATCGTCTACCAGTTCGACGATCTCGTACACCAACGCCTTCGCCTCTACCTCTTTCCGTTTACCGAAATCGATGAGTTTACCATCAAGCCCCCAGCGTTGGGCCCGCCATTTGTTCTCATTGATCAAGGCGCGGCGGTAGACGCGGAAGGTCATATTTTCCTCAAACAAGGTGTAAAACTTCACGATCAGTGCCTGCATAGTGGCGGCCAGCGCCAGACACTCTTCAACTCTGGTGGCAATATCGCAGACACGAAACTCGAGTGTACCGAAGAAGGGGTGTGGCCGCAAATCCCACCATATCTTTTTGCCATTATCAATACAGCCGGTATTAATTAACAACTGTACGTAACGCTCGAATTCACTGGCCGAATGAAAAGTTGGCGGAATCCCGGTACGCGGAAACGTGCTGAAAATCACACTACGATATGACTTGAAACCGGTATTACGTCCCATCCAAAACGGAGAAGAGGTGCTGAGCGCCAGTAAATGCGGACAGATATAGCGTGCAACATTCATTAGCTCAATCGCGACCTCGTTGTTGGGCATGCCAATGTGGCAATGCATGCCGAAGATGAGGAGTTGGAGTGCGGCCTCCTGCATTTCACCGACAACCATGTGGTACCGTTCATCGGGTGTGATCTCTTGCTGCATCCACGATGAAAAGGGATGGGTACCGGCAGCGACGATCCGCAGGTTGTGACGGGCTGCCAGGCCGGCGATTGTACTGCGTAGCCGGGTAATCTCGGTTCGGGCCTCGCTTATCGTGCGACAAGGACGAGTACCTACTTCGACAATGCTCTGATGCATCTCTGGTTTGATTTGTTCGCGTAGAATGGTACGACCTGGCTCAAGGATTTGAGTGATGTAGCTGCGTAACTCACGGGTTTCAGGATCGACGATCTGGTACTCTTCTTCGATCCCGATTGTGAACGCAAAATCGGCATCGTTGGGGTTATACACGCTCACCGCGCACTCCTCACTGATTTATGAGAAACGTTTTTTGTACCGGTATTCTGTATTATATCGCGTCTTGCGAAAATGTGGGGGAGAGTTGGGAGGGTGTCTTTTGGTCTTACGAGAACCAATGCGCTGTAACCGGACGGAGGGATACAACGATGAATATCATCCAGACGCTTAAAACGTCATTGACCTACGCGGTCGCCCGGGTCCGGGTACGCGGGCCTCTGGCCCGCATTGAACGTGAGGTGAACGAACCCCGCTTTGCTGCCGTGCATCATCGGCGAGCCAACCACAGGTACCAGCAACGTCATTGACCTACGCGGTCACCCGGGTCCGGGTACGCGGGCCTCTGGCCCGCATTGAACGTGAGGTGAACAAACCCCGCTTTGCTGACGTGCATCATCGGCGAGCCAACCACAGGTACCAGAAACGTCATTGACCTACGCGGTCGCC